>JAABUK010001637.1_pt1 | contig 42093 bp, 36 predicted proteins | sample 5559141 | NCBI WGS metagenome assembly JAABUK01 (sample SAMN10711869, study PRJNA513367) | rock metagenome | isolation source: Antarctica rocks | place: Antarctica: Victoria Land, Pudding Butte nord | collected 2016-01-03 | reverse complement strand
TGGCGAAGTCTGTCGCGCCGCGCCGTTTCCAGATGCTGCTGCTCGGCATCTTCGCTACTCTCGCACTTCTTTTGGCAAGCATCGGCATCTACGGCGTGATGAATTTTACGGTCACGCAACGCACGCATGAAATAGGCATTCGCCTCGCTTTGGGCGCGCAAGCGAAAGATGTGTTTCGTCTCGTCATCGGGCAGGGCATGACGCTCGCGCTCATCGGGGTCGTCATCGGTTTGCTCGGAGCGCTTGCCTTGACGCGCGTGATGGCGAGCCTTCTCTACAATGTGAGCGCGCTAGACCCTTTAATCTTCGCCGGTATTGCGTTGCTGCTCGCGTGCGTAGCGTTGCTTGCCTGTCTCATTCCGGCGCGGCGCGCGACGAGGGTCGATCCGATGATTGCACTACGGTACGAGTGACGACGATTAATAGTAGTGGATGCGGAACGATGGATGGACACATGATAAGGCTTTCGTTGGTCAATTAATCCCGCGACGTTCCCGGTTTCATTTGCGGTGGAAATGTTGATGAAAAGCTTTTGGCAAGACTTGCGCTATGCGGCGCGGATGCTATCGAAGAGTCCGGCGTTTACGGCAATCGCCGTTCTTTCTCTCGCGCTCGGCATCGGGGCGAATACTTCGATCTTTAGTTTTGTCAACGCCGTGCTGCTCAGGCCGTTGCCGGTTGTCGAGCCGGAGCGACTCGTCTCCGTGTTCAATAGCCAGCGCGATGATCCGTACAATGTTTCTTCGTACCCGGACTACGTTGATTACCGTGATAAGAACGAAGTCTTTAGCGGGCTGGCGGCCTCCGCTAACATCTCTCTCAGCTTGAACAGCGACGATCAGACCGAAGCGATTTCCGGTCTTATCGTGACGGGCAACTACTTCGATGTGCTGGGCGTGCGTGCGGCGCTCGGGCGCGTGTTTCTGCCGGAGGAAGATAAAACGCCGGGCGCGCATCCGGTTGCAATTATTGGCTATGGCTTGTGGCAACGGCGCTTTGCGGCGGATCGAAATGTCGTCGGCAAGCAACTGCTTTTGAACGGGCAATCTTTTACGATTGTGGGCGTTGCTCCGGCGAATTTCAACGGCACGGAGGCGGGACGGACAACCGATATTTATGTGCCGATGATGATGCAGGCAGTTGTGCGCCCGCCGCGCAGCGGTTATTCCGGCGAGATGAATCCTGACTTGCTATCGAAGCGCAGCGCCGGGTGGCTCGACGTGATTGGTCGCCTTAAACCCGGCGTCACAATCGAGCAGGCGCAGGCTGGAATGACGACACTCGCAAAGCAATTAGAGTAAGCTTACCCGGAAACGAATCGAGATGAAACAGCAACGCTTTACCCTGTCAGCAAAGGCGATCCCACACAGCGCGGCACGCTTCTCTCCGTTGCCGGATTGTTGATGTCTGTCGTCGGCCTCGTGCTCTTAATCGCGTGCGCGAACGTGGCGAACCTGTTGCTCGCGCGTGCTTCCACGAGACGCCGCGAAATCGGCATTCGTCTGGCGCTCGGCGCGAGTCGCGGGCGGTTGATTCGCCAACTCTTGACGGAGAGCGTGCTGCTGTCGGCGCTTGGCGGCGCGGTCGGGCTGCTGCTCGCCGTGTGGATGGTCGATGCGCTCAGAACTTACACGCCGCCCGCCAACTTTCTTCCGTTCACACTCGATTTCAATTTAGACGCGCGCGTGTTGTTGTTCACGCTGCTGCTGTCCGTCTTGACCGGCCTCGTCTTCGGCATCGCTCCGGCGCTGCAAGCTTCAAATCCAGACCTCGTCCACGCGCTCAAAGATGAAGCAATTGTGTTGCCCGGCAAAGGCGCGCGGCAACGCTTCAGTTTGCGTAATTTGCTGGTCGTCGCGCAGGTCGCACTGTCGCTCGTGCTGTTGATCGGCGCGGGATTGTTTCTACGCAGCCTCTGGCAAGCGCAACGCATTGATCCCGGCTTCAACCCGGAAAATGTTTTGGTAATGCCGCTCAACATAAATTTATTGCGCTACACGAAACCGCAGGGACAAGAGTTTTACAGACAGGTGATCGAGCGCATTGAAGCATTGCCGGGCGTGCAGTCGGCAACGCTCACGCGCGCCGCGCCCTTAAGCGGCGCGAGCCGTCAAAGCAGCGTGGCTGTTGAAGGGCAGGAGAGCGGAGACAGCGCCGCCAACAGCGAAGGCGGGGGTGCGATTGCGGAGTCGCGCCGCAACACGACGCTTGCCGCTTCAATCGGGCTGCGATATTTCGAGACGCTACAGATTCCTTTGCTGCGCGGACGTGATTTCACGATGCAGGATCGTGAGGGCGCGCCGGGCGTTGCCGTCGTCAACGAAACTTTCGTGAAGCGTTACTTAGCCGGTCAAGACCCGATTGGCAAACGCATCAGCTTAAATGGAGCGAAAGGGCCATGGCTGGAAATCGTCGGCCTTGCGCGCGACGGCAAGTATCTCACGCTCGGCGAAGCGCCCGCGCCGTTCGTTTATCAACCGATAGCGCAACGCCATGAGAGCGGCATAACCTTGCTTGTGCGTACAAAAACCGATCCGGCAAATTTCCTCGCGCCGGTGCGCAGAGAAGTACAGGCGATTGAGAAGAACTTGCCGATTACGAATCTCAGGCCGATGACGGAACTGATCGGCAATTCCCTGTATGCGGCGCGGATGGGCGCGGTCTTGCTGGGCGTCTTCGGCTTGCTGGCGTTGCTCCTCGCCGCCGTCGGTTTGTACGGCGTGATGGCTTATTCGGTGGCGCGGCGCACGCGCGAGATCGGCATTCGGATGGCTCTCGGCGCGCAGCGCGGCGACGTACTGCGGCTTGTGTTGTACGAAGGCATGACGCTCGTCGGCGTCGGCATTCTGTTCGGTCTGGCAGGAGCGTTCGCGTTGACGCGCCTGCTCGCAAGCTTTCTCTACGGCGTCAGTACAACCGACCCTTCGACCTTTGTCGGTATCGCCGTGTTTCTCGCGGCCATCGCGCTCGTGGCGAATTTTATTCCGGCGCGTCGGGCGACGAAGGTTGATCCGATGATCGCGCTTCGATACGAATAGGAGAAATCATGGCGACTCTGTGGCAAGACATACGTTACGGTTTTCGGACGCTACTCAAGAAACCCGGCTTCGCGGCGATCACGGTGCTTACTCTGGCCTTGGGCATCGGCGTCAACAGCGCGATCTTCAGCGTCGTCAATGCGGTGCTGCTTCGGCCCTTGCCGCTTGCGGAGGCTGACCGCCTTGTGTACGCCGAAGGATTGGACTTTCGAGACAACACGAAGGGCGGTGCGATTTCGCCGCCGGACTTTTTGGATTACCGCGAGCAGGCGCACGCCTTCGAGCGCTTCGCCGCGTTTCAACCTTTATCGTTTACGCTGACGGGCGAGGGCGAGCCGGAGCGTGTGACGAGCGCGCGTGTCTCCGCAGGATTCTTTGAGACGCTCGGCGTTCAGCCTGTGGCGGGCGGGCGAACATTTCTCGCGGACGAAGAACAGTCCGGGCGCAATGGTGTGGTCGTCATAAGTCACGGCCTCTGGCAAAGTCGCTTCGGCGGTGATCCGAAGCTTGTCGGAAAAACTCTTGCGCTCAACGGACAGAACGCGACGATCATCGGCATCATGCCGCCCGATTTTCAGTTTCCGCGCGACGCCCAACTATGGACGCCGATTGCTTTCAAAACTCCGCAGATGTCGCAACGCAGAACGCACTTTTTGACAGCCGTCGGGCGATTGAAAAACGGTGTGACAGCGGATCAAGCGCAGGCTGAAGTTAATAACATCGTGCACGGACTCGAGAAGCAGTATCCCGAATCGAACACGTATTTCGGTTTAGGATTAACGCTGCTACCGGAGAGGCTCGTCGGGCAACTGCGGTTGACGTTGCTTGTGCTGTTGGGCGCGGTCGGGCTTGTGCTCTTGATCGCGTGTGCGAACGTCGCCAACTTATCTTTGGCGCGCGGCGTGTCTAGGCACAGAGAGATTGCGATTCGTTCGGCTTTGGGCGCAAGCCGCGTGCGTGTCGTGCGGCAGCTTTTGACGGAAAGCGTATTACTCTCGCTTGTCGGCGGAGGCTTGGGGTTGCTGCTCGCGGTGTGGAGCGTTGATCTGCTTGTCGCGTTTAGTCCCGAAAATCTTCCGCGCATTAAAGAAGTGACGATTGATTGGCGCGTCGTTTTGTTCACGTTGTTCGTCTCATTGCTGACCGGCATCATCTTCGGTCTCTTCCCGGCGCTTTCTACCTCGAAGTCGAATTTGACGGAGACGCTCAAAGAGGGAAGTCGCGGCACGATGGGAGCGAAGGGACAGCGTTTGCGCGCGCTGCTCGTCGTCTCGGAAGTTGCGCTCTCTTTGATGCTGCTCGTCGGCGCAGGACTTCTGATGAAAAGTTTCTTGCGTTTGACACACGTTGATCCGGGCTTTGCGGCGACGAATGTATTGACGATGCAACTTTCGCTGGCGCGCGCGAAGTATCCAGAGCCGCAACAAACTGCCGCCTTTTTTCAGACGCTCGTTTCGCGCATTGAAGCTTTGCCCGGCGTGGAGTCTGCCGGAACTGTCACGGAGTTGCCGTTGAGCGGTCAGGAAAACGATACGTTTTTCACCATCGAAGGCAAGCCGCCGGTGGCTTTCGGAAGCCTCGAGAACGACGCCAACATACGCATCGTCAGCCCGGATTATTTTCGCGCCATCGGCATTCCGCTGCTTAAAGGGCGAGCGTTTACAGAGCGCGATTCGGCAAACGCGCCCAACACTATTATCGTCAGCGATAGTTTTGCGCGGCGCTTTCTTCCCAACGAAGACCCGATTGGAAAACGCTTGACGATTGATTTCGGCAAGCCATGGACGGGCGAAATTGCAGGAGTCGTCGGAAACATTCATCAAAGCGATTTAGCGCAGGAGCCTTTCACTGAAATGTATGTGAACAACGCGCAAGCGCCCGCGCCGATGACGAATCTCGTTGTGCGCGCCGCCGCCGGTGATCCGTCGAAGCTCACCGCCGCGATCAGACGCGAAGTGCAGGCGCTCGATAAGGATTTGCCGATCTACAACATCAAGACGATGGAGCAACGCGTTTCCGAATCCGCCGCGCAACCGCGTTTTCGCACGCTGCTGCTCGGACTCTTCGCGTGCATTGCGCTTCTGTTGGCGAGCGTCGGCATCTACGGCGTCATCTCTTATTCCGTGACGCAGCGCACGCACGAAATCGGCATTCGTCTCGCTTTGGGCGCGCAGGCGAGCGATGTGCTTCGCCTCGTCGTCAAGCAAGGCATGGTGCTGGCTCTTATCGGCATCGTGATCGGTTTGGTTGCCGCTTTCGCGGTGACGCGCGTGATGGCGAGTTTGCTGTACGGCGTAAGCGCGACTGATCCTCTAACCTTCGTTGGCGTGTCGGTGTTGCTTGCCGGAGTCGCGCTCGTCGCCTGCCTTGTTCCAGCACGCCGAGCGACGAAGGTTGATCCGATGATTGCGCTACGGCACGAATAATTTTGTGAGCGAGAAAGAAAACATTGAGGTGTGTGAATGAATATTTTATGGCAGGACACGCGTTTTGCGTTGCGTATGTTGTGGAAGAATCCGGGCTTTACAGTGGTGGCAATCTTCACGCTCGCGCTCGGCATCGCCGCGAACACGACAATATTTAGCGCGATCAATGCGTTGTTGCTCAAGCCGTTTGCGTTCCGCGATATGCCGCGCATCGTGACTGTGTTTGAAACGATACCGGCGCTCGGCGAGCGAAGCGGCGGCGTTGCGCCCGCCAATTTTCTCGACATCCGAAGCCAGAGCACGGCGTTTGAATCAATCGCCGCGAGAAGCGGTTGGTCGGCGAATCTGACAGAGAACGAGAGACCCGAACGCATCACGGGCGCGACGGTGACGCCGGGATTCTTCGAGGTGCTCGGCATCGAGATGAAGATGGGGCGCTCCTTCGCCGCCGAAGAAGAACAGCCAGGACGCGAACCCATCGTTATCCTGAGCGATGTCTTGTGGCGACGGCGCTTTAATGCCGAGCCGAATATCATCGGGCACGTCGTTAAAATCAACGAGCGCAACTTTACAGTCGTCGGTATCGCGCCGCCCGAAGCGAATTATCCGCGCGGCAATGTCGAAATGTGGACGCCGTTCATTTTCGATAAAGGAGATACGGCTGATCGTGAATCGCATTACATGGCCGTTGTCGGGCGTCTCAAACGGGATGCTTCCGTCGAACAGGCGACAAGCGAGTTGAACGGACTCGCGCAAAGGCTTGCCGCGCAGTATCCGCAAACGAACGCGGGACGAAGCCTGCGCGCGATGAACTTTCTCGAATCCGAGACGCGCGGGCCGCGCCCGTACTTAATCATCATGCTCGGCGCGGTCGGGTTCGTGCTCTTGATCGCGTGCGCCAACGTCGCTAATCTATTGCTCTTGCGCGCCGCCGAACGCCGTCACGAAATTGCCATTCGCCTGACGCTGGGCGCAAGCCGCTTTCGCGTTGTGCGACAACTGCTGACGGAAAGCTTGTTGCTGGCAATCGCGGGCGGGGCGCTCGGATTGCTCTTGAGCGTGTGGAGCATTGATGCGCTCCGCGCCGGAATGCCCGCCAACTTTACGAAGTTTGTCAGCGGTTGGTCGAATCTAGGCATTGATTGGAGCGTGTTCGGCTTTACGATGCTGTTGTCGCTTGTGACCGGTGTAGTTTTTGGTCTCGTGCCTGCGCTCCAAGCCTCGAAGACGAATCTCAATGAAGCGCTGAAGGAAGGCGGGCGCAGTAGCGGCGCGCAATCGGGGCGCGGGCGCAATCGGACGCGAAGTTTGCTCGTCATCACGGAAGTTGCTTTAAGCCTTGTGCTGCTCGTCTGCGCAGGTTTGATGATGCGTAGCTTCGTCAAGCTGATAAATGTCGATCCGGGCTTCAACGCGCGCAACGCGCTCACGTTCGGCGTCGCCTTGCCGCACGCGAAATACCCGAAGGATGAAAATAAAGTGAACTTTCAAAAGCGATTCCTTGAGCGCCTCGAGACGTTGCCGGGTTTGACGAATGTCGCGGCGATCAACAGCCTTCCGCTTGATTTCAGCAATTCCAACACAGGCTTTTGGCGCGACGAAGAACCGAGACCCGCGCCCGGACAAACGCCGCTTGCCTACCTACAGGTCAGCAGTTTGAATTACTTCAAGATAATGGAAATTCCGCTTCTCGAAGGTCGCGCTTTCGATGCGCGCGATACGGCGGATGCAACGCCCGTTCTCATCGTCAGCCGCGCTCTTGCGCAAAAGCATTTCAAGGGAGAAGACCCGCTCGGCAAACGTTTGCGATTGGGTAATGGCGACAAGCCGTATGAAATCGTCGGTGTGGTCGGCGATGTGCGACACGAAGCTTTTACCGAGAAAGTAACCGAACAGGAACTTGCCGTTTATCAGCCTTACGCGCAAAACCCCTGGCGCGAGATGACATACATCATGCGCGCGAAAAACGATCCGGCGTCGCTGACGACTGCCGTGCGAAGCGAATTGCAGGCGGTTGATAAGGATCAGCCCGTTTACAACGTGCGAACAATAGAGCAGGTTTTCAGCGAATCAATGGCTCCGCAGCGTTTGTCTTCGTTCATGTTCGCGGCCTTCGCTCTCGTCGCGCTGCTGCTCGCGGCAGTCGGCATCTACGCCGTCATCGCGTATTCGGTGGCGCAGCGCACGCACGAAATCGGCATTCGCATGGCTTTGGGCGCGCAACGCGGTGACATTTTTCGCCTCGTCATCGGACACGGCATGAAGTTGATTTTAATCGGCATCGGCGCAGGCCTCGTCGCGGCCTTTGGGGTGACGCGCGCGATGGCGAGTATTCTTTATGGTGTGAGCGCGACGGACGTGTGGACGTTCGCCGGAATCTCCGCGCTGCTTGCGGGCGTCGCGCTTGTTGCGTGCTACGTCCCGGCACAGCGCGCCACAAAAGTCGATCCGATGATTGCGCTCAGACACGATTAGGAGAACACGATGACGACGCTCTGGCAGGATGTGCGCTACGGGATTCGGATGCTGGCAAAGCGTCCGGGCTTCACGATCATCGCAGTGCTCGCGCTCGCTTTGGGCATCGGCGCGAACATGGCGATCTTCTCGGTGGTCAACGCGGTGATCCTGCGGCCGTTGCCGTACAAAGACCCGGAACAGATTGTGACTATCTTAGGCACCGCGCCGAAGTTGGATATAAATGTGTTTCCCGTATCGGGGCCTGACTTCGTTGACTGGCGAAATCAGAATCACGTCTTCGAGCAACTCGCGGCAATGGAGGAAGCGAGCTTTAATTTGACAGGCGCGGGCGGCGAGCCGGAGCGCGTCGGCGAGCGCCGCGCTGTTTCCGTTGTTCGGCGTCAACGCGAGTTTAGGGCGCACGTTCCGCGACGAAGAGGAAAGAGCAGGGCGCAATAAGATCGTGGTGCTGAACGATGGTTTGTGGCGGCGGCGCTTCGGCGCGAATCCCGCTTTGATCGGGCAAACGATCCTGTTGAGCGGTGAAGCATACACGGTTATCGGTGTGATGCCGAAGACGTTTCATTTCCCGGAAGGCGATACGGAAACGAGCGTGTGGGTTCCTCTGGATGTTACGGCGGGCGAGACGGGCAAGCGCGGGCATCGCAATCTGATCGTCGTCGGGCGTTTGAAAAGGGGCGTTTCCTTAACGCAGGCGCAGACGGAGATGAATGGAATCTCGCAAAGATTGGCCGCGCAGTATCCGGGATCGAACGCTGATTGGGACGTGAAGGTTTCAGGCTTGCAATCTCTTTTAACGGAAGACATCGAACCGGCGTTGTTCATACTTTTCGGCGCAGTCGGCTTCGTGCTCTTGATTGCGTGCGCCAACGTCGCCAACCTTCAATTAGCGCGCGCGGCGGCAAGGCAAAAAGAGATTGCGATACGTTTGGCGCTTGGCGCAAGCCGCGCGCGGCTCATGCGGCAATTGTTGACGGAGAGCGTATTGCTGTCGCTGATGGGCGGCGCGGTGGCGTTGTTGTTCGCGCTGTGGAGCATCGATGCGCTTGTCGCTACGTTGCCGGAAGACGTGCCGCGCGCGGGCGAGATCGGCCTTGATCGTTACGCGCTCGGCTTCACTTTGCTCGTCTCGCTTTTGACGGGCGTGCTGCTCGGACTCGCTCCGGCGTGGCAGGGAACAAAGCCGGATTTGACGGAGGGATTAAAGGAGGGCGGCAAGTCTTTGATGGGCGCAGGTCGGCGCAATCGCGTGCGTAGTTTGTTGGTCATCGGTGAAGTCGCTTTGTCGCTGCTGCTGTTAATCGGCGCAGGCTTGATGCTGAAAAGCTTTTATCGCTTGCGCGAAGTCAAACCGGGCGTCGATCCGCATAATGTTTTGACGATGCAGATTAATTTGCCGCCCGCGAGGTACGCGGAAGATTACAAGCAGTCAAACTTTTTTGGCGCAGTGCTCGAACGCATCAGCGCGTTGCCCGGCGTCGCGTCCGCAGGAGCGACGACGAATCTTCCGTTCATAGGCGATTCGCAATCCGATTTCACAATCGAAGGACGGCCTGAAGCGCAAACGCCGAAGGACGCCTTGATTGCGAGCTATGATTCCGTCAGCCCGAGCTATTTCAGCGCGACGGGCATACCGATTGTGAAAGGCCGCGCCTTTACCGAACAAGACAAAAAAGGCGCTTTGCCTGTCGCCGTAATCAGCGAAACAATGGCGCGGCGATTCTTCGGCGGCGAAGACCCGATAGGCAAACATATTCGCGGCGGAGATTCGGAAAACAATCGTCCATGGCTGACGATTATCGGCATCGCGGGTGACGTGCGGCGTTACGGTCTTGCGGAGAGGTTGAGGCCGGAAATCTATTACCCGTTTATGCAGCAACCGCAGGCAGCGATGTCGCTCGTGGTGCGAACTACGGCTGCCGATCCTTTGAGCATCGCAACGGCTGTGCGCCGCGAAGTGCTGGGCGTTGATAAAGATCAACCCGTTTACGACATCAAGACGATGGACTCGCTGCTTGCGAAATCGATTGCCTCGAACCGTTTGGCTGTGTGGTTGCTCGGCCTCTTCGCCGTCCTTGCGCTTGTCCTCGCATCCATCGGCATCTACGGCGTCATCGCGTACTCTGTGACGCAGCGCACGCGCGAGATAGGCATACGCATGGCGCTCGGCGCACGCCCGCGCGACGTGCTGCGTTTGGTTGTCGGGCAGGGCATGATGCTGACGCTTATCGGCATCGGTCTCGGACTCGTCGGGGCATTTGCTTTAACGCGTTTGATGGCGAGCTTGCTTTTTTCGGTCAGCCCTACCGATCCGTTGACGTTTGCCGCCATCTCCGCGCTGCTTGCAGTCGTTGCGTTGCTGGCATGTTACATTCCGGCGCGCAGGGCGACGAAAATCGATCCGATGGTTGCATTGCGACACGAATAAATATGGTTGACGGAAGAATGGAAATCGCTTCATGAAGAGTGCCGCTTCACAGACTCCGCGCGTGCTTGTCGCAGACGATCAGCCGGACGTGCTGGAAGCCCTGCGTTTGTTGCTCAAGGGAGAAGGCTGCCGTATCGAGGCTGTAACATCGCCCGCGAAGGTGCTCGAAGCGCTTGCCGCGCAAGACTTCGATGTACTGCTGATCGATCTCAACTACACGCGCGATACTACTTCAGGGCAGGAAGGCCTCGATCTTCTTTCCAGCATTCAAAGCATAGACGGCACGCTGCCCGTCGTCGTGATGACGGCGTGGAGCAGTGTCGAGACGGCGGTTGAAGCGATGCGGCGCGGCGCGCGTGATTTTATTCAAAAGCCATGGGAGAACGCGCGCCTTCTGACCGTGCTGCGAACTCAAATCGAATTGGGTCGCGCGCTTCGCAGAGGGCAGTATCTCGAAGCCGAAAATAAATTGCTGCGCGACGTGGATAACGTCAAGCGTCCTGTGTTGATCGCCGAATCGAGAGCGATGCAACCCGTCTTGCAACTCATAGAGCATGTCGGGCCGTCGGACGCCAACGTGTTGATTACGGGCGAGCACGGCACGGGCAAGGAAGTCGTCGCGCAGACGCTTCACCTGATCTCGCAACGCGCCGCCAAGCCGATGGTTACGGTCAACATCGGCGGGCTTTCGGAAGGAACATTCGATAGTGAATTGTTCGGGCATGTTAAGGGCGCGTTTACTGATGCCAAAACGGATCGCGTCGGGCGTTTTGAATTAGCTCATAACTCGACGATTTTTCTCGATGAAATTGCGAATATTCAACTCAACCAGCAAGCGAAACTATTGCGCGTGATCGAGACGGGCGAGTTCGAGCGCGTCGGGTCATCGAAAACTCATCGAGTGAATGCGCGGATTCTCTCGGCGACGAATGCCGACTTGAACGAAGATGTGAAACAGAATCGCTTTCGTCAGGACTTGCTTTTTCGCCTGAACACAGTCGAGATAAATCTGCCGCCGCTGCGCGAGCGCGAAGATGACGTGCTGCTGCTGGCAAAGCATTTCCTGCGTTATTATGCGCGGCGTTATCGCAAGCCGCTCGAAAATTTCGATGAAGCGACGACGAAGGCTTTGCTGAATTATGCTTGGCCGGGCAATGTTCGTGAACTAGGCCATGTCATAGAGCGCGCGGTGCTGATGGCGCGCGGCGATGTTGTCGAAGCGCCCGATCTCGGTTTACGATCTGGGCATGAGCATTCGGGGCGGCTCGAAGAAATGAGCATCGAGGAAGTTGAAAGCTTCCTCATTCGCAAGACGCTCCTGCGCTTCGACGGTAACGTCAACAAGGCTGCCGAAGCGCTCGGTTTGAGCCGCAGCGCGCTTTATCGCCGCATTCAACGCTACGGATTATGAACAAAGGAAAAAAGCAGGATAAGCGCCGGACGAGTTATGAAAGGCGCATCCTGCTGTTGGCCTTGATGTCCGGTCTGCCGGGCGTCTTGGTCTCGCTGTCGATGTTGTGGAGCAATGCTTACACGGCGAAGGTGCAGTGGACGCTCTCCGTTTTTATCTTGAGCGTGTGGTGCGGCTTCGCTTTTGTTTTGCGCGAGCGTGTCGTGCGGCATTTGCAAACTCTCTCGAACTTACTCGCGGCGCTTAGAGAAGGCGATTATTCGATTCGCGCGCGCGGCGCAAGGCGTGACGACGCGCTCGGCGAAGTAATGCTCGAAGTCAACGCGCTCGGCGAAACCTTGCGCGAACAGCGGCTCGGCGCGATGGAAGCGACGGCTTTGCTTCGCACCGTAATGGCGGAGATTGACGTTGCCATCTTCGCCTTCGATGCGTCGAATCGTTTGCAACTCGTCAATCGCGCGGGTGAACATTTGTTAGGGCAATCAAGCGAGAGACTGCTGGGGCGCAGCGCAGACGAACTCTGCCTCTCCGATTGCCTGCATCAAGATACGCACGCGCGCACCTTGCAAAAGACTTTTCCGGGCGAAGCGGGGCGCTGGGAAGTAAGGCGCGGCACATTCCGCGAGCGCGGGCAGCCGCATCAACTACTCGTGCTCGCAAACCTAAGCCGCGTTCTGCGCGAGGAAGAGCGCGAGGCATGGCAGCGCTTGGTGCGCGTGCTCGGGCATGAACTCAATAATTCGCTTGCGCCGATTAGCTCCATCGCCGGAAGCCTCGAAACTTTGCTGGCGCGTGAACCTAGACCTGCTGACTGGCGCGAAGACATGCAGCGCGGCTTGACTGTGATCGGATCGCGCTCCGCCGCCTTGAACCGCTTCATGGGAGCTTATGCGCGCCTCGCCAGATTGCCGAGACCGCAGTACGCGCCGCTCGATGTCTGTGAGTGGGTGCGGCGCGTTGCGCGCCTTGAGATGCGGCTTCCCGTCGCAGTGCGCCCGGGCGCGCCGCTAACGATTCAGGCCGACGGGGATCAGTTGGATCAGTTGCTTATCAATCTGCTTCGCAACGCGGTGGACGCGGCACTCGAAACAGGCGGCGGCGTGAGCGTGACGTGGACGAAGAACGGAGCTTATCTGGACTTGCTGGTCGAGGACGAGGGTTACGGCCTGTCAAGCACCGCTAATTTGTTCGTTCCTTTTTTTACTACCAAGCCCGGCGGCGCAGGCATCGGGCTGGTGCTCTGCCGTCAGATAGCAGAAGCGCATGGCGGCACGCTCACTCTGGAAAACAGGCAAGCACATCGCGGCTGCATCGCGCAGCTTAGGCTTCCGCTCTAAAGCTTGCCGCATACCGAAGGCTTCTTTACCCGACTCGTAATACCGAATTGCATAATTAAATAAGATTGATCTAGGGGCAATGCTCGTCCCTGCCCGTGTGTTAATAAACGGCGGGTAGGGACGAGCATTGCCTCTACAATCACGGCGTATCTTAATCTGTTTTGCAAGGTGGTATAAGATGGATTTCGTTTAATCTTCAATGCCTTTTTTCCAAACGATGGAGTAGCGCCAGAATAAGTGTCTGGCGACTTGCGCGCCCGGCAACGTGTCAGCACAAATCTGATTTATCTGCGGCAGCGTGAGATATGAATCCGTTTTTCCATGCTCGTCGTATGCCTCGCGCACTTTTCTTGAAGGTCTCGGCCTTCCGGTTTTTATCAGCGTGAGAAACAAACTTGCGGGATAAGCGACGCCGTCAAAAATCAAATCGCTCAAGTTAGAGCGTTGATACAGATCGAGGCAAACGAATACGCCTCCGGGCTTCAAAGCCTTTCTTATTTTTCTTAAGGTCGCTTCCATCGGTAAATGGTGAAGCGTCGTCAGCGTTGCAATACAGTCGAATCCACTATCCGGCAATTGATATGTCATCGCATCGCCCTCTATGAATTCGATGTTCGGATAAAGTTTCGAGCCTTCGCGGGCAAGGCGAATCATCTGCGTGGATAAATCTATAGCGAGGACTTTTTCGGCGCGCACGGCAAGCAAGTGGGAGAATTCACCTGTGCCGCAACCGATTTCAAGAACGTTCCGGCATCGTGCGGGAATACGGCTTATCAAATACCTGTGATAATGCGCGTTATGATTCCATTGCTCATTGGAGAGCAGGGCAATCCGGTCAAAATCGGATTGGATTGATTCCGGCGTTTGCCTCATTGCCCCTTTGTGCTCCCGCATGATGCCTCCGGCAACCGAACGCCCGAATTAACCGGCGAGCTATCAAGTTTGATAATAAAAGACTTGCTGATTGCGAGTCCGGTTGAATGAGTTGTTAGACCGCGTATGCAGTTAAGCAGAAATTAAAATAGCCTCCCAATCAATTGCACTAACAATGTAAGAAATGAGCCAACCACTCCACCTATTAGCAAGAGCCAAATCTGATCCTTATTTCGCTGCCAAAAACTTGGAGACTCAGTTTTATGTTTAAGGATAACAATCGAATGCCGCCTATTATCAGCACGCCAGATGTAATAATAATAGGTCATTATGAGTATAGATCCACCTGTCAAAGCAAGACTTACTTTTATAGAAATCGAGAAGCCAGATTTGATAAACCAGAATAAGGTTACCAATGAATAAATTAATGCTACCCACCATAATTTAGCTAGGTTTATATCAAATCGCCTTTTCCTTTTTAACAATAGTTCTTCAATCTGCGAAACAATACCGCGATTCAATGGACAATCCTGCGTACAATAGATATTCCCATTATCTGGTTTAAGTTCTACATCGAGATCAAAAGTTCCACCGATGAAGCGAATGTGATTTATTTGAGTATCCTTTAGTTTCTGTAATTCTTCTACACTGTCAATTTTGTAATCTTTTGTGCGCACTTCCACCTTACCGTCAAAATGTTCCTTCAAGATGTTTTCAATTTCTTGAAGGTCATCGAGATACACTCTTAAAAGTGGAAGACTTCTGTAAATTGACTTTGGTAATTTTTCCATCGGATGAACATTATATGCTTATAGACTTGTCTTGCGACAACAGCGGTCTAACGCTCGAATTAACCGGGCGGGAAGTATCTCACCAAGCATCCAAGCCTCGCGGATGAAAGGCAAGCTGATTCCGCTCCGGTTGAATGAGTTGTTAGGCGGCGGATTCAGTGACAAGCTACTCTTAGCCCAATTATCCTTCGGCGGTTGTCGGATCAATCACTGACCGCACCTCAGAGATGCGATTAGCCGGAAAGCCACCTTGGTTAGCGTGTTCTCGCACCATTTCCTCATTTGGCGCAATATACACGCAATAAACCTTGTCATCTGTCACGTAGCTTTGAACCCATTGAATTTGTGGCCCCAATTTGCTGAGCACCCCGCAAGACTTCTGGGAGATGGCTTGCAACTCCTGAGCAGACAATTTACCGGCGTCAGGAATCTCTCGTTCGATAACGTACTTAGGCATCACGGTTCTCCTATTTGCAGAAGGTAAAAAGCAGATAGCTTCTATGCCAAATCTCGCGATTAGTCAATGCTTCTACTCAAGTCAGCAGCCTAACAAATATTATAGGACAGATAGCTTAATAATACTCCATAGGTGCATATTATAATGCGGTTTATTGTCTGGCGACTTATTGAATAATGTATCTTGTATTTGCCCGCAGTTCTGGCGATGCCGGGAGCGTGTGTGTTAGATTAGGCGGCACAATGCGCCCGTAGCTCAGTGGATAGAGCGCCTGCCTCCGGAGCAGGAGGCCGTAGGTTCAAATCCTACCGGGCGTATTTCTCATCATTATGCTTATTATCAAACGCCGCGATGCTTCCATCATCAACACGCCGCACGGTTCGGAGATTCGCCCGCTCGTTGACCGCACTACTTCGCACATCGAGCGCTGCAGCCTCGCCGAAGAAGTGATGCCCGTCGGCGCGAAGATCGGGCGGCATCATCATCTTGAAACAGAAGAAATCTATTACATACTGCGCGGGACAGGCCACATGACCGTCGGCGCAGAGACGCGAGCAGTCGAAGCGGGCGACGCCGTTTTTATTCCGCGCGGGCAAGTCCACACGCTCGAAAACACGGGCGCGGAGCCGTTGACGATGCTGCTTGTGTGCGGCCCCGCTTACTCCATCGAAGACCATCGTCCGGGTGAAGCAGCGGAGATCGAATAAGCTTCTACATTGCTGCGTTTATTCAAACGGCGCGAAATTCTTTTGACTGCGCGCGGCTTCCTGCGGCCAAACTTTTATTTTCGTGAACGGATCGAGCGCGGCGAGCAGCTCTACAACGTTCGCGTATCTGTCGCGCGGATGATTTGCGAGACAGCGCGCGATGACAGTTGCGAGTTTGCGCGGCGCTTTTTTTTCGCGCAGCAGATCGAGCGGCGGCGCTTCGATTAATTGCGGATAGCGCGCTTCGAGGGGAGCGCGGCGGTCGTGTCTCACTGCCTCGCCTGCGCGGAATGCACGCGTGCCTGTGATAAGTTCAAAGAGCAGCAAGCCGAGACCGTAAACGTCTGTCGCAGGAGTTAAAGGTTCGCGGAGAATTTGTTCCGGCGCGAGATACTGCGGCGTTCCCGAACGATCCGGCGGACTCTTGCCCGTTTGCCATTTCCACGCCACGCCGAAATCGAGCAGCACCGGACGCCCGTCGCGCAAAATAATATTCGACGGCTTCAAATCTCTGTGAACGAATCCGCGCGTGTGTGCGTGCGTGAGCGCCGCGCCCGTATGCTGCACGATGCGCACCGCAGCATCCGCCGCGAAGCTGCCTTGATCGTTCAATTCCGTGCGTAAGGTTTGACCGCCGATGTGTTCGAGAAGCAAGTAGGGAAGCCGCGCGCGCATGTTTTGCTCTATGAGCCGGACGATGCCGGGATGATTCATTCGTGCGAGCGCCGCGCCTTCCGCGCGCAGCAGCCTGCGCCATTTGAGGTAATGTTCATCGGCGTGACGAAGGCGCTTGCAGACGAGCGGCGCGCGCAGTTCGTGATGCCAGACGGCGAACACGTCCGCGTTCATGCCGTGCGCGATTCGATAAGCGACGGTGAAATCGTCTATGCGCGTGCCGGGCTGCGGGTCTTCTGATGTATCCGGCGTGGACGCGTGCGCGGCGGCGGCGGCGGTTGTGGTCATCGTTTAAGCATGTGGAAAGAGCGCGAGTCGATCCGATGTGGATACAGACCCGCGCTCTTCGTATTATGAGCTTTGCGACACTGTGCGTTTTGGAGCGCACCTTGTGTTCTACAACTCAAATAATCAGGTGTGCGACAATGCTACTTCGAGCCGCCGCCTTCTTGACCGAGTCCCTGACCGGCCATGCCGCCCTGCGTGCCTTTTTCGCCGGGGCGCGGCGGATGACCATCGCCGGTTGTCGAGTTAGGGTCTTGACCGCCCTTCTCGCCGGGGCGCGGCGGATGCCCGTCGCCTGTGGTGGAATAATCGGCAGGCTTATCGCCGCCGCCGGATTGATTTTGCGGAAAGCCGCCTTGATTCGATTGATCTGCCATCTCGGTTGTCTCCTTGTAATCTTCGACTCGAAAAGCTTTTCCGCATCATACGCTTCGGTGCTGCACAAGTCTTGTCAACAGCGTTGCTTGTTCGTTACAAGTTTTACATCGAAAGCCGAACTGCGTAAGGCACACTATCATCACTCATCTTGAGCGTTAGCGATTCACCATAGTGTGAACGAAGCTGATGGCGAGATAAAAGACTGCGGCGAAGCCTGCGGCAATCGGGATCGTCATAATCCAAGCCCAGACGATGCGGCCTGCGACACCCCACTTAACGGCTGACAATCTGCGCGTCGAGCCGACGCCGACGATAGCACCCGTGATCGTGTGCGTTGTGGAAACGGCGACTCCCGTCAGCGTTGCATATGCAAGCATCAATGCCGCGCCTGTTTCCGCGCAAAAGCCGCCGACGGGCTTGAGCTTCGTGATTTTCGATCCCATCGTATGGACGATTCGCCAGCCGCCGGAAAGCGTGCCGAGCGCAATGGCGGCGTGCGCGATCAGCACGACCCATAGCGGAATGCCGGGCAATTTACCGTCCGGCCCGTAAGATAATATGCCGCCCGCCGCGAGCACAGCCGTGATGATGCCCATCGTTTTTTGTGCATCGTTGCCGCCGTGACCGAGGGAAAAAGCGGCGGCGGAAAACAGTTGGCCGCGCCGGAAAATTCTGTCAACGCGGTTCACCGTCCACCGCCGGAAAATCCACGACACAGCGACCATCAACCCGAAGCCGAGCAGCAAACCGATAAGCGGCGAGAGCACGATAAACTTGATTGTGCGGAGCCAGACTTCCGTGTTCAATAATCCGCGTATGCCGCCGTAGGCAGCGATGCCCGCTCCCGCGTAGCCGCCGATCAACGCGTGCGAACTGGATGTCGGAAGCCCTAAGTACCAAGTAATTAAATTCCACGTAATCGCTCCCAAAAGCGCGGCGAGCAACACGTAGAGGCGCATGTCCGCCGCGATCAAATTCATGTGTATGCCGTCGCCGATGGCTTTGGCGACGCGCGTTCCGTAAACAGCAAAGGCGATGAAATTGAAGAAGGCAGCCCAGATGACGGCGAGTCCGGGCGACAGCACGCGCGTCGAAACGACTGTAGCGATGGAGTTGGCGGCGTCGTGAAAACCGTTGATGTAATCGAAGAACAGCGCGACGGCGACGATTAAAACGACGAAGGCTAGATTGGCAGACATAAGATTAGTTGTCAGTGGGCAGTGATCTGTGGACAGTAAAAAAAGCGGGTAGCGAACAATGCTTCAGTGCAAAACGATTTGTCGTTCTCAACTGAAAACCGACTACTGATAACTGTCCACTGCCTTCAGGCATTTTTGATGATAACGCTTTCGATGATGTTGGCGACGTTTTCGCAGCGGTCAACCGCCGCCTCCAGTTTTTCGTAAATGTCTTTCCACTTGATGATGGTCAGCGCGTCGTTGGAGTCGTGAAAGAGTTCGGCAATCGCCGTGTGATAAATGTCGTCGCCTTCGTTTTCGAGACGGTGGATTTCGACGAGGCGCGGATTGATGCCGTTCGGTTTGGCGAGGGCGGAGACGACTTCGTGAAGCTGCACGGCCATGCGCTGTAGCACGTCTGCGAAATTGCGCGCGTGCGAGGTGCTTTCCTGCACGTCGTACATCACCATCGTGCGCGCCGCGTCGTCTATTAAATCAACGATGTCATCGAGCGCGCCCGACAGCATAAAAATATCTTCGCGGTCAAAGGGCGTGATAAAGGATTTGTTAAGCTGCATGGTGACGGTGTGCGTCAGTTGGTCGCAGAGATGTTCGACATCCTTGATGCGCCGCGCGTGTTCCGTGTAAGCGCCGCTTTTACTGTTCATCATTTCGACGAGTATTTGCGCGGCGTCGTGTATGTGCGAGGTCATTTGCGAAAAGAAAGAGAAGTATTGTTCCTCTTTCGGCAGAAAATTAAAAAGCGCCATCGAAAATTTCGACTCCGTCAACCGAATTGTGGTAAGAAAGTCGTGAATATAATCGAACGCCGCAGCAATGTCTATCGGTAAAGCGACGATAAAGCTTTCGCTTCGTTCGCCTTTCGTGTGGTTACGAGAACTTGTTCATGAGCGATTCATGGCGCTTCGGGCGCGTCACAGATTTTCTACGCATCGAAGCGGAAGCCATTACGCAGACCGCCGCGCGGCTCGATTCTGCGGAAGTCTTGCGCGCCGTTGCCTTGCTCGAACGCTGCGCGGGCAAAGTCGTCGTCATGGGCGTCGGAAAATCCGGCATCGTCGCAGAGAAGATCGCCGCCACATTGGGCAGCACGGGATGCGCCGCCGTTTATTTGCACGCCTCGGATGCGCTGCACGGCGGGCTAGGCATCGTCGCCGCAAAAGATGATGTCGTCATCGCTTTGAGCAACAGCGGAGAAACGTTCGAGCTAATCGAAGTGCTGCCGTTTCTGAAAAACAGACGCGTGCCGGTTATCGCCATCGTCGGAAATTTGCAGTCAACGCTGGCGCGTCGCGCGGATGTGCGCCTCGATGCGTCCGTCGATCAGGAAGCCTGCCCGCTTAATTTAGCTCCGACGACAAGCACGACGGTTGCCTTAGCCATCGGCGACGCGCTGGCGATGACCTTAATGGAGATTAAAAATTGGACGCCGGAAAAGTTTGCGAGCAATCATCCTGCGGGACAATTAGGCAAACGACTGACGCTGACAGTCGCCGATTTGATGCACGCTGACGCGCATAATCCGACAATCAAAATCAATGCGACGTGGCTTGAAATTATCGCCTGCATCGGGCGCGGCGGACTCGGAGCCGTCTGCGTCGTGGATGAAGCGAAACGCTTGCTCGGAATTATCACGGACGGAGATTTGCGTCGCGCCTTGCAGCGCATCAAACACGCAGACCTCGAACATCTCACATGCGAAGCGATTATGACCGCCGATCCAATCGTCGCGCGCCCGGACTTGCTCGCTTACGACGCGCTCAGGTTAATGGAAGACCGCCCGACGCAAATCTCTGTGCTGCCGGTCATTGACGGAGAAAGTATTTGCATCGGCTTAATAAGAATCCACGACATCGTGCGCAGCGGATTGTAGTGGAATTCCACGCAACGCAAACACGTTATAATTGTAGGGGCAGCGGCTCGTCCCTGCCCGTGTGTTAGTTACAATCAAGACGGGCAGGAGGGACTATGTTTTGTTGACAGTAGTTGCCACTAGCTTTAGCTATAGCGGTTTTCACATGAGTGCGACTTAATTCGTTAGCGCGCAACCCTTGAATCTTCTATGTCGGGAATGGCGCGGGCTTTTTTGCTTTAGTCGCATCCGATTGAGAAACGCTATAGTGGATCAGAACCCAATAAATTATCGGCTTTAGCCGAAGCGCTTCGGCTAAAGCCAAACAGCTTATCAAGCCTTCGTCCACTAGGCTCTTGCTAGTGGCAATTGAAGATTGAACACTAATTTCAACAGAGCCTAGCCCTGTCCGTGCCTATCTTGCTATATCGGCGGGTTTTGTTGGATGTTCTAAAAATTCGGAAACTGAACGAAATGATTTTATACAATCACAGGTTTTACTTTGGCTTTGCTGGAGCGGTAGCGCTCATAATTTTCAATCAATGCTTCGCGCCCGCCATTGCCTTCGCGCAAGCGCCGCCCATCGCTGCCGTCATTGCGCGGCCTATCATTCCGCCAATCGCTCCGGCGGAAATTACCATTAGCTTCACGGAGCAATTCGCCAACTCGTTTCTCGATGCGTTGTTCACAAACTTGAAGCCGCCCGTGTTTCCGCTCGGAGCCGACAATAAGCCCGAACAATCTTTGCGCAAGAGTGCAAACGCTTTTTCAGCATCAACGAGCGCGTGCGCAAGCGAAGTGGTTTTGCAGCGCGAAACAGACGGCGTGCGCACGGCAATTCATTTTACTAAGGAAGGAATCGTCGCGCCGCTCGCCTTCACAGGCACATACAATACGGGCTTGCTCGGCTGCGTGCGCTTTCGCGGCTGGGCGAACGCGTCAATCAATTTAGAGTATGATCGCCAATCACAAAGCTTGCTGGCGCGCGTCGCCGTGCAGGATTTTCACTTGAGCGATCTTTCGACACGCGCCAGCGGCGTCGTCAAGGAATTAGTGCAGAGCGCGATTAATAAGCGCGTCAATCCGATTAAAATTTTGCAGGCTGCGCAACTCGCCGCGCGCCTTCCCGTCACAGCCGCAGGCGGCGTGCTGCGCTTGCGCGTCACAGATTTACGCCCTGAAATTCTTCAGAACGAACTACGCCTGCATCTCTTTTATGAGTTTACTCGCGCGGAATAAGAATGAAGTCATGTTGCTCTTGAATAGATCAAATGGTCACATATACATCAAAGGTTCTTGAGAAAATCCCGAATTGTCCAGATGCTTGGAACACCCTGAGAGTTGGTGTGTTTAGAGTTGAAGGTGAGCTTGAAGATCAAATTGGCGAATACGCAAGAAATTATGGCTCACTATTAAGAACCTTCTTTCATTGCAAATACAGCGATAAGGATTACGCTCTATATTCGCCCGATTATACTGTAACTAGAGTCATGGAACTTCCTTCTTGCAAGGATATTGGTGGCGAAGAGCCAAACGGTTACGGATTCTGTCCCGTAGATTACTATGTACCTTGCTACATAGACCGTGAGTATAAAACGCTTGAGGACAAGGTTCGCAAATACAGAGTCAATGAACCGAATACTGATGACTTGGCCGCTTCAAGTACGAAATATACTCCGCTTGATGAAAAGACAGGTAAGCGCATCATAATTGAGAAACCGGATTATCCAGTAAGCTCTTTACTCTACTATCCATTTGGATTTGTTGCTGGCTGCATCTGGGGAGATGATAGTTCATGGAAGATGCAATACCTTGATTTATCGGAAATAGAGAAGGGTATGATTAAGCGAGAAGAGCGGTTCGGGTATATAGCGATGCCTGACGATCTAACATTGAAGCAAGCCATAAGTATGGCGGATTATCAATATGATCCCGATGAGGAAGACGCTCACAACATAACGATAGCCATTCAAAGGAGCTTTAATTTGCGAACAGGGAAAGTCATTGATGTTGATCCCTTTGGCTAAACAAGTTGTGATTATGCGAATTTGCTCACTAATACCGGGCGGGCTATGTCAACCACACTTTTGACAGGCATATCTATAATTTCCCACGACGAGCGTTTGCGCAGGACTTTCGACATCAGTGCGGCGTGTAAAAGATGACCGCTTCGTTCAGCCGTGACGCGACCCATCAGCGGCATTCCGAGCAGCGATAGATCGCCGACAATGTCTAGTATTTTGTGGCGGACAAATTCGTTTGACCAGCGCAGGCCGCTCGTGTTGAGCATTCCTTCGGGCGTCAGGACAATCGCGTTGTCGAGCGAGCCGCCGCGAATCAGATCGGCGCGCCGCAGTGCTTCGATTTCTTCCGTGAAGCCGAAGGTGCGCGCCGCCGCAATCTCGCGCCCGAACGCGCCTTCCTTTAATTCAAAAGAAAATTTCTGCGTGCCGATCAACGGATGCGGAAAATCTATCATGCAATCGATCTCATAATTTTCTGAAGGCTCGACGCTGATGCGACGCGCGCCCTGTTCGATGGAAATTTTTTCGCGCACCATCAACACTCTTTTGCGGCGCGGTTGCTCAAGGATTCCGGCGCGCTCGATCATTTCCACGAAGACTTCTGAAGAGCCGTCCATAATCGGCAATTCCAGATTGTCGACTTCGATAAAAGCATTATCCACGCCGCAGCCGCGCAGCGCCGCCAAGAGATGTTCGACGGTTGAAAGCATCACGCCTGTGCGCATCAGCGTCGTCGCGTAACTGCAATTAACGACGTGTTCGATTGAGGCGGGAATCTCGAAGCCGCCGAGGTCTGTGCGCAGAAAAAGGTAGCCCGTGTCGGGCGGCGCAGGCAAAATACGCAGACTCACGGAAACCGCTGTGTGGAGTCCGATGCCGTTTGCTTCAACGGGCGCGGCGAGTGTTGTTTGGTTAATCAAGTGAATGCTAAACCCCTTATCGGCGCGGCTTCTGATAATAATCGGAACGGAATAATCATAAAGCGCACGGCGCAGTGTTTTATATCGAACGACGAAACGCATGGCAAAGCTTATGCCGCGAGGAAGAGCGGCGAGCAATTGTATTTCGTTACAGTTTTCAAGAGTTTTAAGCCGCAAATAGAAACTGCGAGCTTTGCTTGTCGTGATGCGGCGACGAGTGTGCGGCGCGCGCGCCACACTTACGGAAAGTATGGTTGACACTCTTTGACCCGCCACTCTATCATCGCTTGCACCATGCCAAGCACAGAATCGAAGCCTTCGCAGACGCCAAACGCGCCGCCTGAACGAGTCTTTTTAATCGACTTGATGTCGCATATCTTCCGCGCCTTTTTTGCGCCGATGAGCGGGCGCACAGACCCGCTTACCAACTCGCAGGGACAAGTCACGCAGGCCGTCTTCGTCTTCACAAACATGCTGCGCAAACTGCTTGCAGACGAGAAGCCGCACTACGTTGCTGCCGTCTTTGAATCCGCCGAGCCGACGTTTCGCAAGGAATCCTTTGCCGCCTACAAAGAGCACCGCGCGGAAATGCCGGACGATTTGCAATCGCAACTGCCCTTCATCAGGCGCGTCTGCGAAGTCTTTAATATTCCAATTTTGAACGTCTCTGGCTTTGAAGCAGACGACGTGATCGGCACGCTCGCAATCAAGGCGGCAGAGAAAAATTTGCAGGCCGTGATTGTCTCCAACGACAAAGACATGTGCCAACTCGTGCGTAATCCTTTGATTGTTTGTATGCGGCAAAATTCGCAGAACGTGAAGCGCAAAGAACCCGTGCCGCCCGTCGAGTGGTGCGATGAAGCGTGGGTCGAAGCGAAGTTCGGCGTGCCGCCCGCGCAGATAATCGATCTTCTAGGATTGATGGGCGATGCAGTCGATAATATTCCCGGCGCTCCCGGCATCGGCGCGAAGGGTGCTGTGCAGATTGTCAAGCAACTCGGCTCAATCGAAAACGCGCTCGAAAATTGGGAGCAAGTCAAACACAAAAGCTATCGTGAATCCCTGCGCGACAACGCGGACTTGATACGTCAATCGAAGGAACTCGCCACGCTTCGCACGAATGTTGACATCGAACTCGACCTCGAACAATTGCGCCTGCAAACGCCGGATCGCGCCGCCGCCTATCGACTTTTCCGCGAACTCGAATTTCAAGCGCTGACGCGCGAATTCGCTGACGCCGCTTCATCTATCAATGCGTCGGGCGGCTCGCGCGGCGGAACGCAAACGCTGCGCTATCGCATCATACGCAAGCGCGCCGAACTCGAAGCGCTCGTGCGCGGCCTCTGGGAAGCGGAGCACTGGGGATTCGCTGTGGACGATGCCTCGCCCGTCGGCGCAGGCCAGCAGGCAAGCACGCGAGATGTCAACGCCGCGACAGGCATCAGCATTTCAACTGCGCCGGGCGCATCCGCTTACGTCGATCTCGAAAACTTTGAAGACGGCGCGGATGTCGCCATCTCGCTTTTGCGCGACGTGCTCGCCAACGGATTGCTCTCGAAATCCGTGCATGATCTGAAACGCGCCGTTGCCCTGCTCGATCCGCTCGGCATAGGGCTTGAAGGCGTGACGGATGACACTTTGCTTGCCGCTTATCTGCTCGATCCCGTGCGCAGCCGTTATGAATTGAAAGACCTCGCGCGCGAAGCCGCCGGTGCCGAAGAAGCAGGCGATGCGCCTGAAAATTGGACGGAGAATGCGTGGCGCGTCGCCGAAGCCGCAGACCTCACGGCACAAACAGCGCATGTGCTTCACGGGCGCTTGCTCGAACAGGGACTCGAATCGATTTACACGGAAATCGAATTACCGCTCGCGCCGCTGCTCTACCGCATAGAGCGCGCGGGGCTTCGCGTCGATACAAAAGTTCTTGGCGAGCTTTCAACCTTTCTTGGCGAAGAGTTGGAGAAATTGACTAAGAAAATTTACGAAGTCGCGGGCAAGGAATTTAAGATCAATTCGCCCAAGCAAGTCGGCGACGTGCTGGAAGAACTCAATATTAGTTCGGGGCGCAAGACTTCGACGGGACGCGTTTCGACAAGCAAAGCCGTGCTCGAAGACCTCGCGCAGAAATTTGAATTGCCGCGCCTCATCATCGAATACCGCGAACTCGACAAACTGAAAACCGTTTACACGGACGCGCTGCCCAATCAAATCGGCGCGGACGGGCGCATCCACTGTCAACTAAATCAAGCCGTTACCGCGACCGGCAGGCTTTCATCTTCTGACCCAAATCTCCAAAATATTCCGATTCGCACAGAACTCGGACGACGCATTCGCCGCGCCTTTGTGCCGCAGGAAAATTGGAAATACGTCGCCGCAGATTATTCGCAGCTCGAACTACGCTTGCTCGCGCACGTCACGCATGATCCCGAAATGCTCGACGCGTTTCAAAAGGGCGACGACATACACTCGCGCACCGCGCGGCTCGTCTTCGGCGCGAAGACAAAAGAGGAATTAAAGGAAGCGCGCCGCTTTGCGAAGATCGTCAACTTCGCCATCGCATACGCCGTCGAACCTTTCGGGCTTTCGCAGCGCGTCGGTATCTCGCTCAAAGAAGCGCGCAAGGTGATTGACGATTACTACGACACCTACAAAGGCGTGCGCCGCTTTATGGACGAAGTGCCTGTGAAGGCGCGCGAGCAAGGATTCGTTCGCTCGCTCTACGGGCGCATACGCCCGATTCCCGGCATCAACGACCGCAACGGCAATATACGCGGGCGCGCCGAACGCGAAGCCATCAATATGCCGATTCAAGGCACGAGCAGCGACATCGTCAAAATCGCCATGCTGCAAGTTGACGAAGCGTTGAAGCGTGAAAATCTACAGGCGCGCATGGTCATGCAAGTCCACGACGAACTCCTTGTCGAAGCGCCCGCCGACGAAACCGAAAGAGTCGTCGAACTTCTCCGCCGCGAAATGGAAAAGGCCGTCACGTTAGATGTCCCGCTCGAAGTCGAAATCGGCGTCGGCGATAATTGGATGGACGCAAAATAGTTTTCAGTTTTGGGTTTTGAGTTTTCAGTAAAAGGCAATCTCTGAAAACTCAAAACTGAAAACTGTCTTACACACTTATGAGCAAAGACAATCCTGTGAAAAAGAGAAGTGAGGACGGCGAGGTTGTTTATCGTCGCGCTTCCACGCCGGAGGAAGAATCGACGCGCGCAACGGGTGGCGGTTCTGGTGCGCCGCGTGCTGGCAAAAGCGAGAAGCCGCGTGCGCCGATTTTGAATTTGTTGATAGCCGGATTCGCGCTGCTGCTGGCGCTGGTGCTGGCGCTCGGATTGTTGAGCGTGCGGCGCGTCGAAAACGTCGGCGAAAGCGTGCTCGAGTTGGAGCGCGAGCAGGCGACGCGCCTTAGCACTCTGCTTCAACTGCGCGCTGCTTTGACGACATTGAATAATGAAGCGCGCGCCCGCGCCGACGCTGTAGCGCGCGGCGGAATTCTGCCGCCACTTGCGCTGCGCTTGACCAACGCGCGCACAAACCTTACCAAAGTTTTGACTCTCTTCGACCATCTGCCTGCCGCGCAAACGGAAGGCGGCAAAAACTTTCGCCGCGACCTCGCCGCCTATCAGGAAACCACCGCAGACCTTGATCGTTACTCACTCGAAGGCTTTGAAAAATTCCGCGTGGTGGATAATCAAGTCGAAGGTTTTTTGGTCGAGGCGAATGGCAATCAAGACAATGTGCTGCAGCAAAGCGCGGAACTGCAAACGCAGGCGGCGCGTTCGATTCGCTGGCTGATGTGGCTCGCGTTGCTCGTTGGCGCGCTTATTGCCGCGCTCACCGTTTGGGAAGTGCAAAGGCGTTTTCGTCAGGTGCGCGAGAGTCTTGAACTCGTCAATCGTGAACGCTCCTTCAGCACGCAAATGCTCGAAGGCATCATTAGCGCCGTCGCCGCCATCGACGCGCATGGACGCATACGCAGCGCCAACACGACTTTCTTTCAACTCTTTCCGCAAGCCACAATCGGCTCCAGCACGCACGACAACTTCGCTTCGGGTGAAGCCTCGAAGATGTTCGATGCGGCAACGACAACGCGCGTCGAAAAGCCTACTTATCATGGACGCTGGACAATCGACGCGAATGCGCCGGGTGCGACACAGCACTCTTCGCCGCGCGCCTTCGACGCCTATTCGTCGCCGCTCGAAATAGATGATGAGCGCGGCGAGATAATTATGCTGGTGGACGTGACCGAAGCAGCCGAAGCCGAAAATGAAGTGCGTAGGACGGAATCGCTGGCGGCCGTCGGGCAGGCGGCGGCGCAACTCGCGCACGAAATCAAAAATCCTCTCGGCAGCATACGCCTCGGCGTCTCTATGCTGCGCGACACTTCGCACGACAAGGATTCGATTACCACGATTGACCTCGTTGATCGCGGCATACATCACTTAAACAAACTCGTCGGCGACGTAACGCAGTTTTCCCGCCAGAAAAATCTGACGCTCACGCCCGCCGAACTAAACGAACTTCTCGATAGCAGTCTTGAATTAATTGCGGATCGCGTGCAAGAGAAAAAAACGCCGATTGAGAAACAGGCGAGCCGCGAGCCTTTGCGCGGCGAATGGGACGAAGACAAACTGCGGCAAGTCTTCGTCAATCTACTCGCCAACGCCGTTGACGCCAGCGACGCCGGTTCGCCCATCGTCATCACCACCGAACTCATCCGCCCCGATCAAGGCAACGGCAACGAAGACAAAAGCCACACCGGGAACAATCGCCGCACGCGCGAATTGCACCGGCAACCCTACGCACGCGCGACGATTCAGGATCACGGCAGCGGCATGGACGCGGAAACGCAAACCAGAATCTTCGAGCCGTTCTTCACCACCAAAAAACGCGGCACAGGCTTAGGCCTCGCCATCGTCAAACAAATCGTCGAACAACACGGCGGCCACATCGCAGTCTCCAGCGAACCCGGCAAAGGCTCACGCTTCACTGTGGATTTGCCGCTGAAAGATCGTGACAGGTAGCAGAGTGCAACCCTAGATTTTGGTCAACCGAATGATGGGAGTGTAATACTTGCTTGATGTCTTCACTTAATTTCACAGTGTAATCAGTCTCACCCGGAGGTTAGTTATGTATCGCAATCCAGAATCTTTACCTCTCCGGCGTTGGATTGCTTCCTTAATTTTCATGTTCTCACCCTCTTCGGGTTACCTGTGCTATTTTTTATCTGCAAAATTTATCTGTAGGTGAACAATATGAACAATCAACTTACAATCAAATTGCCTGATGAAGTCGCTGCCGCGCTTAACCAAATCGTCGCCGAAGAAGGTATTTCGCCGAGTGATGTGGTAAGTGTCGCTCTGACAGACTATTTGTTTATTCGTAAGTTCCGGCTGCTGCGCGAGCGGCTCATGGCTAAGAGTCAAAAGGATTATACTGATGAAGATATATTCGAGCGGGTTTCGTGAGAATCGTTTTTGACACGAATGTTCTTCTCGCCGCTTTCATTGCGCGCGGCGTTTGCCACGTTCTGTTTGAACATTGTATCCGGCAGCATGAGTTGGTTACATCGGATTTCATCGTCGCAGAGCTTCGGGAAAAGCTAACGGGCAAATTCAAATATACGTCGGAGGAAGCCGTAGAAGTTGTGACGCTCTTGCTGGCGAAAATGGAGATTGTCGTGCCGACAGAGTTGGCATACGGCATCTGTCGAGACCCGGAAGACGATTATGTGATCGCAACGGCAATGGCTGGAAACTGCACTTGCATCGTCACAGGAGATAAGGATTTGCTTGTCTTAGCCCGTGTTAACGATATAGATATGGTTGCGCCCGCCGAATTTCAAAGTTACGAAGCCTCGCAATAATTACGATACAACACAACAAGTCATTCTATTGGGCAACCGCTCGATTACGAGGTTATCTGTCCAATTCTTGAAATGATTTGCGCGCCGCTTCGACTGTTTGATCGAGCAGCGCATCGGTGTGCGCGAGGCTGATGAAGCCCGCCTCGAATTGCGACGGCGCGAGATAGACGCCGTTCTCCAGCATTGAGTGAAAGAATTTTCCGTAAGTCGCGCGATTACTTTTCGCGGCGGAAGTCCAATCCGTCACCGGCTCGTTCGTGAAAAATCCCGTCCACATCGAGCCGACGCGGTTTGTCGTTGTTTCGATTCCGGCATCGCGCGCCGCTTGTGTGAGTCCGTCGCAGAGACGTTTTCCGGCTCGTTCGAGTTGCGCGTAAACAGCCGGGTCGCGCAGTCGTTTTAAGGTTGTGAGTCCGGCAGTCATCGCCAGCGGATTGCCGGAAAGCGTGCCAGCCTGATAAATGTTTCCGGCGGGCGCAACGTGTTCCATGATCTGCTTGCTTCCGCCGTAAGCGCCGACGGGCAAGCCGCCGCCGATGATTTTGCCGAGCGTCGTGATGTCCGGCTGCACATTGTAGAGCGCCTGCGCTCCGCCGCGCGCGAGACGAAACCCTGTCATCACTTCATCGAAGATCAGCAGCGCGCCTGCCTTGCGTGTCACCTCGCGCACGCTTTCTAAAAATCCACTCTGCGGAATGACGCAGCCCATGTTGCCGACGACGGGTTCGATGATGACGGCGGCGATACGTGCGCCGTGTGCTCCAAAAACTTCTTCGAGCGCTGCCGCGTCGTTGTAGGGAACGGTCAGCGTATCGCTTGCAACCGCAGCGGGAACGCCGGGGCTGTCGGGCAATCCGAGCGTGGCGACGCCCGATCCGGCTTTGACGAGCAGGCTGTCGCCGTGACCGTGATAGCAGCCCTCGAATTTAACGAGTAGATTGCGTCCTGTAACGCCGCGCGCGAGGCGAATCGCGGACATCGTCGCTTCCGTGCCGCTGTTGACCATCCGCACCATTTCGATTGACGGCACGGCGCGTGTGATTTCTTCGGCCATCTCGATTTCTAATTCCGTCGGCGCGCCGTAGCTCGTTCCGCGCGCGAGTGCTTCCCTCAACGCCTCGATTACTTCCGCATCGGCGTGGCCTAAGATCATCGGCCCCCAAGAGCCGACGTAGTCGATGTACGTGCGCCCGTCCACGTCGGTCAGCGTTGCGCCCTTCGCGCTCTCGATGAAACGCGGTGTGCCGCCGACGCCGCGAAAGGCACGGACAGGAGAATTGACGCCGCCGGGAATCAACTCGACGGCGCGCGCGAACATTCTTTCCGAAAGATCGGATTGGTCTTTTTGTGCTGAACTCATAAGTTTAGTGCCGTTCGATTGAGGTCTGGATGCTTTAATATGTGCATCCGGATATTAAGGAGCATAGATATAACCGGTGCGCGAGCGAACGGCCAGACCGGGCTGGCTGACACGCACTTTAATTTGTTTGCGCTGGCCTGATTCCGGTTGAACTAGCGGATAATAACCAAGGCTGTATTGATAGCGCAGTTCATCGGCGATGGAAGTGAATACCTGGGTCAGATTTTGTTGCTCATCTGCCTTGTAATACCGCCCGCCTGTCTTTTCTGCTATCTGACGAAGATAAGAAGCGCCGAGTTCATACGCTTTATAGATAGCCTCGGGGAATTCCTTTTGCCTTTCCTTCAACGCTTGTTCGATAGGCGCGGCATATTCAATCGAATAAATTATGGTGTCCAACTCTTCAACCGAGCGCAAGCTGCTCTTGTATGTTATGCAAGGAATGACTTCGCAAGATGGCGAAAAGGTGATGGTGATGCCTCGTTTACGCGTTTCGTCTGCATTAGCCACAATACTAGGCCGTGGATCGTTATCCTGACCGTCCGTGAGCACGACCAGCGCTTTGCGTCCGCGAAGCCGCTTGAAGAATCGGTTCAGGAGCACATCAATTGTTCCATAGAGAAGCGTTCCGCTGCCATTCCAATGAATGTTACTAATAGCTTTGTGCAAAGCTTCACGATTCTTGCCCAGTTTGTTCAGCACTCTGATTTCGCCGTTGAAAGTTACAACCATCACGTTGTCATCTGGCCGGAGTTGAGAAATAAAGGCGTTGGCCGCGTCTCTTACTTCTTTTTGTCGAGACAGAGTGGAAGGGCTTGTGTCAATCAACAACACAACGCTGAAAGGCATTTCGACCGGAGCGAAGAAAGCAATTTGCTGCTCAACGCCGTCCTCATAGATGTGGAAGTCATTGCGTAGAAGATTCGGTATAAATCTTCCGCCGCGATCCATCACGCTGACCGGAATATTGATAAGCGTGGTGTTGACTTTTATCACATCGTCCGCGCCTGCTTCTTTTTGATCGGCGGGCGCAGGCACTGTGGATTGTTTCTTTGGTTCTTCCTGCGCAGGCTGCTTCAGCTTAGGCGGCGTTGTTTGAGCCAGCAAAGCGAGTGGCGAACAGGCAAACAGTAAACAGACACAAAAAGCAGTTTCGATTTTCATGTTTGTATTAACCCGGAAATTCCGACGCTGGTCGTATCGCAAAAGCGCGGCACAATCGCCAGCAGCTTTTTACATCATATCCCAACATTCTACCGGACGCACAAGCATCAGCGAAAAGCTATCTGCGATTCGTGCTCGCACTCTTGAGCGTGTGGTGTTGCTGCCTGTATCCTCACAGTCATCTCGGCCTTGGAATCTGATTTATAAAGTGTCCGGACGTCTGGTCATGCCCTCTAAAATAAAAAGCAATCAGCCGAAGATGCTGCGCCACTGACGGTCAAGCGCGCTGCCGAACAGAAAAGTGCTGATCGAAGGGCTTTCGTGCGAACGGTCATAGCCGACGAGTTCGACGTAAGCGCGTCCCGTCGTTTCCTGTTCGTTGTGCTTTCCTGTAACGGTACACGCGCCTTCCCAGTAAACGATCATCGTCGTGTCGCGCGTGTCTAATTCCTGATCGGGCATCACGGGCGTAACATTTACGTCAATGCCGAAGCGCGGAACTTGCACGCGCCAGCCGCCCGGATACTTCGCATTTGTGTGCGGGCTGCTCCAGTAGCTTGTCGTTTCGAGCGTGAAATCTTCGCGCGAGATGTGCGTGGAATTTCCCGACGGGTCAACATAAGTTCCGCTTGAAAAAGCAGAAGGCTCATGCTTTGAATTGCGCAGGTGATAGACCATTACTTCCGCGCCGGTTTCGAGTTGAATGCTGAACCAATCCCATCCCTTTTGATTCTCCGTCGTGCGCCATGTGCCGAACTCACGATCCATCCACGCGCTGCCTGTGAAATGCTCTGTGCGCCCGTGCCATGTAATTTCGCCTTCCGCAGCCATGCGCGTGAAGGAGAAATAGCGCGATGCTTCGCCTTCGTCTTTGAAGGAAACGCCGACGCCCGCGTGACCGTTCAATGCGGCGGGCTTCAGCGGTTTGAGCGCGGCTTCAAAAATTAAATCGTTGCCGAGCGTCGCGCGAAGAATATGCGCGCCGTGCGCTTCGCGTATGCTCCAATTGCCGAGCCGCAAATAAAAGTGCTTCTCGCTCGCCTGCGCGGGCAAATCGAACATGCCGCCCGTGCTTTTGCGATGCTCGTAGCGAAAGCTCTTTTTCGTTTCATCCGTGATGGCAAAGTGCGCTAGGTAAAGCGGGTTGGCAATGAGCCGTAAGGGAATGACGCCGAAGCGGTCGAGGTCTGTGCGGCGTTTGAAGAACACAAGCTCGAATCCGAAGCGATTGCCCACGCTCGTTTGCAGATGGCCTGTGTAATACCACCATTCCGTCTGCGCGTTTTTGTGTGCGTAAAGATCGCGCGGCAATTCGACGCCCGCGTGCTCCGTGCCGTCGCGCAAGGTCGAAGCCGTGCCTACGAATGTATCGGCGATGCGGTCAAGCACGTCGGAAGCCAATGATTCGAGCGGCGCAGTAAAATTTGTGCTCATACGATGTGTAGTTAATCCTTTATGAAATGAGGCTTAAAGGTTACCGGAAGGCTATCGCAAAAGTATGCGTGCTTTGCAAAGGTAGTTTGCGAGAAGGAATAAAAACTTGCGGGCATCAAATGCGTTCGATGCCTTCGCGCGGTTTGACGGCGAGGGAGCGAAAGGCGGACATGCGGACGAGGCCGGGCGCCGAGTTCTTCGGCTTCGATAAAAATTTCCTTTGGGTGTAATGAACATCGACTTTCGCGTTGGCGCTCGCTTGGCTGAAATTAGCAGCCAACTCTGCGGCTTCGATGATGGTGCGGTGCGGAATTTCCTTGCGCGTAGGGTTGCGCACGACGACGTGCGAACCGGGATAATCGGCGGCGTGCAGCCATAAATCATACGGGCGCGCGGTGCGGAAGGTTAATTCATCGTTGTCGCGTGCGGCGCGCCCGACGAGAATTTCATAGCCGTCCGAAGAACGATAACGCCGCACTCGCGCAACGCTTGCGGGCGCTTTCGTGGAGCGAGACGGGCGTTGCTTTCCCCCTTTCTTTTCAGTGTCTTTCTTTTCGACATCGAATGCTTCGAGTGCCGCTTCATCGCGCGCGCCGATGATTTCATTTAACTCTGCTTCGCGCGCACGCAATATTTCTAATTCCGCATCGAGCGCGACGAGCCGCGCACTGATTTCGCGTGCGGCTCGCTTGGCTTTGCCGTAGCGTGTGAAAAGGCGCGCGGCTTCTTCCTGAAGCGTCGAGTTTTCATCGACTTCAATTTCGATGCTCGGCTCGCCCTCGGCGTAATAGTCTGTGAGCGTCACTTGTGCGCCGCGCCGTTCGGCTGTTGAAAGATTGGCGAGCAGCAAATCGCCCGTGCGTTTGTGTGTTTCCGCGTCGCCGTGCATGGCAATGTCCTGCAGCAAACTGCGCTGAAGCTTTTCCTTTTGCGCAATGAGCTTTTTCGTTTTTTGAGCGAGTGCGGCGGCGCGCGTGTCGAACTGTTTGGCGGCGGCGCGTGCTAGATAATAAACGTCGGCGGCTTCGGAAAGGGTCGCGCATGAGCCTTTATCGAAAGGCATGATGGCCGCTTGAGATTTGAAGATGTTGGCGGACGGTTTCGGCGGTTCGTATTGGTCGCCGATTTGTTGTACGCCTTCGCCGCGCGGCGTGCGCAGCATGTCTATGATGTAATCGTGTTCATCAACGAGCAGTAGGTTGGCGGTTGCTCCCGTGAGTTGCGCGATAATCGTGCGCGCGTGTGTGTTGCCGAGTGCATCCGGCGCAGCGAAGAGGAAGCGCACGATGCGTTCGTTTTCGTCTTTGGCGACGGCTGTTAGCTGCGCGCCGCCGATGTATTTGCGCAGAAGCGATGCGAACGAAGAATCGTTGATTGCCTGTTTCTCCATGTCGCGCGGGCGGCGCTCGATGATGTATAGACGCGGGTCTGTGGCGGGATCGACGGAGACGAATAAATATTGGTTGTCGCCCGTGTGAAAGTCTATGGCGATTGAAAGCCGCGATAGTTGAAAAATTCTACCGGCGCTGCGGTTCGTCAACGAGTGCGCGAGTTCGGCGGCGATAATCTTGATGAGTTGCTCGTTCATTCGGGGAAAAGCATACGTTAATTTCAGCGGCGGGCAAATTCAAATGCAAGGGAAAAAGGCTCTGCCTCTTTGTTCGGAAGCAGAGCCTTTGCTGTTCAAGCAAGCAGCGAGTTTTAATCGCGCACTACGATGGTGCCGGACAGATGATCGTGTGCTGTGCGGCCTTCCGCATCAAACAGCGCGTAGAAAAGTCCAAGCCCGCAGGCGGCAAGGGAAAGTATGTACACAAAGGCGCGTATCAGCGCTTGCTTTGTCGTAGGCAACACTCCCGTTTCCATGTCAACGGCGCGCAGGGAAACAAGCGACATGCCCCATGTTCGTCCGGCAAGCGCCGTCGAAGCCGTCAAGTATAAAAACATCACGAGCACGACGATGCCGCTCATCGAAGCGACAACGCGCAAGTCCGTCCAGTTGCCGTTCGTTAATTCGATAATCGCGGCGAAGGGAGTCGAAGCGAAGGCGACGACTAAAACATCTGCGACGCCGCTCATTAAACGTGCCTGCACTGATGCGCGCTCTTGATCGAAGGCTTCATGATGAAGCGCTTCCACCTGCTGCGCATCGAGACGCGTGAGCAAGGCATCGTCAACGACTTCCGTGACAATGCGTCGCGGCAATGTGGTTGTTGTCGTCGCTGTCGTGTTTTCTTTTTCTTCCGTGATCGAGTGCGCCGGAACGACAACCAGATTGTGCGCGCGCGCAACGGTTTCCGCCGCCTGTCCGCTCTCAATTGGATGAGCGACGGGCGGCAGAACCGAAGGTTCGGGAAGTTGAACAGCCGTTGACGCCTGCAACTCTGCTTCCGGCTGGTAATGCTCTTCCTGTACGCGCGCGACTGCGGTGGCTGTCGCGGCGTTGCTCATCGAAGACCGCGCGCGTGTTTGCGTGTTGGATGACGGAACCGACTGCCGCGCGCGTTCGATGCGGCGCAGCGCGGCAACCACCAACGGATTGACCGGCGCAGGGTCAGTTGATGAAGGCACAAGGCCGAGTGTGGACGGCAGTTTCTCCGGCACGTCGGGCGACAAATTTGCAGATGTGGTAGTTTGCGGGTTCTGTGATGGACGCGGCGTTTCGACGAAGGATTGTAAACTTTCGTGTGCGGCATGTTGATTTTCGTGCGTCGCTTCGCGGGCGCGCCGCTCTTGAATTTCACGCACGCGCTCGGTCAAGTCCTTGCGCCACTGCGGGCGAGAGGCACGGCCTGCTCCCGGAAATTCAATCAGCGTAGAGGCAGCGGTTTTAATGTTTACGCTAGCCGCCTTACTTTCTTTTTGAACGCGTGCGGCAATTGAAGAATCGTCTGCATCCGCCTTGCGGTCGGTGCTTTGTTCGGCGGCGGCACTTATCTGCAATGGCGGTTGCGGCGATGAAGCGACGGGCGACGCCGCAGCCGCTTCAATGCGGCGCGGTTCAGGTTCGGGAACGCTTGCGGCAGGCGTTTTGCATCTCGGACAAAGCTCTAAACCATTCGAGTAAACGACGCGGCACGCAGGACACTGCATAGTGAAAATGCCTCCGACAGAAACAATTTGAAATCAAAAGTTTGGGCGGCGGGTCGAATCAACTAAACCCAAGCCCCGTATGGATTCGCGCCGGATACTATCAGAAGCTACTTTAAGCAGTCAACGGGAAAATACACAAGGCGCTGTGTTTGTCCGGCATGAGGCTACAAGATACAGGCAAAAAGTGAGGGCAAATAGCCCATCGGCAAATTCCTGTTAACTACTTACAAAAATAAAAAAGATGCCGGACGAAAGCAAACCCGCCGCGCATCTTTCTTGAAATTTACTTGCCGAAAACTAATCGGTGGCAATCATCACGTCGCTCGCTTTGACGACGGCGTAAACCTTCTTTTCCTTCCGCCAGATTCAATTGTTCCGCCGAATCTTTCGTAATAATCGAGACGGCTTCCACGCCGTTTGAAAGTTCGATGATGATCTGCGTATTGACCGCACCCGGTTCGATTGATTTGATTGTTCCCTTTAATGAATTTCTCGCGCTGATTTGCATAATGTTTTTATTTTGCTGCGGACGAATTCGATGCTTCATTTTTAATCATCAATCATCTGCAATGTTCTCAGGTCATTTGTTCCGTTAAAGTATTCGTCTAAAACACTCTGAAATACCGGGTTTGTATTTTTTAACGCTCCAAAGAGAGTCATTGATGATTTCAATTTCATATCATCAGGACTGCCGAATATCTGATTCGCCGTTTTGCCCTCGATTTCCAGCAATGCTTCGGAGATTTCGATGAGCCTCGCGCCCAAGACCGGATGCGCCAGATAAAGTTCGGCTTCGGCGCGGTCTTTGATGGCGTAGAATCTGGAAGTTTCGCTCGAACCCAAACCCGCGATTTGCGGGAAAATATACCACATCCAATGACTTTGTTTTCTGCCGCGTTTGATTTCCGCCAAAGCCCGCTCAAAATCATTTTCCTGCGCGTCTAAAAATCGTTTTAAGTCATTCATTTTTCAAGTCGTCGGCAAGGAGAACTTTGTATTTTATGCCTGCTATTTTTCCTACTATATTCACTTTTAATTTTTAGCCACGGACAAACACGAAAACTGTTTTGGTAATTACTCCTAATAAAATCATCCTTGATTTAAGTTAATAATTTCAAAAATGCTTGACTGCATTGTAATTTCGTCAATTCGCTTTTGAGCCATTTTGTAATACTTATCTACTAATTCAATTCCAACAAATTTCCTGTTATTTTTGCATGAAACAATGCCAGTAGTTCCAGAACCAGTAAAAGGGTCTAATACAAAATCATTTTCTTTTGTTGATGCAAAAAGACAATTTTCCACTAATTTATCTGGATAAACTGCAAAATGTGCATCTTTAAATTTTCCTAAAGGAATTTCCCATACTGTTCTCTTGTTGCGACCTTTTGGGTGAAACGCTTGATCCCATCTTCCATCGTGAAGGTTACTATTTCCTCCATTTTTCCCATTTTCAGGTGTTCCATTTACTTTTCCAAAATGGTTTCTGCCTCCTTTCATTTTTGAATCCTCGGAAAAGGTTTTGTGAGGTTCTCTTATTGCATCAGAATCATAGTAGTATTCGTTATTCCTTGAGAACATAAATATGTATTCATGGTCTGTTGTCGGTCTATCTTTAATGGAAGATGGCATAGCATTCGGCTTATGCCAAATAATATCGCTTCTAAGAATCCAACCAATGTCTTGAAGTGCTAGGGCTACTCGCCAAGGCATGCCCATTAACATTTTGTTTTTATATGTGTCACCAAGATTTAGCCAAAGTAAGCCATCAGGTTTTAATTTACTTTTAAGAATTCCAAATAGTTCAACTAGATTTTTTATGTAATCTTCGTGGCTTTTTTCTTTTCCAATTTCATCATTTTCTTTTCCTTCTGAATAATCTCTAAGATTAAAATATGGCGGACTCGTAATGATTGTTTGGAAAAAGTCATTGGGCAGTTTTTGGGCTACCTTTTTGGCATCTCCTTTCAAAACCTTATTTGCTAAGTTTTCTTTCATACTTTCCCCATCAAAACTTTTTCGATGTATTTATTAAAATCAATTTGTGATTTGTCATCAAAACCGTGAAACCTATTTGGAGACATATTAAAATGAAAAATCTGGTCTATTTCATCGGTAATTGTAGAAATTTCAGAAACAGACCAATTTTCAGCTACAATTATTACGGCGATATGATAACTGGTTAGCTCTTTTTTTATATCTGTAATCGCAGATAGAATGTCTCTGGAGAAAATATGAGAATGACCGCCTCCTTCTGTCTCCCTTGTTTTTACTGGAATAAGTAAATTTATTGGCTCATCATCACTCTTAGGATATAACTTTGCTGATATATCTACGGTGTGTCTTCCAATCTTAATTTGTTTGTCTGCAATTTCTACTTTTTTGTATTTTCCATAATTGTTGTAGATTGAGAAAAAATTCTGAATCGCCGTGATTAATCCAGTCCTTACATTACTTTCAATGTGATGACCACTTATACTTCTGCGAGACCCTTCTAATCTGTCAATTACTATTTCTCTAACAGTTGCCCATTCAAAATTTTTCACAAGGTTTCTGTATTCAAAAATCAACTCGGTTAATGAATCTGTTTCAGCAACAAATTTTTTGACATTGTTAGCTTTTTGCATTCTTGAAATCAAAGGCGACAGTCTTTGTTGTGGAGCGTCTCGGATTATCCAAGCAAAAAAATAGAAACAGGCTTTAGAATGGCTATAAACTCTGCCAATGCCGTCAAAGAGAAATGGCTTTTCTTCGTGTGTATCAAGATAACAAGCCTTAATTATGTCGCTTAAATCAGATTTTGAACAATCAAGAATAATGTCACTTAAGGATTTGTGCGAACCTGTAACCATTTTTGCGTGTCTTTCAATCCAGTCATAAAAAGGCTTCGCTTGATCTGCTAATTTAGTCAATTCAATTAGCCTATAGTGAGCAATATTTATTTTGTGAACTATTAAATCTTTCATGTTCTTTAGTTTATTCGTAAAATATATTATTTGGCATCTACTAAAATATAGATAATTTAGATTGAAACTCAAAAAATAAAAAGGATGAAGCCGAAACTTCATCCTTCATCATTTCTAATTCATCCTTCTTGCCTTACGCGGAATAGCCTTTCGCGCCGTCGAAGTTGTAGAGATTTTCGGTTTTCACAACGTCTAATCCGGCTTCGTTAAAGCGTTGCAGAAGCGCGCATCAGTTGGTTTTTGTCAACCGTGTTTCCTTCGCCCGCGTCCGCGACGAAACGGCAACGCCAGTGGTCAACGGTGAAGGTGTCGGGTGAGGCATTTGAATAATTTGCCATGACGGGCAGAAATTTAAGCAACGAGCAAACTTATTTTTCTGCCAAGCCCGTCTTCAAAGATTCGGTAAAGCGTCGAAAGCTGAATGTCGCATTTGCCGTTTTCGAGCCGCGAAATATAACTTTTTTTCGTGCCGACTTTTTCCGCAAGCTGCTGCTGCGTCATTTTGGCTTCGCGCCGCGCTTCTTTCAGTATTTCGCTGATGACGAAATACTGCGCTTTCAGTTCAAACTCGTCGCGCTTTTTCGTTCCGATTTTTCCGTATTGAACGTCTAAAATTTCGTCAAAATTTTTAGCGTTTCTGATGGCTTCCTTCTTATTCATCTTACTCCCTTTTCCGAGCCGAAATATTCCGCTCTAAGCTGCTGCGCCAACTCGATTTCCTTTCGCGGCGTTTTCTGCGTTTTCTTCTGAAACGCATTGAACAAAACGACCAGCTTGCCTTTGTCGAAACAACAGAATATACGATAGACGTTGCTCCCGACTTCAATTCTGATTTCAAACAATCCGTCCGTGCCTTCGATATGTTTCAGAAATTTTTCCGAAACCTTTTCCACCGTTTTGATAAGCCGAAAGACGTAGCCGATTTTCTCTTTCACGTTATCATTGACCGACAGGTAAAATTCCTGAAAGCGATGCCCGTGAAATATGATTTGCCTCTCTTCTTTCACAAACTAAAAGATAACTTAAAAGTTATCAGCGGACAAGTCATTTCTAAAGTCAATAAAAAAAGGACGAAGCCGAAACTTCATCCCTCGTCATTGCTAATTTATCCTCCAAACTTAAGCCGAAAAATCTTTCGCGCCGTCGAAGTTGCAGCGATTCTCGGTTCTCACAACGTCCAACTCAGCCACGTTATAGTGGTGTAGAAGCGAAATAGAAATTGAAGCCGATTCTCGTTTGTGCGGGGCGTCGGCTCAAAGCGGCTGGCGGCCTGCGAAACCCGCTTCAACGTCATGCCACCACTCTATTCGATCCGCTTCGCCGAGTTGCCAGCAGAGCAGCACGATGCGCCCGTCGCGCAGGCTGGGGAAATCAATCAATCCGCGCGCATAGTCTTTGAGCTGCACGCCGAGCGCCGTTACTTCGCCGGTCTCTATCTGAAGTTTCATCAGCGCGCGAAGATAGATTGCGCTGCCGATCATTCCGCCGTCGCCGTGCTCGGCTGCCTCGGCGGCAGCTTGCGCCGCAGTTTGAAAGGAAATCAATCGACGATGCTCGCGTTGAATAGATTGCAGCAGCTTGCGCACTTCCGGCAGCAATTCATTCGCTTCTTCAAGGCTGAAGACTCTCATGTTCCCGATAAAAGAATCGTCTGTCACAGGTTTGTTTTACTTTTGCGCCAGCAGCAGTGCATAACGGCTTCTTAGTGTTCGTCAATCACGCGTATAAATTCCGTGCTCTGCTCGAAGGTTTCCGCGTCCACTTCTATGTGAGATTCGAGAATGGCAATCGTCGGCTGGACATCGAAATTGTGATGGTGGTTGCCGTCCGAATTATGCTGATGGTTGCCGTCCGGCGAAGCGGGAGCGTGCGGCTGCAAAAACTCCGGCGCGACATCGCCGGGCAAGTCGTGCAAATCGCGTTCGTCGTAGCGCGGCACGCCGTGCGAAAAATCCTTGCGCACTTTATCCGCGATGTCGCCGAGGTCTATAAAGTAGTCCGCGACGTCTATCAACTTCGGCGCGGTGTTCGAGCGAAAGCCCGCGAGTTCGACGCGGCAGCCTTTGTAAGCGACGGCGTTGACCGCGTAAACGAAATCTTCGTCGCCGGAAACGAGCACCGCCGTGTCATAGCGCCCCGCTAGCGAAAGCATATCGACGGCGATCTCGACATCCAGATTGGCTTTGCGCGTGCCGTCATAAAAAGTTTTGAGTTCCTTTTGCACGACGCGGAAACCGTTGCGGCGCATCCACAATAAAAATCCTTGCTGGCGCTCGGCTCCGATGTCCACGCCCGTGTAAAAAAAGGCGCGCAGAAGTCGCCCGTCGCCCAAAAGGACGCGCAGCAGTTTGTTGTAATCGATGTCTATGTTGTGAAAACGCGCTGCGTGAAAAAGATTATTTCCGTCAATGAAAACTGCGACTTTGCCGCGATGTCCGAATTGCCATGAAATGTTATTCGTCGGATCAAAATTCATACTGATTAGTTAGCTCCGATAAAATTGTAAAATAACTGTTACGTAGAATGCGCCGCGACCCGCTGTGGGTCAAGCGGGAAATCAAAGATACATCGAACACCTTGCAATCTTCGTTACATGCACCGCTCACACAGCGCGCGTCGCGGCGATGAATTCATCTGTCACGGCGTCCAGATAAACCGTGTATTTGTCCGCGCCGCGCGCGACTGTTATCTCCCACGCCAGATGAAATTCGAGAGCGCGCGGTTCGGTCGTTCGCGGGCGCGGATACACTACCAACTCGCGCACCTGAACTTCGTCGCCCGCGCCGACTGTAAAGCCGGATTGATCCGACGCGCCCGCGTTTCCGCCGACGCTGTTGTTGGAGTTTACGCTGCCGTTTGAGTTCCCGCTGACACTACCGCTGCTACTGCCGCCGGGTTTGCCTGTGATGGCGATGTTCGTTAAAG
>JAABUK010001636.1_pt1 | contig 42101 bp, 34 predicted proteins | sample 5559141 | NCBI WGS metagenome assembly JAABUK01 (sample SAMN10711869, study PRJNA513367) | rock metagenome | isolation source: Antarctica rocks | place: Antarctica: Victoria Land, Pudding Butte nord | collected 2016-01-03 | reverse complement strand
TGGGGGGGATGGATGGGGGGGGGAGGTTTGGGGTGTCGTTGGTGGTGAGGAAAGTATGAAGGACGATCTTGAGGGTGGTGGAGGAGGAGAGGACGAGAGGGAGAAGGTGGATCTGCTGTTTTATTTTGCGAAGAGGGATCATTGGGTTGCGGATCAGACGAGGGAGGCGATTATTAGGAGGAGGGGTGGGAAGGAGAGGGTGGGGAGACCGAGGATGGTTGTTGCGGAGGCTGATGAGCTTGTGCATGGATGGTGTATTAGGCATAGTGGTGGTGTGGCGGGGACGGTTGATGGGTGGGTGGAGGAGATCATTAAGGGCAGATAACGGCTGCTAAAGACGGCGGTCATTCAAGACCCGGTCGCGTATGGAAGGTGGAAGATTCGAATTGCGACTGCTCGCGGGTATCAGAATAGACGCTAGAAGAATAACTCATGCTTGCGAGACCAGCTAGACGAGGACTACCTGTTCAAACCAGCTTTCATGAACAGATCTCTGAGGTGGCTTTGTGATAGGGGTTGTAGCTGCTGCTGCTGCTGCTGAAATACCGGCTGAGGTCCCTGCTGTGCCTGTCTCGAAGCACGCATCGGCAAAGTAGGAGGTTGCCCTCCATTTGGACTGTGCATCTTTACGCTCCACTCATCGTCCTCCTTTCGCTGCTGTCCAAACATCTCTTGTAGAGAGATCTGTCTGTCCATTGGGGCACTGAAGCCATCATCCGGCCTATAAGTGGCGTGGCCAGCTCCATTGACCTTGTTTTGAGCTTCTTCAGCCGCCTTTCGACTTTGACCTGCCTGCACAGCTCTTTCCTTCACAAATTGCGCCATCAGATCCCTAGTAATAGCTGTCGAGCTCCCTGGACCTTCGCTGAAAACCCAAATGCCAGATGCTATTGGCTGACCAGAGACGTTGGATGTTACGATGATATATTCATCTGTCAGTTCCACTCCTCCAGTCTCATCCTCCTTTAGCTGGGCCTCGAAATTTTCCAACCCTCTCCGATTCAGCACGATAGCATTAAATCTATCTTCGCCTAGCTGACCGGGTGATAGCTGACATATAAAAAGCGACCCTTCGACTCCGGACTTGATCCATTCCGGCACGGGCGAGGGGGAGAAGGTATATATGACCGAGTAAGGCGCAACGGATAAGATAGCCGTAATAGAGGGATTATACCGTTTGAGGACAGAAAGGTTCAGCTCGTCGATAGTGCGAGGCGGGACGAAGACGTGGGTCTGGGGAGCGGGAGGTTGATCTGAAAGGTAGGCAAAAGCAGAGTCGGATTCATAGTCTGATATCGGAGGCGCGTGGTTTGGTGGCTGAAGGTTGTTCTGAGTCGATTGGGGAGGATGGCGAGGATAATCGACAGAGGCTTGACGGCGAGAATGTCGGCGTGTGGTCATGTTTTCTGTGAACGGTTAACAGTCGACGGTGAGATCACACAAGTGCAGCCATTGGCAGGAAAAAGTATAACCCAGGCACGGACTGAGGTTGGGGTATGCAGTAATGGTGAGATACGGAACATCGGTTTGTCCTGCACACCACGTGCGGGGAAAATCGTTTGTGTCTCCTTGTTGCTGTCGCCGGGTTTCACCATACGCAGGGAAGCCAAGGGGTCTAGAACTCCACATCTGCAAGGCGTCATGCACCGCCTCTGATGATGTTTAATCTGGGAGATTATCGTGAAGGATCTCACGCTACTGAAAACAGCTCCTAACAGTGCGGCTCCCTTTGCCATAGCTTTATGTTCCCTCGAAGCATATCAAAGGTCACACCAGGACTTTGAAGCATGTCTTCCCGCCATAGTCGAGACGATTCTCCCCAGCCTCAGATCTTCAATGCACCCGGCGCGTTTCCTCCTTCACCGAACAGTGAGCTAGACCATGGCGTCATATCAGCGCCGCAGTCCTTATCGCTTGCGGTCAAGGCGAGAAGGTCCGAGTACATCAGGAAGAAGACGATCAAGGTCAAGGTGGGAACCTGGAATGTCGCAGCGCTCAGCGGTACAGAGATGGACGTTGGTGCTTGGTTTGTTGCAGGTAAAGGAGTCAAAGGCCTTGACGAGGACTTGTCCGGCGTGTCTGGAGAAGACCAAGCCAGCGCAGCCAGTGGAGAGGGGAACATTGAGTCTATTGAAGACCAGGAATTGAGACGGACGAAGAAGAAAGCCACGATACCGAAGAATGACGTGCCGGCCGTTGCAGCAGGAGAGGACATTGGACTTTACGTTCTAGGACTACAGGAAATAGTCGACATAAGTTCTGCGTCCGAGGCTCTTCGTCCATTTGCCGATCCAACTCCAGGAAAGAAGTGGAAAACGGCCGTGAAAGAGTCACTTCCACAGGGCTACGAGAACGTTGCTGAACAGCAAATGTCTGGTCTATTCCTCCTGGTGTATGCATCTCCTGAAATTGCTGCTTCCATAGGCTCAGTGAGCAGCACCAGCGTCGGTACGGGCTTGATGGGCTATATGCGTAACAAGGGCGCTGTCTGTACACGATTTGTTATAGGAGAGACCACTCGCTTTGTTTTTATCAACTGTCACTTGGCTGCCGGATCTGACAAGGCAGCTCTTGATAGGCGTAACTGGGATGTTGGCCAAATCCTGAGTCGCATTAGATTTGACCCTATGACTGAGAGTGCTGAGGTCGTGGACGAATTTGGTGATGCAATTGGGGACGAAGATTTTGCATTCTGGTTTGGTGATTTGAACTACCGATTGGACGATATACCACCAGCAGATGTGAGACGGCTGTTGTTACTACACACGAGAAATGAGTACGACGTTAATAACAAATCCAAACGCAAGATCGACAGTGAGCTTGGCTATATTTCTGCGGATCGACATTCATCTTCAACAGTTGCTGACCAGACTTCACAACATTCGAAAGATTCGAAGGACGCTTCGGATGACGATGTGGATGGTCTTCCTTTGGAACCAGAATCTGATCCAGCTTCTCTGCACACCACTCTGCAATCTTTGCTCTCCCATGATCAGCTTCGCGACCAGCAAAAAAAGCATAAAGCATTCCACGACGGCTGGAGGGAAGGACAGATCGATTTTCTGCCAACCTACAAATACGACGTTGGCAGTGTTGGTATGTTTGATTCTGGTGACAAAAAGAGAGGGCCCAGCTGGTGTGATCGCATTCTATATCGTACTCGACAAGACCGTACTGAAGCCGAAAGGCAACGGAAAGAAGAAGACGAAGCAAAAAGGAAGGATGCTGAAATGAAACAAAGAGGCTTGGACAAGTCAGACGACGATGTCATATTCGATTCTGACCCTGGAACTCCTGGCTTTCCTGGCACCCCTGGTTACGCGCCGGGAGATGACTATAATGAGGAGGAAGATGCAGCACCGCAATCAGAGCTCGAGCCAGGTCGAAGCCGCACTGACGAAGCGATTTCGATTGAGCATTACGGCTCACACCAGAGAGTGCTGTCATCCGATCACAAACCTTTAGATGCTGTTTTCAGCATTACTTATGATGCTGTCATACCCGAAATGAAGGCAAAAGTACATCAGGAGATTGCTCGCGAGCTGGACAAGCAAGAGAATGAAGGACGACCAGACGTGACTGTGGTAGTGGACAACCAGCCAGAAGCCTCCCATGACAAAGCTGACGCTTCGGCAGAACATATCGAAAACATTGGCGTCAACTTTGGCGAGATCAGATATGGCGTTCACAGGTCTGCTGGGCTGACTGTGGCGAACACGAGTGGTGTGTTAGCAACTTTTAGCTTCGTCGATCGACCGGTGGACGGCGGTCAGAAGACTGGTATTGCGCCTTCCTGGCTGCATTTGGATGTTGAAGGCGACAGCGACAACGCAAACTCGAATCGAAACGCGCTACAAGAATACACACTCTCACCTGGAGAAACAAAATATGTCCACCTGTCTGTCGAGGTGCAGGACTTCAAGCTTGTTCGGAAGCTTAATGAAGGGAAGGTCCGGCTCGAGGACGTCCTCGTATTAAGTGTCAAAGGAGGCCGAGATCACTTCATTCCTGTCTCGGGTTCATGGATGCAGTCATCCTTCTGCAGGACCCTCGAAGAGCTCGTGTTGGTGCCAGAAGGTGGCGTTCGACAGTTGCAGCGAGACAATATCGATAGCACGGCAGATGTGCAAGGTCTCGCGGGCCACGAGATTCCAATGAGACGGCACAAACTCTCAGCACCTCGCGAGCTTTACGCTCTCACAGAGACAGTGCAGGATCTGGCGCAAAGAGCAGTTGCAGAGTGGGACAGAAGCCATGGAGACAGTGCATCACAACCACCTTGGAAGCAGGAATTCCACGGTAACGGCTGGCCTTTTGAACCACAGGCTTGGACTATGAAGACGTCGCAAGAACGGTCCGAACTCTTAACCACTGCTCGAGAAGCACTGGATGCAGGCGCACCATTGAATTCGCACTTCCCCGAAGAAATGTCAACCTTGCATCGCCTAGAAATCTTAGCCGAAACGCTCGTGACATTTCTTCAATCGCTTCAAGACGGTATCATTACCATCGAGCTCTGGGCTCAGCTAGACTCGCACATGAACACAACAAGCAGGTCCGGATCCTCAGACCCAGACCTTCAATCCTGGATCCTCGAAATCCTATCATCAGCACCCGTCCACAACGTAGCCTTCACATTCATCACCTTCATGCTCGTCCGAATCGCAAACGAAATCGCGCCTATATCCTCTTCCAAACCAATCCCCACGACCACCGATCCGCCTAAATCCCCTCGCCTCTCATCCTCCTCCACCCGCTCCTCCGCCACGGACACCCAACAACCACAAATCACGCCTACATCACCTACATCCCCCACCACCTCTACCTCCACCACCCGTCCCCAAATCGCCCTCCTCTCCTCCTTCCGACGCACCCGCGCAACTCGATCTAGCACATCCGCCTCCACCTCCGCAGAAGAGCCACCAACAGTCTTAGAAGACGCAACCAGGCGCCAAGCGGTCGAGCACGCCTACGCGGATATATTCGCCGACGCCATGATCAGGAGGCCAGCTAGTATGAAGGATCGGAAGGCGACGAGGGAGAGGATGAGGAAAGTTGTGGTGCCGTTTTTGAGGGGTGCAATGTAGGATGTTGCGTGTTGTATGAGTGGGAACGGGCGACGTGGGCGGGGAGTAGAAGGGGGTCATCCCCGTGAATCATTCTTGTGGAGGGTGGTTGAAGTGGTTTGCTTGGGCGACGGGGGGGTTAGGAAAGAAAGGGATGATCTTCGCTCTCAAGGAGGGTTCAGCCTCTTCTCAACGAATCCCATAGTTAGAATTGGGCATAAAGAGCGATATGCTCAACTGACTAATTACACTGGTGGGATTTCTCGAGAACGGAACCGCTCCATTCCTACGACCATATATCCTCAACTACGAACTGCTTAAATTTCCATCCCGTCCTCACTGACCCCACCATGCAAGCTACTCATGGAGCTCCCCCCACTGTTCCGCCCAGCTCCGCCCTTCTTCCCCAACTTCGCCTTCCTCCTCCTAATCTTCCTCTCCTCCCTCGGATCCAACTCCGGCCTCGACGCCCCTTCCTCCACCACCAACCCTTCCTTCCTCTTCCTCCTCCTCTCCCTCGCCACCCGGATCCTTTCAATCTGCTTTCGCCGCTCCACCTCCAACTGGATGCGCAACTCCCCATCTTCGACCGCCAGCTTGTTCTGCCCGTGGCATTCAGGACAGATGCTGGACCAGGATTCTGGGTTCAGGTCAAGCGTAGGCGAGATGGGTGGTGAGGAAAATTCCTCCGGGTTGAAGCGCTTGAGGCGGTCGAGCCAGTAGTCGCGCTGGTGGTCTTTGAAGGCGAGGAGGGAGAAGAGATCGTCTATTTGGCCGTCGAGGACGCGGGAGACCATCTTGTATTTCTGGCCTTGGCGCTGGGCGTAGGTGCGCAGGCGCTTGAGGTTGGTGTTGGAGGGGGGGATTGCTTGGCTTTGTGTTCGGCGGCGCGGATTAGGGAGAGGACGAACATGATCCAGTGGTTTACTGTGTTGGAGTCGAGCGTTGATTCGTGTTGGCGGAACTCGATCGTCATGGGGAGGGAGGGGGTGTCTTCGCGGTTGGCGCTGGAGAGGTTTTCGAAGTTGACGAATTTGTAGCGCGTTCCTTGGGGGGGGCCTTCTCTGTGGTCTTTTCGTGGTGTTGAGCTCATCATGTCGGAAAGGCGGTCGATCGTCATGTTTGGGGCGAAGATTCGTTCTTCGATCTTGTAGAGTCGGTCTTCTGAGAATATGTCAGTGTAGCAATCACAGACATGGCGGGTTTTGCGAAGGCCCATAAGATTACTGTTAAGCCAATTGACTTTACTGTGGTCCTGTGCTCGTCGCGATGGGGGAAACAGCCAGGAGATGACTGTCTCATACTGCAGTATGATGTAGCAGAGATGCTGCAAGACGCCGAGGGGGAACATGACGGACATATCTGGGCTTCTTCGGGCGGCTACACCAACGTGGACGTGGAGACCGCAGCTCTCATTAGGGAGGCATCCAATGTGATCAGTGTCTCTCCCTCTCAGGGCGACAACATAATCCCTGACTTCGGCAAGGGATGGATGTGCGAAGCCATCTCCGTCAGAATTGGGTGCCGGAAGTTTTCGGGAAATGAGCTCGACTCCTCCTCCGGCCCCATGGGCTAGGCTCTGCTCATCAAACCGTTCTGGAATATATTTGAGTGTATCGGCCCGAGGATCATCGCAAGAAATAGTGGTGTCATTTACTAGATTCCAGCCCGAGTAAGCCACGCTATTTTCCGGCTGTATATAGCCCAGGCCAGCAACATCCAGACCCTCACGCCGAAGAATCTCCCGCGCAACCCACAAGGTCGTCTCTGGAATATGCCATATTTGTCGTTCCGCCGGCACCTCACGGTGCACACGCTCTATTTCTTCAGCCAGGCCATTTTTGACCTTGTTCATGAACTCATCTCGCTGATAACTTGACTTGTCGTACACAAGGAAAACCTCGAGCTCTACCCCGAAAGTAAGTGGAAGATCATGTCTTAAAGAGCCGCTCCAGCGGGTACTTTCGAGGTTTGATCCAGCAAAGATCTTCTTCTTCTTCTTGATAATTTGATGCTTCCCATGTTTCTTTTTCCTGAGTACCATTGTGGATGGAGCAAGTGGAGGTCTTTGATTAGGTGCAGGATGAAGTCATGAAAAACAGAAATGATATGATAGATTTGCATTTCCACTCAGGCGTCTCTCCGAGTCCAAGATGGGGGAGGGCACTCGCCATGATGAACAAAGCGAACAGTGGAGATCCTGCTCTACAAAGACGCCTTGACGCTTTCGGATGGATCCAGAGAAAGAAGAAAACAGATGACACCCCATAAAGAACGACTAGGAAATGAACGAAAGGAAGGCTTTAAGATCACGTCTCTGCAATGCAAAGGCCCATAATGACCATTGTGATCTGTTCTTCAGGTAATAGCCTAAAGGCACGGTTGCGATGATGATTCAGCAGAACAGGGGGCCAATCGATATTGCATATTCTGCAAACCTGTTCCGCAACAGGTCACAAGGTTTGGAAGGTGGTTCATCACCTACTCACCATGATGTTGGAGGGTTTGTCCTGTTACTGGCCTGACATCCGTTTGCAGAGGTTGATTTATTGCTGCTCCGTTGGTCTTTGATATTGGAGATTGCCAAGACTCGCTGCATCTTGGCGGAGATCAAAATGCTAGGCTATATAAGGTATAGCTACATCTCTGGTCTCCAATCTGCCAAGGCCTCGGCACAAATGGATTTGGAGAAGCCAAAGCTTTCAAGAACTCGATTATGGGCATCATATCAACCCTTTCTTGAAGAAGAGTGACATTCTCTGACAGGGCGAAGACAGTTTTGGTTGCCCACATACTCGCCCTCATAATCGTATATCTTGCGCCGATTTCTTATCCATCATGACGTTACAAAGTGATATAACGATCAATGCTCAGGCCTTCTCCCCCCCATCAATCACCCCACAGACCAATGCACTTAATGAAAAGTTGATGGACATCATGTCCAAAGGTCCCAAATGGTGGGAGGTAACAACTTTCAACAGGGATCGTTCCCTGTATGGAGCTTTGATATTGACAATTACATCAGGTCGGAGCACCGAAATATCGACAGATGCGAGCAGCAGGCGAGACGCCCCTCCCAGCTGCCACGCTCCTCGAGTCTGCCGAGTCATTCTCAATACCGTCTCGCCATTCTGGCCGGCCCATCCCATGCAGAGTACTGAAGCCACAAGGAGATCAGCCAGCAAACGGCGTGTTCATGCACGTCCACGGCGGTGGCTGGGTGCTACAAGACGAAGCAAGTCAAGATCCCGTCTTGCAACACGTAGCAGATGCCGCAGGTGTACTCTGTATCTCGATCGGTTACAGACTAGCACCTGAGCACCCCTTCCCAGCCGGATCAGAAGACTGCTACGATGTCGCCGAATGGCTGGTCGACAACGCTGAGAAGCAATTCGGAGCTCCGCTGTCATTCCTTGGCGGCGAAAGCGCGGGTGGACATCTATCAGTGCTGACGGCCCTACATCTACTACAAAACCAAGAGAAAAGATATAGTGAATTCAGATTCCGAGGCCTCCTCCTGCATTTCGGGTGCTACGACCTGACCCTCACCCCCCAAGCATGTAACTTCAAGAAACGCGTCCCCCTCGTGCTGGAGCTGGAGATCATCCACGAATTCTTAAAGGCCTTCTTACCCGGGAAGTCGATGGAGGAGATGAAACACCCCTCTATCTCACCTCTTTATGCAGACTTGGCGAAGCTCAAGCTTCCGGCAGCGCTTTTCACATGTGGGACTGAGGACTGCCTTCTGGATGATACTGTCTTTATGAGCACCAAATGGATGGCTTCGGGTGGGGAGGCGGTGGTCAAGATCCTGCCGGGTGCACCGCATGGTTATATTGGGTTTCCTCCTGAGGTTTCCGAGGGCGCAAGGGAGGGTGTGGCTACTACTATAGAGTTTATGAAGAGTAAGGGACAATAGACTGCGGAAGAAATGTTAGAAGCGTGGCAAAATATATATATGTAGAAGGTTAGGCACAGCAATAGACAAGACGAATATTTTCTTGGACACAACCTCCATATTCAACGTTTGGGGTATCATAACTAAGCTCATTTGCACAGAAACCCCCCTCATTACTTATCATCAATTCATACCCATCACAACGTAAAATGGATCCAGCTCCTGTACGCCCCTTGCCCATTTTATTTCTGCGCCCCAAGATCATAATATATACACCCTCTAGTGCGATAGTTGAAGACAAAAGCACCCTTCTTCCCAGTCTCCGCCATGCCCCGAAGCAGGTCGAGCACTTGCTGCAGGTATTTCCGTTCCTGCAACGGCGCGGTTTGAATCATCGTCCGCCAGCTGTCAGGATCACTGAGCCGGGTATCTCGCATAGCTTCTAAAATCTCGTCTGATGTTTCGATTGCAGCTACCGGGGCGTCGGCGAGGAACGAGTCGGTCAGTTCGCGGGTACGAGAAGCAGCCGCGTCAACAATGGCGTGACGGTTCTGCTTCTTGCCTTTGTGCTGAGTGGCAAGGATGCGGACCTCTGGCTCTCTATTTTTGTTGAGGGTATCATCATGGCTCGCGCCTCTCCGCAGTCGCGGCAGTGTTTGGATAGTTTGTGCTTCTCGGTGGTCTCTTTCTCGGATCTCCGCTGCCAACCACGCGGCAACGTCGTTGACACCGACTTCGGCATCTTCCTTTTTCACGAGGTTGCGGATCTTCAACGCACGTTCCCCAATGGAGTTACTGTCGTGACGCACAAAGACGACCCATCCGTGGTGATCGCCTCTGTAAGCGATCATGAGCTCCTCCATAGAAGAGAAGTCCTTCGATAGTTCAGCACTAATGTGATTAGCCCATAGTTGCTGCACAAGCTCAACACCAGTTGTACGAAGGATAGTTGGATCGAAACTGGTGACAAGTACGTGGCAGCGGCTGGGACGCCAACTGGAGTTGTTGTCAACGGCTTCAGCTTTGAGAAATTTCTTGCCGGTGCGCTTCTGGTCTGGCCCCACGAGGCTGTTGAATTCGTCCCACGGTAGATGAAATCCTACTGCCCGTGGCTTCTCAATGGAAGTGGGCATGGCATATTCCGCAATGAGGGCGTCATAACGGCCGCCAACTGCCAGAAGTGATCTACGCCTACCTTCCCAGAGGCATTGGAAAAGAATGCTCCCTCGATAGAATTTCTCATTGTAGCTGCTCAGAGGATGTATGTATATCTTCGTTTTGATCTGAAACCGACGTAGGTAGGCAACAACAGCCTCAATACGGGTGAAGATGGAGCTGAGTTGATCCACATGGTCTGAATTGCCAAAAATGACTTCTATCTTCCGGCGTACGGTGTCCAAGTCCCCTCGGAAATTGAAGCGCATTAAATCGTCTAGAGATGCTGAAGATATGTTGGTAGAAGCCTGAAGTTTGTTGCGTATCATTTCCCACGTCCAATTACCGGTATTCAGCCTTGAAATTGCCTCCTTGACGCCGATTTCCTGGTTTGTATTGATTTTGCAGAAATCTAGAACAAGATTCAGCAAATCAGAGTGGTTGAGGTGGAAGCACAGCATGGATGTTTTCAATGGTGGACATTCCTGGATTATTTCATCAAGGACTTTGATGGCCTCGGCTTCTTTGAGGGCCAAATCGCTCGTTGTATAGGATACAATGTCAAAATCAATCTCTCCAATCTCTTTAGGCTCACCACCGAGTACTGACTCTCTGTACACAGTTCCAAACGTGAAGGTCTTCTCAAATGGCGCGTGTTCGTGGGAGAGTGCGAGTGCATTAGGGAGCGTCAAATCATACGCCAGTTGAAGCGGGCTCCCATTGGTAGCAAGTAAGCTGGCTGCAGTTTTGTACTGTTCGGACCGTGGGAAAAGAAGTTTTCGTTTCGTCTCGACTGCACCGTGGCGACGGAATATCGAGCTCAACTTATCCCGAACGATATTGGACATCAGGAGCAAATCGGCGCTAGGTGGATTTCGGGCGTGTCGATGCCATGCATATTCTTGCACTCGATTTGGCTTTTGTGCGAACAAAGAAGACACAAGCTTGTGGTATTCTGGCGAACCAGATTCGGCCATACCTGCGACGAACTTTCTAAGCTTCTCGTCTTCGACAGGTTCAGGTATCTTGCCACTGCGGAAAAGGTCTGCCGCAGAAGGACGCTCACGGGGACGGTGTGTTAAGAGCATCATGACTATTTCGCCTTGAACTCCATATTCAGGTTCGTGAAACATCGATGGCAACCGGCGATCACTGTGCCGGATCTTGTTCAGCTCGAGAACACGCTCTTGGCCAAGCATTCGAGGATGGCATATCTCGAAGAAAATAATTCCTAATGAGTACATGTCCACTTTTGATGTGTACTGGCCTTTCGTGTTTGAGCTCAATTCGGGTGCGACATAAAATGTGGTGCCAATATTGCGAGTGTCAGTATCGCCTACCTGCATAGCATCGGAGGCTCGCATTACGGACGCAAAAGTCCCGCTTGTTGCTAGCCCAAAATCACCAATACGAGGATTGTTGTCGTTGTCCATGAAGATGTTGTCAGGCTTCAAATCCCTGTGAATGATGCCTACTTTGTGAACGTGCGAGAGTCCATCCAAGATCTGTCTGAAGATACGCCATCCTTCATCCACCCCGCTCAAGCTATTATCATTGATGAGATGTCTCAGTGTGCGGTTTTCGCAGAACTCCATTTGGATATAGAGCTTGGTTCGAACTGGGTCTATCAAAGCAGTGCTGTGAAGTTTGTGACCTGTCTCCTTTCGCTGCACTCCTGGGCCTGCTGGATCCTGTGGAGAAGCAGATGCTGAGTTTGAACCAGAATCACCACTTAGCTCGACTTCTTCATCTTCATCAGTGTCATAGCCAAAAACGATATCTTTAAAGCCACTGGTAGACATCATATCATGCGGTATGCTGAAATCCAGGATATCCTCCTGGATGTCTGCCGATGCCGATATGCCATTGACATCGTCACCTTGGTCAGTATCGGAAGAACTTCTTTGCCCCGTATTACGCTGCACGCCGTTAGATCCAGCATTTTCCGTTTCCATCCACGCACTGAAGTACCGGACAACGTTAGGGTGATTGAGGCGTGACAGGAGAATCGTCTCCCTCAAGATCTCCCGCAATTCTTCTGGAGAATCAGATACCACTTCCTTCACAGCATAGAAACGCCCATCCAGTCTGTGTTTAGCCTTGAATACTTTACCATAACCCCCCTTCCCAAGGACGCTCATGTCATTTTCGAAATCATATTTAAAGCGCGATGGAATCATCGCTAGAGTAGAGGCATCCTCAGTTTTTCGAGCCTTTGATGACTCGACTGTAGCGCCCGGTCTAAACGTAGATTTAGATTCGTCTTCCTGCATTATTTGGAAAGAGCGCAGCTCAAAAGCTTTGGAGCGTTTCCTGGCATCTAGCTGAAATATGTCGACTAACAACGCCCTGAATGTATCTGTCTGATAACCTTCGTTCTCTTTCAAGTAGTTCTGAGGTGAAGTATATTCATCAACGACCCGGTTTCCATGCACCATCTGCAGGATTACTCGGCCGAGCTCCCAAATGCATGTCTTACTGCTCCTTCTAGGGACTCGGTCGTTCAGCTCAGGAGCGGTCCATTGAGGCAATTCGGAAGACGTGAAATTTGCACCCACGCTGGATGTTACCACCATATCTTTCAAAACAAGGCCATAACCATCGGAAAGCTTGACAGTAGGTTTGCCAGTGCGTGAAGGGAAGAACATGATGTTATTAAGGTGAATTGCAGGATGCACATAGCCGTGTTGATCGAAGAACTCGAGGGCGTCCAAGATCTGCTTTGTGTAGGAGCGAATGAAAGCTGACTCAAAACTGCCAGACGCTTCGAGCATGTCCAATAATGAGCCTTTCTGAGCATACTCTGTCAAGATCGAGAGCTCCCATTTCACTGATGAAGCAGCGACACCATCTGCATAGATGAAGGTGCGATCCACCTTGAACCCGAGCAGGTCTATAACATTTGTGTGCCGATATTTAGCGATCTCCTTGAGAAGCTCTTCCACTTCCGTCATTTTGCGACGAAAAGAAACAGCTTCAGAAGGGGCTTCGTGCAAGTAGATGTCCTTTAGGAATAGCGTTGGCGGACTGAATTCCTTTTCGGTCTGTGGAATGACAATTGATAGCCTCTTAGTCGGGGTGGAAAGAAATGGTGGAAGGCAGTTTAAACTTGAGAAGGCCATAGAATTGCCTCCTCTATCAGCCATATTCATTGTACGAGGAAATGTTAAGGTTGGTATCATGCGGGCTGTCGTCTCAACGTCTTCTGCTGCAAACCTGCTGCCTCGTCTGGTAACAAGGGCCCTTTCCGCTGCGCGAGCTTTCGATTCCCGTTTGCTCATCTCTCTGTTGATTTGTTCAACAAGGTAATTATCTTCCTCTGCAACGGCTTCTTCTTGTTGTCGCTTTCGCACCTCCTCAAGCTCCTTCTGCCCCTTTTCTACATTATTGCGTTGCAAAACTCTTTCCGCTTCCAGACTTGACAGCCCTTCCTTCTCTGCTTTGGCAGTTGCTGCGTCTTCGAGTATGTCTTGTATCTGTGAAGCAATCTCGAATATCATCTCATTGCCCAGCAATTCTTTGGGTTTAGAAGCTAATAGCTCTTGCAGCCTTGCGGGGACATTGGGGTTGCCACAGTTGTAATCTTCCACTTTCAGAACAGGTCGTGTCTTTGGGTACGTCGTAGGAAGATGCACAAAGAGAATTGCCGTAATGTCTGGGTTCGAATGTGCCTTCAGCCGCAGCCTGAAAGCGCGATCTGACGATTTCTATGAATGAGGTTAACGGAATGAAATCGGACCTTGAGCAATCGACGCATACGCTCCATGCAGCTGCCTTGACTTTGGCCTCCTCGAAGTCCTCCAAATAAATCGATTGCAGGACGGCAATCTCATTTTGCTGGATTTCGACATAATCCGTTGGCCCTGGGTTATATGCTGCTGGCGTCGTCCCAGGTCCAACTGGGGGCTGGGCAGCCTTTGAGACCATATTTGGCCCATGGTTCTTTTTGGCTGTCATGGTCCAGTCGTCTTTTGTTCTTGACTCACTTGATGTGATTGAAAGAGATCGGCCAAAAGACGACGGTGACGTGCAGCTCTGGCTGCACGTCGCTAGATCGATTTCCAAGTACTCATGTTGGTGGTGATTTAGCTCTAGATAGAGAGGATTGACAAGTCTCAACTCACCGGCATTGTGTTTCTGATGCCAAGATTATCAAGCACACATGGAGAGTGTGTCATAAATCATGACCTAGATTGCCGCCAAAATATGCAAGAAGCGGCCTTAGCCTTTGACACTTTCCGATGGATCTCAAAAGTATTCTTCCTTTCTCACTACATACATGATATAGACGGACCCTTCTTCCAACAAGGAACTTGCCGTCAGCCTTCTGAGCTTCTACAACTGTGCTCTTCAATCTCGAAATTTTATCAAGGGCAAGATGGTGAACATCACGGAAAAAATCAAAGAGTTAGTCACAACGTCTAACGGTCCGGGTTGTCTCTGACCTGACTGCCAGGATAGAGGAGGAGATGCGGCGTACACAGAGTCTGTTCAGTTCCCCCAACTTCTCTTAAGACTAATACTGACTAAAATCAGAAAACAAGGCCACAGGTCAGCCATCACGTATCATGGAAAATGACTGGGTTGACCAATGAATCCAGAATATCATCTTGGACTATTGAAAGGGTACGATGCAGCTTGTTCCCGTTCACCTAGGCCAGCACCTCAGGAGACCCAAAGGTCGATTCCTAAACATTTCAGTAACTGATGGTGGTTCCCTTGTTTCGCTGCAGCAAACTTGCTCGACTCCGTACTCAGCTCCTTGAACCCACCCCAGGAGCCGGCTCAGGAGGCGGATCCGGGTTCGATGTCTCCAAGTCAGGAGACGCCCGCATAGCACTAGTCGGCTTCCCTTCCGTTGGAAAGTCCACATTTCTCTCTAAAATCACCAAGACCAAATCCGAGGTCGCCGCCTACTCTTTCACAACCCTGACCGCTATCCCTGGCGTACTGGAATATGGTGGTGCAGAGATACAGATCTTGGATTTGCCCGGGATCATCGAAGGCGCCTCAGAAGGCAAAGGGCGAGGGAGACAAGTCATTTCAGCTGCAAAGGTAATACCCTTATGACCATTTCCTCCACTGCACCTCCAAAGTCTTGGCACTCAGGGGTACCATCTCAACAATGGCATGACTGATCAGAGTACAGACCTCCGACCTGATCCTCATGGTCCTCGACGCCACCAAAAAAGCCGAGCAGCGCGCCTTGCTCGAGGCCGAGCTCGAAGCCGTCGGCATACGGCTCAACCGCGACCCACCCAACATCTACCTGAAGCAGAAGAAAGCCGGCGGCATGAAAATCACCTTTCAGGCACCGCCCAAGTACATCGATGAGAAAATGGTATACAACATCCTGCGCGATTACAAGATGCTGAATTGCGAGGTGCTAGTGCGGGATGAGAATGCGACGGTGGATGATTTTATTGATGTGATTATGAAGGATCACCGGAAGTATATTAGATGGTGAGTTGTTACACGTCGTGCTCCGCCGTGGGAACGCTTCAGCACGGAGGTTGACAAGCTACGTACGTAGTCTTTACGTCTACAACAAGATCGACTCCGTCTCGCTCGACTTCCTCGACCAACTCGCTCGCGAACCCAACACAGTCGTAATGAGCTGCGAGCTCGACCTGGGCATTCAAGATGTTGTGGAGAGGTGCTGGCAGGAACTGCGCTTGATGCGGATATACACCAAAAGGTGATCGTGCTGCCTTCCATTCCTTAGTTTTTGTCATTGTTCCTTTTCACATTTACTAAACTCGACTAGACAAGGAGTCGAGCCCGACTTTGGCGAAGCACTCATCGTCCGAAACAACTCGTCAATAGAAGACGTTTGTGATCAAATCCATCGAACGCTGAAGGAGACCTTCAAATATGCCCTCGTGTGGGGAGCAAGTGCGAAGCACATTCCGCAACGGGTAGGGTTGGGACATATGGTCGCGGATGAAGATGTCGTAAGCATAGTGAGTGCCTGGAAGGCGTAAATGAAGTCGAACATATGCGTTTGAATGTTTTGGATTCAGTCGCTGTCCTCGTCGCTGGCGTATCCAACTAGAGGTCCGCTCGGCTCTGTGCTAGATGCTGCAGTGTTTGAAGTGCCGTTTGTGGTGTACCTCCTTAGCTTTGCAAGGGTTGAGCCGGAGACGATCCCGTTACCATTCTCGTTTGGATCCATCTTCTCACGGACTGGCTCTTGTACTGGCGCATTTTCAATCAGTCTCCCTTCCCCCACCCCTTCAATCTGCTCTTGCTTCCTTGCTCCCTCAATTTCCTTGCTCCTGGCATGCCAAACTTCATCTGGAGCCTCATATCCCTCCAGCCCGAATCCACTTTCCACCAATCTCCTGCGCTTCATATCCGGCGTCTCCCTCCCCTCCAGCTCCGCCACAAAATCCGCGGGCAAGGCCCTCCTCACCGCTTCTGCAGCTTGCTCTTCGATCCTCGCTGCCTCTCGCTTCTGTGAAAGCGGATTTGGATCCACGGTGGCCCATCTCACATTGAGAATTTCACTGTTATCTAGCGCCTGGTTTGCCATTGCTTCCTTGGCGAATTGCGCGTTTGCCTCGTTTGTGTATGTGATGAATGCCACGCCTCGACTGGTGAGCACCCTGATCCGATCAATCTGTCCCCACTCCGCGAAATGCCTTGCAACAATTTCCTCGATGTCGTCTGTGACGTGTATCCTGCCGCAATAGAGCGTTCGGTTCTGCCTCATGAAACTGCCCACGCCACCCATGTCGTCCCTGTAATCCGAGAATTTGTCCCTTCCGAAGACATCTACGTTCGGGTTGTACACGTCGAACAGCGTCGGTAGCCGATGCAGGTATTGACATTCGTGACCCTTAGGGCAGATTCCCCTGGCGAAGAAGAGGCAGAAGTAAGAGCCTGGTGTCTTATCCGCACGAGTATACCCGCTGTCTTTGCTGATGTTGCAGCGGTTCTTGGCAGCGGTTTTGGAGAGATATGCGTCCTCGCGATCGCCACCGGACCATTTATTGTACCAGATATTAAAGATTGTGCCGGTCTGAGGTGGGGGCTCGGAGGTGATGGTTGAAGGGTCAACTTGAGGACGGGCTGGTCGGCGTTTGCGGCGGATTAATTTCGTCTTCTTTTGTGGTGGTTCGACGTCGGTTGAAGGGTTCTGAGTGGTGAGAGCTTGAGAAGGTCCCTCGAAAGGAGAAGCAGGGGCATCAAGTGAAGCAGGTCGCGTTGGGGTTTCGACTTCAGCCATTACTGGCATCGGCGGTCAAAGCGTCTTCTGACGATCTGCAGTGAGGTTTCTATCCTGTCCACTCAGGGTTGAGGTCCCTTGGCCGTTGTTTGAAGGCGCCACGGATCTTGACGAAGCCAGGAAAACTTTAGGTTGGGGCACGCGCTTCCGGCGCCTACGTAGTAGAGCGTTTTATGCTAAACTTGGTACGGAGTAATTGAGGCGCCAGAAGTTGAACTACGTTGTTTATTCATGCTTGACAAACCAAGACGGCAAGCTCTGCATACCCCCAAGAAGTGGCGGAATTCTTGATCTTGGAGTAAAGGGTTTACCGTCGAGAGGCAGTACTTTTGCGGCGCTGGATCCGAGGAACGAGATCCTCTCCTGACCCTGCTTCAACATCGAGCAGCATGCATTCCACCTCATCCGACGAGGGAGCTCTTCGATCTCCTTTTCTTGGGCACTCTTGTTCGCTTACCGTGACCAATCCCTCTTCCCGGCTCCGAGGCCCCTCAACATCACATACCCAAGGTGCGCAGGTTTGATCTTCTTCGAAAGAATGCACATCTTGGAAGAAAACCCCTTGCCCTTCCTCGGATGATACGTCACCTAGCATTCCATTGAATATCACATCAATCTGTCAAACCTACCAAGGCTGCTCAGAAAGTATAAACCGCGAGGAGTGTACGAATAGGCCGCGGTTTGGTAGCAGTGACTCTGTAATCAAGACCTCCTTTCCAGAAGCGCTGCGAAGTCGAAGAAAACAGTAGGTTACAGGCGCTTCGATCTGTTTCAAGCACCCGTGGGCTCCGATTGCGAAAAAAGTCCTCAGCCCCATCAGTGTGTGGCGGCAGACCCCATCTTACACGTACTGCTAGGTAGTAAATTCAGAATTGAGGCTGAATCTCATCCATGCGAGCGTTAACAGCAAGAGCTTTTGCTGGGGAAACAGAGTCAAAATGCGAAATGACAGTCCTTTCGCTGATACTACTTCGGTTGGTGCGAATAACTGTAGTCAACTCCGCGCGCTGGGCGGTGGGGGCTCCAGCCCGACGACTCCTGACATAGATATAGAGAACCTATCGCGTGTCCTCTGACTGAGAGCTGTATCAGCGTTATTGTCACCACAGGACACTTGGCCCCCGTTTTCGGGGCGCCTTTGAACACCGAATCTTCTCGAAGCTTCCATGGCACTCCCCCAAAACGAAACGCGCCCTGGCGATGGTCCCGCAGAAGCCGGGCGAGCGAACGTCATCGGCGCTGTCGAATTCTCCTCCTGTCCAACCTCAGAGTTACACGAGGCGCATGCTGGCAAAAGGTTCAGAGCTGTAGCCTCTCTTGCCACTCGATTCTTCAATTGAGAAGGTCCAGGCTGTCGTCAAACGGTGCTGTGACTACCTACGACAACTGCTGTATTTCATTCCTTCGTGGCTCGGTAGCCGCTCCCTGCACCCCGATCATTCTCAGCCCGACACATACGCCCTTCATTTGCCTACCTTGACAATCCCATACGCTCGCTTTGTTCATTCGCCGCTAGTTTCTTTTTCGTCAAAAGGCACTATCTCTTAACAAGCCTATATCTTACATTGACTCTACGAGCACGTTTCTGCTTCAGCAAGCATGGTTGCCGAAACAAAATTGTACGATGCGTTGGGTGTTCAGCCAAGCGCAACTCAAGATGAGATCAAAAAAGCATACAGGAAAGGAGCCCTGAAATTTCACCCTGACAAGAATAAGGACAAACCCGATGCTGGGGAAAAGTTCAAGGAGGTATCCCAAGCTTATGAGGTACTTTCTGACCCGGAGAAACGGAAGGTGTATGATCAGTATGGACTTGAATACCTTCTTCGAGGGGGACCTGCACCACCATCACCATCATCACCACCAGGTGCTGAGGGAGGAATGCCTGACGGATTTGGAGGCATGCCTGGAGGAGGGTTTGGCGGATTTGGTGGCATGCCAGGCGGTGGACGAAGCTTCCACTTCTCGACAGGACCAGGCGGTGGAGGTGGATTCAAATTTAATGACCCCAATAACATCTTCGCTGAGTTCGCGAAGAGTGGTGCTGGCGGCGGTGGAGGTGGTGGTGGTGGTGGAGGAGGATTTGGTGGTGACGACGATGATATCTTCAACCTCCTCGCCGGAATGGGCGGAGGTGGCTTTGGCGGTGGCAGGAGATCAGGTGGGCCGCAAATGCGATCTCAGCGGCCAAGAACGCCGGAGGTCACTACTGTTGAACGCCCCCTACCAGTGACACTGGAGGAACTTTTCTACGGCGCACACAAGAAGATGAAGATAAAACGGAAGACCTATGATGAAGCGACCGGGAAACGAAAGGTGGAAGACAAGATCTTGGAGATGGACATCAAGCCTGGCCTAAAGGCTGGTTCGAAGTTCAAGTTCAAGGGCGTAGGAGACCAGGAGGAAGGAGGTCAACAAGACCTGGTTTTCATCGTGACTGAAAAGGAACATCGGTGTCTACGACGGGATGGCGATGATCTCAAAACGACCCTCGAGTTGACGCTGAAGGAAGCGTTGACGGGCTGGTCGAAGACTGTGACGACGATGGAAGGGAGACAGCTGCCAGTCAGTGGAGGTGGTCCTACCCAGCCTGGTCACCGAGAACGATTCCCGAACTTGGGCATGCCTACCAAAAAGGCGGGTGAAAGGGGCGATTTCATTGTTGAGGTCAAGGTCAAGTTTCCGACCTTTTTGACACAGGCCCAAAAGACGCAGGTGAAGGAGATTCTACCATGACAGGGCACCTGGTGTGCAACGGTCATGCAAACGTATGGTGCCGGCTTTACCATGATCAGTGGTGGATCTACTACCCGAGGTCTCCGGTCATCTACTAGGCGCTGCAAGAAACGATGATGTAGAGCTGGATACTCGATTCAGATTCAAACGCGGCATGGTTGGGCGTTGAGGCGTCGTGCTTGCTCTGTGCTCGCTGGATGGAAGATATTAATAGCATCGAGATAACTAGCGATCCGAATGAAATCATTCAAGCAAGAGTCAACTCCATGCTACTTTCAATCCCCGCGCTTCTTGATATGTACCAGACACAGGGGGATGGGTTGATAGATTACCCAATAGGTGCATCAAAATGCCGTTCGTCCGCCACCGCTTGGCAAGTATCCGCGCAGAGCACTGACTGTGCGATACCAGGAGCCAGGAGTATTTCCGCTCTTCATACTTCACGACGAGGCGAAGAAGGACTTCCCGTCCTCTTTGCTCCATCATGGCGGCTCGTAACCACAAGGCTACAAACACATGGGTCGCGAGAATTATACCCGTCATCCTCATTGGCCTTGTTGGGTACAGCGCATATGTGATCACAAAAGTGGTCGCGATAGACTACCTCATCAATCCCTCGCCAGACCTTCTCGTACAGCCTCGATCTGGATCTGCTGCTGCAATTCTGCTCTTCTACTATCTCCTCCTCATTCCTCTTCTCGTCTGCTACGCGCGACTTATCCAGACGATCATCACGAACCCTGGCTACGTACCCCGAAGCGAAGCATGGTATCTGCAACGCAAGGAAGAAGCCGCTGGCAAAGAAAGCTTCAATCGAAGTCATCACGGCCGAAGAAGATCTGCACCTCGTTCCACAGAGAAACCCTCACCGTTGCCACAGTCATGGCCAGCCGGTATCCAAGACCTCGAATCTGGCCGCTCCAACCACAGTAGCCTCACGAGCACCAATAAGCACGCAAGCCATTACTCACACTACCGCAACCAATCTACTGACCTCCCCTTCTGGCAACGTGACATCTTTGTCTGCAACCCCGACGGCCGGCCTCCCTTCTGCTCCACCTGTCTAACCCATAAACCCGATCGCACCCACCACTGCAGTGAAGTAGACCGCTGCGTCCTCAAAATGGACCACTTCTGCCCCTGGGTGGGTGGCATCGTCTCGGAAACATCCTTCAAATTCTTCATCCAGTTCCTCGTCTACGCCGCTTTGTTCTGCATCATGGTGTTGACGACTATCGCTGTTTTCATCGTGGAGAGGAGAAGGATCAACACCGGATTTTTAGATGTGCATTACTACCTAATTCTCGGCCTGTCAGCCCTCTTCCTCCTTTTCACGCTCGGCATGGCAGGCAGCTCCATACAGCTCGCTCTCGTCAACTCAACCACAGTAGAGAACCTCAATAGAAGGAGTAAAGTCTGGTTCCTCGCCGTGCTTATCCCAAGGACAGCAGACGGCAGATTACCTGCTCCCCCAGCACCAAGGCAAGGAGCAACTGGAACAGAACCCCGCTTCCAAACAATCACCTACCCCCGACCAGCAGAAGAAGAACAATTCCTCATCCACCAAGCACAGAACCCCGGCCAGACCAACCTTTCCCCTCCGTCGTCAACCACAAATCCCGCCACCTCCCAACCACAACCCCGCACCTTCGCCATCCTCTCCACAACACCAGGCGAGAATCCATTCGATATCGGCCCCTACGACAATATCCGCCAAGTCATGGGATACAGTGTCGCGGAATGGATCTCCCCGATCAAGCAGTCGCCCTGTGCGGACCATAGGAGCAGGGTCAGTGCGTTTAGGATGAATGATGGCTTAGTGAGGAGGCTGAAAGAGGAGCGTGGATTGGTGGACGTGCATGCGGAGGGGAAGCGTGGAGAGGGGAGTACCGCGAGGAGGAGCCGCAGAAGAGGGAGCGTTAATGGAACTGGAAGTGGAAGCGGAAGTGCGGCAGAGGACTACGGGAGTAGGCGAAAGAGAAACAGGAGAAAAACGAGGCACCACCGGAGGAGGAGTGAGGGTGGGAACGCGCCGCGGTGAGGCACGACACGCAGGTTGATAAGCACCCTCTCTGTCCCGCATCATTGCCTCCCGGTCCCGAGGTTCTTCTTGTCTGCCTCTTGCCTTCCGGCCCCCAGCTTCTCATCCTCTGTTCTCCCGATACTCGCGAGACCCCGTCTTTGCGTTTTGTTGCCTTCACTCTGCACTTCAGACTGTCAAGCTTGTAAACCTCGGTTGGTTTATTGTTCTGTTGATTGGATATAGCGAACAGCGAAGGCGCTGAGTGCATACAATGGTCGGTTCATCAGTTGGTCGCTTACTTGGTACTAGGAGTCCCAGTTGGTTTGGATCGGGCACGGGCACGAGCCCACGAGTATTGAAACCAAATTAGACGGTTGACCCAAGCTGGTATTCATAGATCGAGTACGGAGTATGGCTGGCGTTTCAATCGGATTTGGTATCAGGTTTCCGAAAGGTGGCTCCAAGAGCGGTCATGGACGCATTGACGGAGGGGCTGGCTTAGGAAATATATATTTACACAGACGGGGTGACGAAGACGAAATTATTGTTGTTCACTGGGAGGCAGGTTCTGCTACCACTTTATCGGGGATCGAAGAGAACAGTGTGCGTCGTGCCCTTCGTTGCAAAGCTTCATAGATCATCGGATAATGACTCTGTCGTGGTTCTGAAGTAGCCTGCTTTTCTCCCTCCGCGCTTCTGCCGCTCCTGAAGACTATCGAGCTGGCCTTGCCGGATCGAGGTATTGAAGTACTGCTTCCTTTCCCTGCCTTCCTGGTGGGCTGTCGGATCAACTTTATCTTACCGCAATAGCGTGGCTAGTTACTCGAGCATTTCCCGTGCTCGGGGTTAAGCTGCTAAACTAAGGGTAGAGCGCTGTGAAAGTCGTCGCTGAGTTATTCGGTGACTTGTGGGGTATATTGATGAGGGACAAAGGATGAGAAAGTTTTGTATCATGGATGAGGTAGGAAAGATAGCGTGGACGAGGTGTGAAGAAGGAAGCTGCCGAAATGCTGGCAGCTTGACATGAGTGAGGACTAGAACCAATCAAGGGAGGTCGTGAAGTTGGATAATAGACTTGATTGGCAGACAAGCAAGAAAAGACGGAGATTTATACTAGTAAAGACAGAGATAGAAGACATAGACTTGATACATTGACCAAAGAGAATTGAACCAGTAGTGACAGTTCCCAATGAATTACAGAGATGAAGCGAAGACAGCGAGACTGGTAGAGACAGCGGTGAAAGACGCATGGGCGCGAAGTAGAACAGAAATGTAGACCGGTAGTGACAGAAGGTGCTCCAACGGTGAGCAACGAAGCTCATCAAAGGAACTCTTGAAAGGTAAGCTGAACTGAGAATCGACAAGAGAAAAGAAAGAACTAGTGAGGATCAGAAGCGAAAGAAAAGCGGAAAGAACTCCGCAGGAACCGAGGAGATGTTAAATCCCAACCCTCTATAACTCACGTTGAACCCCATCCTCCAGAGCTCATGCTTTACCCCCCCTCTCCTTTGTGGCATGCTACCAATAGATTCCTTCAATACCACGTACAACAACTGCACGGTCCGGCATGCCCGCAACTCCAACACCGTCCGGTGTAGAGAGCTGGATTGTTCATTTGAGAACACACGCCACATCTCCACCAACCCGCCATTGAAGGTCGACTATCAGATCGAACGTCATTGGCGTCGTTACGTTGGCGGATTTTGGAAGGTTCAGAGAACTCATGGCTCCGGACTGAATGATCAGCATGTGGATGAGCTAAACCAGTGTTCGGATGGTGTCTATGGTTGTGGCTTGCAATGTTGGTGAGATTGGTCGTTACCGTTCTGGGTAACGCGGGTAGAATTCGCTTGGGAGTACAGCGTAGACCAGGGATGGAAGACTGAGCAGAAGTCAGAGGCGGTGGAATGTCGTTGTCCTTCTTGCAGAAGTCATGACAGAAGTCATGATTGCAAGGCAGGTTGTTGGATCTGATGTTTGTGCATCTGGTGGTGTTGGCGTAGAGGTATGGTCCGGCGTGGCATACATGGCATTGCCATTTGTTAGGAGGTGGTGGAGGCTGAGTGCCCGCCATAGTAGTTGCAACGAGATAGGTGAAATTGAGTGCTAAAAGGGAAAGAAGGCGGCGAAGTCCAAGAAGCAGAGAAGGAACAGGTCTGTTGGATGTATGCAACGCGACTGGATGATAAAGCAGACAAGGGAGTAGTTTGACAAAATGAGCAGTCTGATGGAGAGCTTGCAAACGAGCTCCGCTGTACTGTAAACCGGCGGATGTGTGTAACTTGTAGATCAAAAGATGGTAAGGAAGAGATAAAGAAGTGGGATGCTGAAGGAAAGGAGTGTCTACCAACGGGACAAAGCTAGAAAGAATGAAGGTAAGAGTGTAAATACGAAAATTCAAGTCAACAGGAATCAGCAACAGTCTATATACTCACGTACTGAGGCCCACGGAGCGACCTTCATCAATCCGTATGATTATCGTAACCAGAATGAAGCTGCAGAGAACGAGGTGATGCGGAGCAATGGAACCCAGCATGTCGCGAAAGTTGACAATATGATGCTGAACAGCTTCTTCGGGTGTCTTCGTAGTATAGCAGGCGTCAGAAGCGCACGTGCACAAAAGTAAGCCTCCATTGAGATCAGTTCCCTATATTGTCCGTTCGCTACTCCGGGAGACGTCAGGCGTCAACCTTCTTCAAATAGGGCAATATGAATCTCGTGCTTCTCTGTCCTTCGATAGCCGCTGCAAGGCGCCGTCAAAACTGACAGGCAATAGAGCAAGACCGGGAGAGACGGGGAGGATTATATTGATAGCCGCGCGGAACGCACAATGGGGGCATTTCGGTTGCCTCGTGAGTAGCCAGAGATGAGGTGGTATTTGAGCACAACATCGTCCGAGCATACCTTGTCCTCACATGCCTTTTGTGGCTGAGCCCAAATGCTGCAGCACCCGCGCCTTATCGACTTCTACTCAACTTCGTCATGGTTCGAGGGCCAGTGGAAGCGCCGGGGTAGCAGGAAGTCACGCGATGTAAATCACGCCTGCCCGGCTCAACTTCTTCGAATTATTCAAAGGACAGATGGAGCCAAGGTTAGCATCATTCTCTCAACTCGGTGAGCTGCAGCACGAGGGAGAAGCAGATTGAATTCCTTGCAATGAGAGAGAGGGTCGAATGTAGCAGGTCTAGCCGGAAAAGGCATCAAAGACAGGTATTGCGCAGCCAGGTAGAATCTTCTGCACTGAGATCTTCAGACCCACGGCTGGTGACTGAGTAAGTTCTACAGTATCCCCCGTTCACGTTAGCCACCGTGGGGAGAACGTAACGCAGTGGGGGACTTGTCATCAGCGGAGCCAGAAAGTGTCGATTAGAGCCACACGCTTAGGTTCCCATCTCATCAAATCTTATCATGGAGGACTTGATTCGCTCTCCAATTGTTGGTGACATCGACGTGGGGGTCTTCATGAGCCAACTTGACAGCTGTCTAGTATAAGGTGTCTTCAGGTTGCGCCCGGTTGTTGTACAGCCTCGTGGGATTGGGCCGTGAGCAGGTAGACTGTTGTTTGGAGTCATCACAGGCGAGTGAAGCAATGACGACATACACCAGTACACCATCCATAGCGTTGGTTGGAATTGCTACTGTTTCCGAACGTAAGATAAGTAGAACGAGGAACAAAAGTAATCCGGCGGTCTGTGTTGAGACAGAGGATTGCAAGGGAGAACCAGAGGCGATGTCAATTGGCAGCTGTCAAGATTGCTTGGCAGGGGGTTTCCACTGAGCCTCTCTACTATTCTCCGATATCATCCCAGGTACTTACTTGCAGAATGGGACTGTGGAGAGAATGCAGGATTAAGATGCAACATCACTGGCCAGCCTTGACCACAGTACCAGAGAATCCGCTGGACCAACTTAGCCGACAGCAATTGGAAAAGGATGGTGCAGGGTCCGATGGCTTGGGACCCACAGCGAAGGACTTCAGTTCAATCCAGAACTTTAGTACTCACGGCACCTTGGGCAGCCTTGACAGCATCACACAGTTCAAGCTGCACAATATGGACGACTAGGAGCCCTACTCAAGATGGCATTCTCTGAGAGGCCCACAGGGCGTGATGATTTCACCAGGCTCGCTTCCCTCTCTAAGCAAGGAGGCGTGGGCTTCATTTCTGGTTGTTTGAAGCCAGCGCACTTCTACTTCGAGCGGTCCCTGTAGCTGTTGTAGGATAAAACGTGTACTTATGGGTTCTCAGTGCCATCGGTGGCAATCTTCTATGTGATCCTTGTCCAAGTGTGGAGGCTTCGCGGCACAGTCGCCCACCCATTGAGTGTGACGTCGACAACGGGGGAATAACATCCATTATCCACCTCTTCCATCCTCCTATCCCACCCTTACTCAGCACCACTTTGTGAAGAATTCGAAAACACATCAGTCTCGGACCCGAGCATCTGTCTAGTGGATAGGCTGTCGCTTTGTCCGTGCCACGAAGAATTTGCCAGTGCGGTCGAAAAACAACTATTCCCCCCCGGACTTGACCATAAGTCGACCTTTTTTTGACTCCTTGTGCCACCGCAATTTTTATCAACCCAGGTTAGAATTTGCTTTTGTGCGTCATTCAGCTTCTTAGGCTTTGGAAAGTACTGGATTAGAGGCGAGTTGTCTTGTGTCAGCTGGGGCCAAATTTCATATTGCGGCGCATTGACTTGACGCCTAGGATTCCGTCAGAACCCCACAGTCAAATTGCATCTTCCCCCGCCCCCTGCCTTCACTTCGCAGACGCAGACGTGCATCCGCTGACAGTTTTGCACATTAATGTAGGCTGGCAACAATTTCCAGACCCTCCTGCTGTCATTGAAACCGAGATTGGTGTCTGGCAGGCAGTTCTTTGAAGCACCTGACGAATATACGCGCTTCCCATCATGACCACTTATCGTCCAAGAGGAGTCTCTCCTCCGCCTCGACGTTATGGCGAACCAAGAGTTTCAACGGCCCCCGTCTTCTCTACTGCATTCGACACTCGTTACGCCCAGCAACCGAGAAATAGTATCGACACCTTGACATCGTCTAGGGCTGGCGGAGGAAGACTTGTTGATGCCCAACCTATATCTAGAAAAAATTATGCTGCCTCGGGGCATGCTGCCGCTCAATCGAAAACCGAATACGCTGTCCGGCCGAGGAACAATGCAAGCGTAGGAGCTGATGGGAGGACGCCGCTCAGGATTCTTGCGCCCCCCACCTCGCCAATCCGGAGCCGGCCTCTCGTTGACAATGTACCTCAAGACCGACCACGCAGTCCGCTCACCCAACGATACTACGCTCCGGACGAGTTGGACCGTTATATTCTGCCTGCGGTATCAAGCCCGCGGGAACATCGACGTCAAGTGGGTTCCACACCGACGGACTCTAGCCATTTGGCCCCTGTTGGAAGAGACCGTCGAGAACGCAACGGCTATCGTGTTGCTGGCTCACGTGGCTACCCGACAAGCGCAGCACTTGTACGATACGAGGATGAGGACGATTACTCGTACACCACACCTCGTGAACAGTTTGATAGGGACTATCCGCCCCCAGAACCTAGGCCTCGTCGTAACAGTTATATTCGCAAAGAACGCCCTACTAGCACGTCTGATGTTGATGACTGGAAGGCAATCTCGCAGTCAAAGAGAGACCCAGGTCCACCGCCCTCTACGCGACAATTCGATAAAATTGGTGACGAAGACTCTCGCCATCCTGGTGGTAGATCTGAAAACCACAGCGATACTGAACGCGACGTTGACAAGCCGAGAAGGAGACATTCTTTGAGAGTTCCTGTTTCTCTCCACCAAGATCGTGAGAAGATATATCCCCCCGATAGAGATGAACACCATGCTCGAGGAGCGTCACACCACCAAGCGAAAGCCTACGATGATGAGCCGAGCTACTCGAGCGATAGAGAGAACTACCGTCCGAGCAGCCATTACGAACGCCATCAACATCAACAGCGCCCAAAGGTCCGTGAAGAGAGCCATGACCGTTCTGGCAAAAATCACGGGATTGCTGCAGCTGGGCTTGGTGGACTCGCTGCTGCGGGCCTTACGAGTGCTATGATTCGGAAAGCTCGTGACAAAGATGATAACTCCGATCGTGATGAGCTGCGTGACGTCACGGATCGATATGCGCAGGAGAGAGATCACAAATTGGCAGACGCAAACAGAGACCGAGAGCGGATCATTGAGAAGCCGAGGGACAGAGCGGCGGAACTACGGGACGAAGTCGCTCCTCGCGAGCACCGCAGAGAAAAAGGGAGGAAGGAAAGATCAGACAGTGACTCAATTGATGATAGTCAGACAAGTGGTCAGCGGCACAAGCGAAAGCACCGTCGTCGTCGGCGTGATTCTAAGCCCCAAGAGCTCGACTCCGACTCCGCATCAGATGATAGGAAAAGGCTGGAAATACCGAAAGAGGTCGATAGAGATCGTCAAGAAAGAGAGCCCGCGCAGGAAGACTCAGATTTGCCGCATCGATATCGGAGGCACTTACACGCATATGAGAGAGTGCTGTCCGAGGATGAAAGATACGCTGCGACACCTATTGACAGCGGAAAGGATGACGATTCAGAGGCCAGGGCCGCACGCCTGCAGCTCGTTGAGCCACCGAAGGAAAAAGAACCGGAGCCCAAACCTAAGGGCATCCTGAAGCCTGCTAGGCAGGTACCCTTCCCAGAAGACCCAAATCCTACTCGGGAAGGCGTTGCACCACTCAAGGATGCTGGTAAGAAGGGAGTACCGCCGGGAGCTCGTTGGACGAAGATCAACAGGATGCTAGTCAACCCAGCAGCGTTGGAGGCAGCCCATGAACGATATGAAGAACGGGATGACTACGTGATTGTTCTTCGTGTTCTTTCGCGAGAAGATATCCAGAAATTTGCAGATAAAACCAAGGAAATCAGAGGTAAGGATGACCAACGGTTCTGTTGACCATGATTCCGCTAACAGTGTCCGCAGAAGCTCGCGAGCTTGAATGGCAAGAAAGAAGGACAGGCGGGAGTGGCGATTCAAGCGACGACGAGAGAAGGCCACCACTTGCTATCGAACCAGCACCATCTGCGCCAGGCACGGATCCACGATACCCGCAGGCGTTTCCCTCCAACATCAACATCAGGCCTGAGCCGGATGCAGCTGCCATGGCCGGCATGGGCATAAGAACCTGATAAGGGTTCTGCTAACACCAGACCGGTCCCGACCAGAACCGTGTTAAGCCGTGTGAGCAACCTTCAATATATATGGCGTACAAGGTTGGCAATCAATTTTGCTTACATGTGTATACCAATCATATACGCCATTTGGCAATGTTGAATGTCTCCTTCAGATCTATGCTTTGGAGATGGCGGCTTCCATCTGGCGGTCTACTTTTGGAAATGAGGATGGTGGGAACAGGGATGAGAAAAAGGGCATTGGCTGGTCGCGTCGGACGAACGATGATTCAAGCCCGAAGTGGCCATCACCCTCATAGGGTACCACCAGGAGTATGTCCTGGCACCAAATGGAGTTTTCTCCTGCTGCGTCAGGCTCTGGATAAGATCACCAGATCAACCCCGGACGTTTAGCCTCATGCGGTGCGAAGAGGCCTCACACATACTCAGGAGCTGGCACATGTTGCACATGGTCGCCGACGTGCTTCTCCACGCTCGTGGCCGTCCGTTACACCTTCTTCCGCATATGGCTGGCACTTGATCGATCACGAGGTGATAGCAAGCAAGTCGCAGTCCCTGATTACCAACTTGGCACGCTTCTCGAACCGGATTTCTGGCCGCTATGATTATGCAATGGAGGGAAATGTGATGGAAGGAATCGGCTAACGTTTCACCAGTTGGATGACCACCGAAAGCGGTCTGGCATGGTCACACGGGCGAGAAGTATGATGATTCCGGTGAAGGACTGAATGACTCGAGTGGCAATGGGGGCTAAAGATGCGATCCGGAATCCTCCACGATGATACGTTGCTAGCGACCAGATTAGGTAGCAAAGACAGGAATGACAAGCATCTCGCCTGGAAATACTCCGACCTCCGCAATGACTGACCAGAGGGCCATGCCAGGTCAAGCCTCAGTCAATTTGCGCCCTGCTGCTTCTTCCGGCACGCAAGCAATGTGTGGCTGGGCGCAAGCTACAGGACGAAGCTGTGTGGCGTTTGGATACACAAGACCTTCCCGGTCACCTCTGTGACAAGAGTGTTGACTCCGAGTCCAACTGCGTTATTGTACGGTGTGATGTCCGGATGCCTAGGAGGTCTGGGAAGACAGATGTTTAGGCATGATTCTTCGCCCTCTGAGCCAATGATCCGAGGAGGTCACAGCAGAGAGCGGGTTTGATAGGGGTGCAAGCAGGGCCCCATCCCCCATACCAGGACCGTACAGCGGACACCACCCACGGCACTGCTTCGAACCGCTGGAGGAGGGGCCAAGGGCCAAGGAGAAGCCGGCTTGGCAAGGACCCGAGCTAGCCCAACCGGGGTTAGCGGACTGCACTAACGCATGCACCGCCGTTGATGACTGCAGCAGAAAGCCATCCATCGCTTATGCGAACCTTTCCCCCCGCTGCAGCAGGTCTGGACGATCTCGTCTGCGGCAAACCATCATCAGACAACTCACCAGGACTCCGCACCTGTTCTCCCGCTCCCACCAGCCGAGGCCATTGCGAGGACAGCTCCCGCACTGGCGATCCCGTACGAAACTGTTACGTCAGCCTTGTTCTGGAGCGGAAAGGAGGGTGACCGGCCGCGGCTAATGCCGTTCTAGCTCGAAACCCAATCCTGGGCTGTCGTCTGTCTGTCACCATCCTGGTCCAAGTGCTGCCGGGGCCTAACCACAGTCCTACGTATGGCATTGCTGGCCCGCCTTGATCGTCAGGATGAAACCATACGCGAGCGACGACGAGTCATTGTCATTGTTATCCTCAATCTCCATTCTACCAGAGTAGATTAAGATGGTGTCTAATTAATCAAAGCTCAGTTTCCTCTTCATTCATTTTCTACTCTCCCTCGTCCTCTCGATTGGTCTGGGCAGCGGCGTGCGACCAACCCCATCGGCTGTTGCCACCAAAGGGACAGCTTCCTTTTGAACTTGCTTCCAAACTTCCTCTGAAAGAAGGACGTTTAATCTAGTTCCTCACATCTCTCCCGTCGTCACGTGTGTTTTGTCAAATGATCGGCATAAATCTTGTCACATCTTGTCGTTAAGAATAATGTATACGCCCCCGTTGCTCGCCTCTTGACTCGTAATGTGCAAGCGATCTGTCGTCCTCAACGCAAGGTTCATCCTCCAGATGTGCTGACTTCCATGTACTCATCCTGTCGAGTTCCCAGTCGCGACGAGTTTTAATGTCGCGCTCAACAAAGTCTGACCTTTGGCGCAGGATTACTGTTCGGCTGAGGGCATGCGTTCAACAGCAGCAGGCATATCTACGAGGAATCCATCCACGGCTTTGCTTCCACTCGAGCAATAACAAGGTTTTCAATGGTTGCCAACATGAACACGCCAAAGTAGGGCGCACTGTTTCTGGCACGAACTTTGGACGCATGGCGAAGCCTGTTTATTGTCTAGCGCTCAGCATTTCCTCGATGTAGATAGGTATATTGGATCTGCCACGATGCGCATAGTATTCAACCAGCAATGATGCGTCTGGGGTTTCACTTTCTGTCGAACTCCAGAATTACCCAAGGCCGTTGAAGTAAGCATCGAATATCGCTGCCATGTGGAAAGCTAGGGCCTCCAGAGGGAGGCTGTTTGCCTGTGACCGACATTCCGAAGGGTCACACTGTTACACATGATCGTGTTCAACGGGAGATTGCATTGATTCTGGTGCATGGCCATGGTCAACTTGACCACAGCGCATGTTCTGACTGCCATGCGTCTCCTCAAATCACCTCCTCTTCCAGACTGGACTCCATGATGCCGCGCGGATCGCGGGTTTACACATGCAGAGTGATTATTGATTGCTTGGCCCTACGCACCGAGGCTTTGCAGATGCGGCGGGTCAATAATCTTGCCGGCTTGGTTTGATTGCAAAGTCCAAGAAAGAAATTAGTCTCGACTAGGTAGCCCCAAATCGCCCTGCAATCCTGATCCGGCAGCGCTGACAGGGCCACGGTGGGAATGCAGTGGGCAATCATGTTATTCCGAAACCCCCCAGTATCTCCATCATCACGCGGTGGAAGCTGGGAAAGTCACGGTACATATTTCCGGCTGCGGCTTTTTCCTGGTACAAGTACGGTAAAATATCCGGACATCGATGTCGAGCGGTGTAAACGACCACTGCTCATGCCCATGCTTGATGCCATTGCTCCGCTTTCCGCTAGTCTGATTAATTCCTGCTCACAATCACGACTACGATTAGTTCATACCAACTCGGCGAAAATGGTGCCTTCGATCTGTGCGACTATGGAGAGAGGATGGCCATCGCAAGAGATGGGGGCCGTTCTGATTCGCTTCGTGTTGCCAGCATGTGGCATCAGCGCCACGGGTGACGGGTGGAGAAAACGCGTCTCCGTCGTCGGTTGGACCTGGAGACTGGGTGACTGGGTGACTGGGTGTTGGTGAGAAACCGACGTTGACTGACTACGCTGCTTGTCCCTGAGGGCCTAAGATGACGCTGGATGTTGGCGGTTGCCAGGGACAGCAAAGCGCAAGGGGTGAGGGTGCGAGAGAGGGTGGACTAAGACCGATGGGGGGGGGAGGGGAAGGTTGGTTCGGGGAGTAACGCCCCTTGGCTGCTGGTCCGGGTGGAGACCAGAACAGTCGACGAGTCCACGTTGACATTCAGACCACAGACCTTGAGACACCACCAATCAACGGCCACCCATCGACGGTGGAGACCTGCAAACCCCTCCCTCTGCTCAACTGCCTGCCCTGCCTCCGGCTCGCCCTGCTCGCCGGCTTCGTCTTTTGGGCACCGCTGCCAGCCACAGGCTAGACTCCTCGCTCTGATCCCTCTAAACCCTGACCACTGGACCAGCAACCAAGCAGAAAGCAACGCTACTGCACCTTATCAGGCCATTGAGATTGCAGGCCTGCTCTCTTCCCTCTTGGCACGTCACCACAAAACAGAACAGAACAGAACAGAACAGATGCGGCTTGTGGTCATCGCTTGTTCAGCGCTTTGGACCGCTTACCTCCGCAGCAAGTAACAGTCACCCTCCCCCTACCGGGACGAACAATACACCTTCGTGGATCTTGGGTATCAGTCGAAGTGACCTCATCGCTCTCGTACTATATACATACTACGTACGGCGGTAGAATCTGGGTTAATCTTATGGCAGTCCGAAAGGTGGAAAGCCTGAATCATAACCAGACCCTCCCGAAATAACTCTCCTCTTCCGAAGCATGCACTTCGCCTGTCCGCTGGCTCCAGCAAAAAAAGAAAGGAGTAATCCCGCAACGCTTCGCGTCGCATCGGGGGCTGTAGCAAAAGTTCGTCAGCTCTTCAACAACAACCACATCAAGTCCATCCCATCATCTCCCACACCTGCAGGCGAATCCTTTCCTCATCTGCCGGCAGCGCTGCCATAGCTCGACTTCCTTCTGCGCCCATATCTTTACCCGAGGATTGACGCGCCACCAGCAAGAAGAGCCAGTCCAGACAAGGATTACCCTCGCACGCCCGCGCGCCATTAGGCTGTTTCGAGTTTCTTTGCAGCGGGCCAGCGAGCTGATTTCACGACGGGGTGGTGTCAAAGAGGCTTAGGGGAAAGGTCTGGACTTCTTTTTCATCATAGCTAATCCTGGTCGCTCGCACAGACTGGCGTTTCTCTCTGCTGCTACGGCGCACGGCGCTCGCTGCCAGCACGCTAACTAAAACACCGCCAACCCTGGTTCTCCCTCTCCTCTCCACCTGGCATTACCGATGTTTCCTGGTTCCTTACCTCCCCCATGTCCCAGCTTCCCATGCCCTTCAAACCCGCGCTTCTGACACTTTGTGCTAGCGAGCTCCATCCACTTTCAAAAAGTAAACATTCATTCGGAGGAATGGCCGCCAAAAAGACAGGCACGTCGATTAAAGCCACTGCAGGCAAGAAGGGAAACACGGTTCCGACTCAAGCGATTGTGGCCAAGGATCAGGCAAAGGTATGTTAGAGTGATTTACCCGCCGTTTGGGCCGTTGAAGCTTTTTTATGCTTGCTTCGTCAATGCCTGTCCTTGCACTTTCTACCCTGCCCTCGACCGGTTCCCTTACAACCCAGCACTTCCGTTCATTTTCCATTCCAACGACCTCTCTATTCAATCAGTGCCTGGAAAACTCGCTCCTTTGATTCACCGCGAACCCCTTCTCTGTCCGCCTCTTCGTCGCGTCGCAAAAGCCGTTGAGAAAATTCACCCATATGCTTGGAACAGTACTGCTCGTTCTAAGCTACGGTATTGACATACCGTAGTACATGGTATGAATCTTTCTTGACTCCTGTTCTTGGACAACCAGCGTTCCATGCACCGTTCCTCTCTTACAGCGGTCATGCCGCCGCCTTGCGTGTCCAGTTCCCTGCTTTCGGGGGGGGGGGGGTGGCCCCTCCCCCAAATCCGGGCAACCGCGATTCTCCAATTTCTCTGCCCATAGCCTCTATTACCTGCTCTCAGACATCGAACGTTGTGGTTTATTGTATACCCTGCTTTATCCATTCGGCGCTCAGTTCTGCGTGTCTTTTGTTACTTGTTTCATGACCGGGGGTGGGTGTGTTTGGAGGTTTCCAAGCATACCCACCCTGTCAATCCCCCCCGCAGTCTCACCAGCCCTCGACACCTCCACCACGCGCGACCCGAGGGCAGGTGTATATCTGTTCAGTATGAAACCATCCTTGCAATGTCACTTGGTCGTGGAATGGAGTCAGAGTTGCTCTAAGAAGCTCTTATACCTCGCCGCCATGTATGCTCGAGAGTTTGTTGCTTTGCCATTGTCTCGAGTTTGCCCTCCTCGCCGCACTGCATGTGTTCACCGCAGTTGGTTCTGTTTACTAGCCAGGACATGGGCTGACGATCTTCGTTTCCCTTGTAGCATCATTCCAAGTCACAGTACGCGGGTGCTCCACCCCCTCGCAACATCCAGCAACCTAGAATTTCAACCACGATACCACCGAATCGGCAATCAACCTTCGCAGATCCGAATAGTGGAGGCTTGCACGGTACCTTCAACTCTCCACATCTGAGCGGCGGAGGTCAACCCCACCAGCAATCGCCGTACGGAGGAGCATCGCAAGATCCCAACTACTACGCATCGCACCCCAGTCCTCATTCCACGGCTAGCGCTTCTGGTCACTATCCTACCGCAGGTATGTTCTATCTCTGGTCCATTCGCAGACAAGGAGTCAAACCAGCGTTTAATCAAATGTGCCCCTGAGATTTACGGACGACTGACGTTGACGAAAGAAGGTTCCGATCAGATGGCGGCGACTGCGCACATGCAGCGTCCTTATCCGCCCATTTATCACACACCCCAATCGAATTCACCAGCTTCGGTAACGTCTCCTCAGACACACGATCAGCATGGGAGAAGCATGTATGGACAGCCTCCCCCACAGCTCACTCAGCCAATGTATGCATATCCACAGTACTCTCCGATGAGCCAAGTGCATCCTTCGCAATATGCTGCGCATTCTGGCCAGCAGCCTCATCATCAGATGACGCACCAGTCGATGATGCAACATCCGTCAAGTAATCCCCAAATGCCACAGCAACAGCCGATGGGACAGACGGGTGGGATCACCAGCAGTAGTCCTCGGCTGAGGGTGGATCCAATGCAGCAGCAGCAGCAACAACCGCCACAGCCGATTCAGCAACAACAGCAACAGCAGCAGCAGCAGCAGCAGCAGGCACCACCGCAGCAGGCGACGCCACGGATGATGCAACAGCATACTCCGACTCAGCCATCGTCTATCGCTGCGAACAGTGTAAGCATTGGGCAGACAGCGACGCCCACGATCAATCCAAGCGCTGCTCCTGGACCCATACCAGCCACAACACCACTGGTCGTCAGGCAGGATGGCAATGGTGTGCAATGGATTGCATTCGAGTATTCCCGCGACAGAGTCAAGAGCGAGTATACGATCCGATGCGATGTCGAGTCGATCAATGTGGATTCGCTCAGCGCAGAGTTCAAGAATGAGAATTGTGTTTACCCACGGGCTTGCTGCGGAAAGGAGAATTACAAAGGAAACCGTCTTAACTACGAATCAGAGTGCAACTCTGTGGGCTGGGCTCTTGCAGAATTGAATACTTGCTTGAGAGGCAAACGTGGGCTGATACAGCGGGCGGTGGATAGCTGGCGGAACAGCAACCAAGACCCGCGACTACGGAGCAGAAGGGTCCGAAGACAGGCCAAGGTCCAGCACAGAAACAAGACTGCGCAACAGGCAGGTCAACTAGCAGGACCCAATCCTACCGGGGTGGCTGGAGCCAGCGCCGGCATGGGCACAGCAGGGATCAGAGCGCCTACGTCGGGCATGGGCTCCATGGGAGCACCACAACTCCAACACCACCATCACGCCCGTCCTGAGATCTCAGCGGCGGGTCAGCAGGATTCCAGTGGTATGTTTCACCACGGTTGATGAATGCTGTCTGCCATGGGCCTATGCGCTGGCGTTATTGCTACTCATGCAGAAACGTTGTTTTGGAATGCTTGTAATCACATTGTCTTTGGATGCATAGTCTCTGCTCTGCGATTCCATTGATTGGTCAGCGAACGTAGGCTAATGTTACACGTACGAGTATAGCTGAAGTCGATTACTCGTCCGCCTCCGCATCGGCACCTCGACAACCATCGTCTCAAACTCACCCGATTTCAACTGCGACCGACCTTCGACCAGGGCACGTCTTCACCGGGTACCCCGCCTACCCTCCCACCTCTGCAGCCGGTTCATCGATGGCACCGTCAAGCTACAATCCGATGGATGCCCTCGGTCGCCCAGGCGGAGCGGGGCCCATGATCTCCGCTCCGGCCAGCAGCTTCCGAGAGACGCCGAACGCACTCACCGATTTTGTGCCCGACCCGAGGAAGCGAAAGATCGAAGAAGTCGATGGCCACCAGCAAGACGTTCGAGTCCGTCTTGGAATGCAGTTCCACCACGACGGCGGCAGCAGCATCTCCCCTAGTTCATACCGAACGTACTCCGACTTTCCTCGCTCCTCCTATCCTTCACAGATGCCAACTCCTGCTACGACGCGACCAGGTGGGCGACCAGGCTCGATGGACGAGGCGGATGCGTCGACCCTGGTGAGAACAGCAGTGACGGTGCAAACGCTTGACCATCTGATGGATCACACTGCTGTTTTGTCGGGAGGCCGTGCCGGAGAGGAAGAATTGGATGGCCATGCTCATCGGCCGATCCGAGGTCGAGGGACACTTTGCGTGTCGCTCAGACTGGTCGCAACGAATTGGTAAGTTGAGTGTTCTACCACCATGAGATACGATATTGATGTTGACCTGAATATGGTAGAAATCGAGTAAACCTGAGCCTTCTTCTTTGTCTACAAGTCTTCTGCCAGGAGCGCCTCGACAGCCCCACGAGCAAGACATACCAACGAGCTCAACGGCGACAACCGAGTCAAGCGCTGACCATGATCCAGAGCCCATCTTCCCTGCCTTCTGGTCTTGCTCGCCTGGGGCTGGCGAGGAATGACGATAGCCGGCTGCAGCCAGCTTTATTCTCGTCTCTGAACTTCGATTCTTTGCCCTGTAGGCCAACTGGGGAATGGCGGCACGCTGAATTTACGACCAACAATACCCCCATTTTATGTCTTTCCCCCGTGTACTGAGAGAGAGGTACCTCCTGCGTGTCCTTTTCGAGACCGGAAAGTCCCGTGACCTTGTGTGGTCTTACTGCAAGAAGCCGCCAGGGACGATGGGATCTCCGTCGAGCGGACTATGGGCATGCGAAGAGCGCACGGCGGCACACGTAGCATTCAGCATCCGTATCCGGGGGGATTCGAACGCGTCCGAAGCCGAGAGCTGCCATGCTTGCCCGAGGCTGCCCACTTGGGCGGAACGGGCAGTCGTTGTCATCCTACGAGGACATTGCCATCTCGTGGTCACGAGCAGAAGCGACGAAAACTTCTTCGCCGTTGCTTCCTGTAGCGCTCAGCTGGATGCTGGCACCAACGAGTCCACGCTTTCTGCTTCTCCGCCGGAAAGGTATGAGAGCTCATGACAGCGGTCTTGAAGGTCGCTTCGCGGCCTGATGCAGCATGTCTCGTGTCGTCCCGCACACCGTATGATCCTACTCAATTCAAGTATCGTCGAACCCATCAATCGGCCGCCTTCTTTCGCTCCTGCGTAGTGTTGATTGGCAACGTGTCTGCACAATTCTCCCCTTTTAACTGCGGCGTACGGGTTGTGGGATGTGCAAATGAAGGATCGACAAGATCCAGATGGCCGTGGCGTAGACACGCGTAATCGGCCCTGGGCTGCCTGGTAGCTGGCTTATTCTTCATTAGCTGGTGGGTTTGTGGCGGTTTGGGTGTCCACCATCCACTGCCCAGCAACGAGCGGCGTGGGCTGTATCCCCGAAGACGGGGCTGGCCAGCCAAGGGGGTTGGATCGGGCACCTCTCGACAGCCTCGCTGGAGCTGGACGACGTTGCAACGAGATGCGCTGACCCAGCTGAACCACGGCCTTCTACGGCGTGTCTTTTCTTGCTCAGCATCCTTCGTACTTCACGGTATTGATTGAGGCCTCCTCGGGACGCCAACCCCCTGCCACCCAGGCGAGGCTAAATCGACAGCCTCAAAGACATTGTTTCACCCAATCCTGCCGGACCACGGCCATCCTGTCATCCGCCCATCCTCACCTCTCGCTTCCTGCATCCGTCTCTGCTATCCGAAGACTGGTTGAGCGGCTGTGAATCGTGTGGTGACTCCAGGCTTCTCTTCCCAAGCAAGGGCCTTCCTGTGCACATTCGCCATTCTCCACCATGTCCCACAACCGCAGCTTCTCCTTCGACGAAGGTCCTCTCAGCCCCAGTGAGCAGGAACACCTCAACCACCACGCTCGCAACCGAAGCAGTCACAGCAATCACCAACCTTACTACGACTCCCCTCCCAGGCCATCACGAGTCTCTCCACCGGCACAATTCTCCGCTCCATCGCAGGACAGCCGCGTCCCTCCACCGTCTCCGCCCACACCACGATACCACCCCTCAGCACATCCGGACAGCAATTTGGGACAGGCAAGGCGATCACGTAACACTAGCTTGGATAGCAGTAGGCATCGTCGCTCCTCTTCATCTCGCTCCGCCAACCACCAAAGTTATCCTCAAGCCACTTCACCTCCCCCACCTCCGCCTCCACCACACCATCGGAAGCCAGTGGGACAACCCGCAAGTGGACGCTTCTCTGGCCGGGACCAAGACTACGCACCCACATCACGACCTTTGTCGTCATTCACACCTGCTACCGACACGTTCGGACCCGGTCACCCAGGCAGGAGCATGGATCGAGCTGTGGCGGACACTGCAAATGCCAGACCAGAAGATGGCGGGATGCTGCCTTTCCCAGCTCTAGAGGCTTCTACCAGCAGACGTAGTTATGTCCCCGCCGATGCGAATTACCCATCGACACCTTCAGAACCAGCCGCCTACCTACCCCAAAGACCAGCAGAAGCATCTCGACACCTACGACAACAAGGCTCTTATTCTTCTTCCACAATTCCACTTGCCGCTGGCGCCGCCACCCCTGGCTCCATCACACCCATCCTTCCTCCGTCTGATGGCTCAGGGCAGAGTTTCCCCCTGACCGATTACCATTACCGTCAGAACCCTGCCGCCCAGTCTCCATATCACGATAGTCCCTACCAGAACAGCTCGCTTAATTTCGCACCCCAGGTCAGCCAAGCCAATATCAATCCTCAAAACATTGCGGATGATGGGGACGACGGCTTCATGCCGTCTCCCAAGAGGAAATCCATGCTTGGTATGAGGGGACCTTCCAGCAACGAGGCCGGCACGGGGGCTGCTGCTGCTGCTGGTGGAGGCGCTGCAGCGACTGGCGGCTTCATGGGCGCATTGAGTGGTCTCGCAGGACGAAAGCAAAAAGCGCAGACATCGGGCGTTGCATATGATCCAGTTGCTCGACCAAGCAATGTGGAGAATGGAAGCGCCGAAGGACGTGAAGGTGCGGAAAAGAGTGAATGGCTTTCTCGACAGAAGCAAGGCACCAATAAGATGCGATTGGTTGTTGGTTTCGTCATTGGACTCGTGATCCTTCTCGCCATTACCGGCGGCATTGTTGGTGGTGTCTTCGGGTCGAGAGCGGCTGCTAAATCCAGTGGAGGTACCACAGGTCCATCCGGCGACAGCAGCAACAATGCCAAAGACGACACAGCGGCCAATGGTGATCTGAACCAAGACTCGGGCGAAATCAAGGCACTGATGAACAACAAAGATTTCCACAAGGTATTTCCGGCGATGGATTATACACCCTGGGGCACACAATACCCGCTTTGCTTGAAGTATCCGCCGTCACAGAACAACATCACTCGCGACATGGCGGTTTTGTCCCAATTGACCAACACCGTTCGCCTCTATGGCACGGACTGCAATCAGACGGAGATGGTGCTTCACTCGATCGACAGACTGGGCCTGAGTTCCATGAAGGTCTGGCTTGGAGTATGGATTGAGACCAACACCACGACCAATGACCGACAGTTGGAGCAGATGTACCAGATTCTCAAAGACACATCCGATCACAGCATTTTCAAGGGGGTCATTGTTGGCAACGAAGCTCTCTATCGCGCCGGGCTCGATAAAGCCGCGAGCCAGCAGAATCTGATTGACATCTTGACCAAGGTGAAATCGAATTTCACGTCGCTCAACTACGATCTCCCGGTTGCAACCTCTGACCTTGGTGATAACTGGAATGGAGAACTCGTCCAAGCTGTCGACGCTGTCATGTCCAATATCCACCCTTTCTTCGCCGGAGTTCCCGTGGAAGAGGCCGCTGCTTGGACCTGGAACTTTTGGCAAGGCAAAGATGCGCTCCTGACCCAAGGTAGCAACAAGCCGCAGATCATCAGTGAGACCGGATGGCCGAGTGGAGGTGGGAATGATTGTGGAGCGTTGACGACGAAATGTGCCACTCCAACAAGTGGCAGTGTTGCGGGCGTGGACGGGATGAACACCTTCATGGACAAGTTCGTTTGTCAGGCTTTGGATAATAGGACGAATTATTTTTGGTGAGTACTCGCCGCTTTCGTAGGTGAGATTTCGTTGTTGACTTTCACGTGCAGGTTTGAAGCTTTCGATGAACCATGGAAAGTTGTGTACAACACCCCGGGCCAGGAATGGGAGGATAAATGGGGACTTATGGATCCAGGAAGGAAGTTGAAGTCGGGTTTGAAGATTCCAGACTGTGGTGGGAAAACTGTCTCATAAGACAGGGAGAGGTGCGGGAAAAGTGAGCAGAATACACAGCAGACGGATTGGCGGATGAGCGGCCAGGGCTCACCATCTACAAAGCAAGCCACGGAACACGACCGGACCGACACGAGTCACAACATAAATTATCAGGCGTTGTCAATCAACCACCAAAAGGCTCACTGAATGGGCGCAACTACAACAGCTCACTTTACGTCCTGGATGGGATGGATGGGATCTATCTACCGGAATGGCATCTCTTTGGATGGCAGAGCTTACCGCATTGTGCCTGAGCGGATGGTTTAATGTGGATTGGTCTGACACGAACGACTATCATTGGCTTACCAGTAAGCTTGGAGATGGGAATCCAATCGCTGGCTGGAGAAAACGATGGTTCTCTGGTTCCTCCCTAGGGGCAGGGCAGGGCAGGGCAGGGCAGGGCAGGGCAGGCAGAGCATGGTAAACACGGGAAGTAGACACAACTGTAGAAATAGAGAGAACATTTACATGAGGATTGTTGAGTCTTTCCTCGATACCGAGAGATCATCAATCAGTTTTAGTCCGGACTGGCTGAGCAGCGAGCTGTGGGACATGTGTAGGTGTAGATATATTACTTCGTTCTATGGCAT
>JAABUK010001635.1_pt1 | contig 42105 bp, 60 predicted proteins | sample 5559141 | NCBI WGS metagenome assembly JAABUK01 (sample SAMN10711869, study PRJNA513367) | rock metagenome | isolation source: Antarctica rocks | place: Antarctica: Victoria Land, Pudding Butte nord | collected 2016-01-03 | reverse complement strand
TTTGGCCCTCATCAGTAGTTGCGGTGACAAATGAGGGCTGAAGAGCATCTGCCTCGTCATCAATCTGAGTACGACTTGCTGCTTTGCATGTAATGCACGTGATCTGTTGTAGAAGCTGTTCCCGTCATTCTGACGTGCATGTTGTCGAGTCAAACGCAACGCGGTAATATCATTACAGGCTTGCGTAGAGCCCAAGTGCTGCGCTTTTGCAAGCAGTGAAAGGCATGACTGTTTGGCAGCAGGCTATGATGTCTCTTGAGCCAAGCCGAAGCAAGCATTCGGATTTGGAGGGGCAACTGGAAGCAAGCCATGCAGAGGTTGCGCATATGCAGCAACAGATTGCTGCAACGACCGCAGCGATTGCAACTGCTCGGGGCTCCGACATTAGCCAGGTGCATTACAGCGCGCCGGGAGACCCAGACTACTCTGAGGACTCACTGATCAGGTACGAAACTCTCACTTCCGTGGGATGCGCCGAGACCGTTTGTCGGCCATTATCGCGCCATTGACGTCTTTTGCACATTGCCATTGCAATGTGGGTTCTTGTCGCTTTTGCTCATGCACTGACTTATCGCCGGCATGCTGCACAGGCAACTGACAGACGAGATGAACTTGGAGCTGGAGCAGCGTAGAAAGGACTTCGAGCAGCGGTCGAGGCAGCTGGAAGATCAATCTAGGTGCGAACTGCGTCTAAATAGCCATGTGTGATGCTGCCTGCATATACCCACCTATTCTCTGTTCTCATGCAGGGAAATTGCAGAACTCAAAGTCCTACTAGAAAGCCAGACAGACCTGAATGCAAGCTTGCAGAGAGAGCTGCAAGAAGGACAGCAAAAGGCTGCTGCTATCTCACAGGTAAAATTGACACCATGTCTACACTGGAGAGCCCACCCCTCCTTTTCAAGCCATAGCTGTTACAGATGTATTCTGCCTCACTGGACTCAGTGCTCTTCCCTCATGATCAGCTTGTCTCCTGCGTGTGTGTTATGCTTCCCTCTGTGGTCAATGCCGGCTCATGCTGGCCTTCATGACCAGCAGTAGCAACAACCCTGTGTCACTGCATACACAGGAAGAGCTGTCATCACTGAGGCAGCAAGTGGCTGAGAGCTCTGTGCTGCGCACCCACCTCGAGACAGCTCAGCAGGAAGCAGCTCACAACCAGAGCAGAGCCAAGGAGCTGTATAACCAGCTGGATGCAATGTCAAGACGCCATGAGCAGGTGACCGCTGCTCTCCTGTCATGCATGCAGTTCATCCATCAATATATATTTTCTGCTTGTGTGACTCATCAGGGAAGTCAACAGACAATGACTGGGCAGTCAGCATACATGCATGCTTCCGACATTACTGTCAGGCATGTGGTGAGCTGCATGAGATCAACAGCATGATATGTCACTAGTACATGGAGCTCGGTCTGTGCAGTATACCCTCATGCTGCATTGCGTCTGGCAAAGCCTACCTGCAGACACAAGACCCTGCTTTTGTCTTCTCATCCCATAACACATCAGCAAGCTCTGCTGGCTTGTACGTCAGCATGCAACTCAAAGAGTGCAGTGCTCTGGCTCTGTGGCACTTGCGTTAAATCAAAACGTCAGACCTCAGACAGCTACTTTGCTTTTATGAAAGTTGACACTTGTGCTTTGTATACACACCCTGTTTCATGCTTTTTGTGGGTCATTTGACCCACAGACAGACTGCTTTGGAAAGACAAGACTTGTCTCGCACATACCTAGCTCATCATGAGCTGGAAAGTGTTGTTATTTTTAATTATTATTTGGCAAGCTGTCGTGCAGGAGCTGCAAGGGCTTGCACAGCAGCTGACAGGCCTACAGCACCAGCTGCAAGACAGCACTCTGGAGGTTCACAGGCTGGAGGAGGAAGCAGGTGCACTGGATCACAAGGCCGTGCAGCTGCAGCTTGAGCTTGACCAAGCGCAGCGTGCACACTCTGATGCCCAGCGCCATCTGCAGGTCAGTGCTTGACCTGTATCCCCAAGGGATCCTGCAATTGTGGCAAGTGATTATCTGCAAATAGGCATGTCTGAATCCCTGCTCTGCGCATCACTATATTATGCTATTGGATGTTGCGTACAATGTGATTGTATTCCAAACTCTATAGTGTCCTATGAGTAGGCCTTATAGGGATGCACAAGACAGGCTGCTCTGGAGAGACAAGACTTGTCTCATGCACGTACCTGGCTCATCATGAGCTGAAAAGCATTTTACTGTTGTCATTATTACTAGTAATGCACTGTGTACAGGATGTGCTTGTCATTTACAGCTCATATATACTTGCATATATACAATATAGAGGTGAAGAGATGTGTGCTTATGAGGTGCGTGCCAGTAAGCTGGCGCATACATTTGCACATAGAATGGCAGAACCCGAGGCTGGGTGTGATCTTACGTTCAGCTGCTGTATTTTTGCTCCAATGTACCACGCCTTTCTTGTGGCTACAGTATTTCCAGCTGGTGGCTTGCTTAACGCCTGTACTTTCCACTCATTTGACAACACTGCATTCGTCGGTCATCTGCTCATGCCCTTGGTGGTATCAAACGCTGCAATGACCCTGTTGCATCTTCTTGCAGGAGAGCCATCAAGCTGCAGTGCAAGACACAGTCCAGCAAGCTGTTGCAGTGGCAGTGAGCAGCAGGGATGATGATCTGGTGGCACTGCACCAGCAGCTGGATGAGAGTGAGGCCCACTTCCAGGCTGATCTGGATGAGGCCCATGCACAGCTGCTGGCCAGTCAAGAGATCCAGCATAAGCTTGAGCAGCAGCTCAGAGACAGCGAAGCAAAAAGGTGGGTTGCCTTCCGGTGCAGACAGAGAACTTGAGGCAGTGGTTGATTTGTGACTGGCCTACTGTACATGGCATACCCAGATGGTTGCCAGCATGAAGTTACATTCCTGCCAAGGCTAAGGCCCTTCCCCATGAGGGGCCATTGGCTCTTGTGATAACTTGAGGCATCCTGCATGCCAACATGTGTCATCAAGCAGTGTGTGTCATCTTTTTTTATGACTCATCAGGGTTTCGGCAGGCAACATGTAAATCAATCGCCTGCCATGTTTTGGCATACAGCTCTCGCAAAGTAAGCTTATTTGTAACCCATATACCTAGCGTGGTCATGTCAAGCACATATTTTGACTGCCAGAGAAGCAGAGGCTTGTGCAAGGGACTGACAGTCCTATTCAGGGCCACAATGCTCTTCCAAACCAACAAGTCTGATGCAAACACTGCCCTGAGACAGCCAATATTTGCCTCTTTTGCAATGTTTTTTCCAATTCTTTTATTGTTAGACTTTAGACTTATATGCATTTATATACTGTAAGCGGGGTTAGTACAGATGCTGCTGGACAAATACATCATGCAGCATTATCCTGCACCCAATTGCTGTCAACATGTCCGGGCAACAATATTAACAACTGGATGACTTCTTTGTCATCTGCTGTTTGCTTCGTCAATTTAGCCAGTGCTGACGCAGGGCTATCCTGCCCCCACCAGCACTGTCAGCTGTCATACTCACTGTCTGACAGAATGGATAGTATGGCAAGTGACAGTCCCAGTGGGGTCAGGATGGTCCTGTGTTACCACTGGCTGAAGTCAAAAAGCAGCAGCAGATGCAAATCTAAGTGCCTGTCAACACCCAATGCAAAACCTAGACACATGATCACAGAAAGTCATTGCTTCTGCGATGCACCTGCTGTGGGCAGGTTTAGTACAGAGCTGGACAGCTGCTGGACAAGTACATCCTGCACCAGATTGCTGTCAACAAGCCCTGGCAACAATATCTTTAACAACCGAATGATTTCTTTGTCATCTGCTGTTTGGTTCTTCAATTCAGCAAGTGCTAACGCAGGGCTATCCTGCCCCCACTGGGACTGTCACTTGTCATACTATCCATTCTGTCAGACAGTGAGCGCGTGCTCTCTTGAGTGTATGGAGCTGTGCTGTATGCACTTAGGAGGGCACGCACTCACTTTCTGACAGAATGGATAGCATGACAAGTGACAGTCCCAGTGGGGGCAGGATAGCCCTGCGCTAGCACTGGCTGAATTGAAGAAGCAAACAGCAGATGCAAATCCGAGTGCCTGTCAACACCCCATGCGAACCCAAGACAAGTGATCACAGCTTGGCAGCAAAACAGTCTTTCTGCAATGCAGGAATCAGATGCTGCTGGAGAAGCAGATCATGGAGCAGCACTTACAGGAGACTGCTGGTGACCTGGAGTTTGCAGAGAGGGAGCTCAGCAGGCGGGGGTCCCCCACTGGCACACCCCCTAGGGAGGACTCTGAAGATGGCAGCCCCAGACAGCAGACCCCAAGCCTGAGGCAGGTGTATGCTGATGACCCAGCTCACCTGAAGGAGGAGAATGAGAGAATCATGGAGGTGATTGTTCAAAGTCGTGTCTGATATGCATACTGGGCTCTGCTCTATGCTGGTTGACAAAGCTCTTCAGCTGGATTTGGACGCGTGCACAACCAGCGGCCTGAAGGGACTATCAGACTGCTCACAGTTACATGCTGCCAACCTGTGGCGCAGTCTAAGTCCTTGAACACATGCCTGCTTTGCCACATGCTTGATCTCTGCTTATTGGTGCACAGAGCAGCTTGCTCTAGCTCAGGTCAGCACTTTACCATGGCAAAAGACAGAAGGTGGTTTGTTGCAGGAGCTGGTGATGTGCAAGATGCAGCTGGCAGAGCTGAACGAGAGTTACCTCAGCACCTGCCATGAGCTGCACAAGTCCAAGGAGAAGAACCTTGCCATTGCTGGCAAGATGACCAGGTCAGTCATGTGCAAGCACTTGGTGCACATGTCATTGGTACCTTTTTTAGTTCAAGCAGTAAGTGTGTTGCTGCTTCAAGACACTGTGGCAACTGTGAGCTCGACAATTTATGCATGCTCTGTTTGACAAGTACCACCAGCACACAATATATAGGAACAAGTCATTGCTGCTTTGCAGGCTTGAAACCATCATCTACAAGCATGCTGAGTCCGAGGCAGGCACAGCAGAGAAGCTGGTTCAGGCAAAGCACTCTCCAGCAAGGTCTGGCAAAAAGTGAGCCAGGAAGCAGTCATGTGTGCACAGAAGTTTGTTTGGACTCAGGATGTGTTTGTGTATATTAGATACACATGTATTTTCAATTAACTTAGCAGCATACTCCAGTCAAATGACATAGTATGTGGACCACATGACTGATGAGCACAGTGCTCTTGCATCTGCTTGGTGGGTCTGCGCTTAGGCTTGTCAGGCATGCCATGTTTTCATGTCGGTTCAGTACAAACGGACTGTGCATGTGCACATTAGTCATGGATATGTCAACATCCAAGCAACACATCATAATGGTACTGGGCTAAATAAGACACGCTTGTGTTTCTGCAATCGCATTCAAAACAGCATTTGCCCAATGGCAACAGTGTCATTTTCCTGCTATCACCTTATATGTGAATTGTTAGTGCATCTGCACAGGGCATTATGAACATATGAATGTGTCCCAGCCAAACTACATCAGTATGTGATGGTACTGCTTCATGGCACACACCACAGTCACTGTGTCATGCTGCAGCACTTGTATATTTGCTGTACCTGCTGCATCTTGTCAGCATGTGCAAAAGCAGACAGCGACCCAAATTGCAGATGGTGGCACCACAATTCAGAGCCACTCAATTGGCAAGGACAGTGTATTGCAGGCAGTTTCGTTGGGCCAGCGCCCCTTTTCATGAGGCTAAACTGATGGAAACAGCCTAATTCAAATAGGTCCAAATATGGGCATAATATGATACACACAATTGTCAGATTGCATGCATCCCAGTTAGTGAAGATCTGAGGGTCATTCACATGCTAGCTTGCAGGTGCCATCTGGACTCATGTATTATGAGAAGGTCTCCATATTCTCATTGTAACCATTCTGCAAGCAATACAGCAGAGGTCTGGCAGGTCGTAGATAGCACAGGATTTTGCACGCCACTGTACACCTGGTCCTGGATACCCATTACCACATGATGACAGACAAGCTAGCTTCATACATGTGATCAATCATGCAGGCGTTGCATATGTCATGCAGCAACAGGGATCAGGCATGTTGCTGAGGTACAAATGCAGGAGCTGCATGACCTGACCTCCTTGAAGAAGCCCTCCAACTGCTCACCCATGCCATCAAATCGCCTCTTACACCAGTCATGCAGAGCCTCAATATTGTCTGCAGCAGAAGTAATACACAAATGACAACTTGGCGTATGGCAATAGACTTCGACCAGGTTTGAACACATGATCGGCCAAGCAGTGCTTGAAAGCCATTGCAACGGTCTGACTGCCAGAACAGTTCGCATAACACAGTACACAACTTCCTGGCACCATTGAATGCAAGCAGAGCATCGCATTGTTTACTGTTGGTGAGCTATGCACACTGAGACAGTATACAGATAGCGCACTCTCACACAGACTGCCCTATTGCCACCACAAGCATGCTGGGGCATGTCCAGCATGAACACAGGCACAACAGCAGGCAGCACAAATGGAGTGGCAGCATGTGAGGGGGCCCACCTTGCCATCTGTTGGCAGCATCCTTGGCTATGCCTGCAGCCTCCTCTGCAACCACAAAGACATCTCACATAGTAGTATGTATCATTGTTATTACTTTCCAGCCCATGATGAGCTGGGTACAAAGGAATCTCAGCTGCTCTGAGGACTGCGCTTGGACGTATTGATTGAGACATTCCACAGAAAGCCTCTGACAAATACTGACAGGGTGAGTCACTGGGAGAGTGGGTGTCATGTTCACACATGATGCTCTGCATCATATTCGTTGTCTGTTGACTGCTGTGGCAAGGCATGTTACTGCAAATCGTGCGTGCTGATGCAAACTGCATGAAATGTGTCAGGAGTGTGGGAGGAAGTACAGGTCTACGTACTCATGCTCTTGATCTTGTCTGGGTCATTCTCTGCATACTGATCAAGCTGATTCTGGATGTCATGAAGCTCCTTCTCATGCTTGGCCACATCTGATAGCTTTGCCACCCTGTCTGCCTGCAGAAGTGCGACTTCAGGTCTCACAGCCACAGATCTTTGTAAGTGCAGTAGGATGGGCAGCAGCCGCTTGCTGTGGTCATATCATCTCTGTTGTCAAGCTTGCATAAAGACAGAATCAATGTGCTGTGAAGCTAGTGTCTTCTGAGTGTACTCACACTGTCCTCTCTGCCGGCCTTACAAGTTTGAAGCTTCTGCTGCAAGCTGCTTTGCTGCTCTTTGTTCTGCTCAGCTTGCTTCTGAAGTTTGCTCAGCGCGCTCTCTTGCTACAACGCAATGCTCACCACAGGTCAGCCTGGCTGCTGAGCAACAGATGCTGCTGCATGGGCCACCAGCAAGCACTGCATGTGGACAGGAGCCTCAGGAATCAGACCTACCTGGACTGCTGCTTCACTTGGAAATGCCCTGCAGAAATAGTTTACCTATCGAAAGTCTTGATGCACTGCAGCCCACCACAGCGCATAGTGGAGCAAGCAACAGCTATGGAATTTGACTGTGCCTATGGGCACCCTCATGCACCCTCATGTGTCAGGATTTACCAGAAGAAGTTGGAGATACCAATCTTGTCTTGGTGCACCATATCATCATCTACTAGGCTCTGCAACATCAGCGCAAACAAGTTGCGGAGTATTACCCCGTGAGGTGAAGAAGAGCAGTATGTACAGGAAGGTACCTGCAGAACCTCCTTTACGCTTTGCGAAATCACGCCTTTCTTGGGTGCTAGCTTCTCAATGTCCTGCAAGTTTGAAGGGAGTTGGTGTGCCACTGATCACTGTCTGGCCACGTACAACTGCTTGGCTACCTTCAGCTGGAATACGTCCTTGCTTTCGTGGAATATCTCTAAAACCTTTTCCCGCTTCTCTTCCAAAGACAGGCCCCGCTTCTTGCTCTACAAAGTCCACACAGTTTCGCGGCATGCGCGTGCACGCTTGGCAATTGCTTAGTCGACGTCGAGCCCCACAACTGCATGCTTATCTCCAACTCTGTCAAAAATTGACATAAGCAGAGTTGCTCACCATGCTCAACGCTGTGACAGAGGTTCAAGCGTTCGGACTGAAAACTGGGATTAGGTGCAGTCACTGGAGCGCGAGGTCACGAATCAAAGACGATGACCGCAAAAAGGAACGCACAGCTCACTATCGGCATAACGCTGCAAGGCGAGCGAATTGTACTGCGATGTACCAAGCAGAGTCTTCTGGATCAAGGCTTTCTTCACACAAACCGAGCCGTGCTGACCCCAGATCTGTCACCGATACTGACCCACTGGGCCCCCCAGCCCCCCCAGGCTGCCGTGTACAATCCTGACTCTGACTGTGGAGCACCTGCATGAACACCACAGCCCGGTTCTCACGTGCAAGAGTTCATCTACCGCCTTCTTTGCCCTGCTCAGCGGAGCTTTGGTGCAAGTCTAGGACCCCGGCTGTCAAGATCAACAACTGAAGGATCAACATCTGAGATCAACCTATGAAGGATGCACTCACAGATCAGGTATTACCTTTGCTCATCCAGCACCCTCTGTCTTTGCATTCACCTTGCAATCCTATTTTCTTCTCTGTGCAGATACCGTCACACATTTTGTATCACATTCTCAAGCACCTGAGTCTTCAGGACAAGCTGCAATTCCGCCTTGCCTGCAAAAGCTGGTGCGAGGTTTGTCCAGCACAGACTTTCAATCACAGATTGTACCTGCAATATCAAGACGACTGGCAAAATTCCGCGGAGAATATCCGACGCTATTGTCCCTCTGTTTCGATTGTGTTATCCGTGACTGACTTGGCAGATCTCGGACCTCTACTTGCAAACCCATTGTGCGACGTCGTCTATTGGACGCCACCCTCAGCACGTGTAGGTTTGTGGGAGCTAGCATCGGAAGCAGCGATCAGCCAGTCTGCTGCTAGTGTTCTGCATGATTTGAGCCAAGTGGAGGTGTACATAGATGGACCTCAGGTCAAGTTGGCAACAGCACATCCCCAAACGGAGCAAAACTCACCAGATCATCAAGTGGACCCGTTCTCGCCTGTTCCCTTGCGCGCAGAAGGCCTTGAGCTATGTTTGACATTGCGATGTGGGCACTTGGGAAGCAGGGAGGCACAGTCATTGGTAGCTAAGCTGCAAGGTGCCATCTATGAGTTGCGTGTCCTTGAAAGTCTAGTCTTTACTGCGAATATCTTGCCACTGAATAATTTGAGGGTCTTGGCTTTCCTTTTGACAAGGAAGGCCAAGCCAACACAATACTGGTCAGTACTCCAATCTATACCCAATCTGGAGTTTCTGCAAATTTATAGCGAAACTGAAAAATCTGCGGCACGCATACCAGACTTCCTGCAAGTCATGCCAAGGCTGAAGAAGGTAACAACATTGAATGTGGCCACAGACCATTTCTTCTTGTGCCTGCCAGCAAAATTCTTGCAACATGTGACACATCTACAGCTTGGCGGCCAAGTCACTGTTGATCATTTGCCAGCTGCCCTTCGTCTGTTACGTTTGGAAGTATTCCATGATGGTCTGAATGCTGATGCATATCTGCCATTGTTTTGGGGAATTGACCAGCATGATGCTCCTATTGAATTCACTTTGGACAACTTCACGGCTGCAGCATTGCAGCACTTGCCCACAAAATTGCATGGTTTGATCTTATTACAGTCTTTTGAGGAGAATTCATCATCTGCCCTACAGATGTTGCAGTTTCATTTGCTAGGCTTTCAACGTTGCATTCACTTGTGATAGCTGACTTTATCACACCCTATGTATCTTACATGCTGTCAGGCTTGATGATGCACCATGTAGATACACTCAGCTTCTGTTTAGCGTTTCACGCAATCCCTGAAGAAGAAAGGCATATGGAGAATGGAAGACTAGTTTTTACACCTGCCCACCCTGTACCCATTTCTGTCTTTCCCAACCTAAAACATGTGAGGGTGTATGCTGCACCTGATCGCAAGATGGTGCCTGCCAGATTGAATTGCAAGTGGCTAGATGCGTTTTTCTTTGGAAAGCTTCAGACTATCACAATCTACTGCCCCGAATCTCAGGTTCACCTGGATTCACCATGTGCCTCCCACCAGATTATTTTTCGCAGCAGCACGCATGCCATGACTGTAATGATCGTTCTTGTCAAATCTTTAGTCCAGATGCTTGCCCGAGTTTTTGTTGGGCTCCTTTGAAAAGCGCTTTTGGAAAAAGGCTCAGTACCATAGGACTGTGGTCCTATGCAATTACGCATGCAAATTGATAACAAACGGATTCAGCAGAAGCAGTTGCAATCACTTCTCATTGGGCAGCTTGCTGGACTGTAGTGCTTTGCATTCACTCATACAGATCTTAGTCACCAAAAATTGTCAACACAAGCTGTAACAATACCGCTGTCCTCACGTTGTGAGGTAACCTTCCAGTTTCTCACCAAGGCAGCAAGAACAAGTATAGCCAGAAAAATGCAGCATTTTCATCAAGTGAGAAAAAAGACAGCGCTGTGTAAAATAATATTATGACTCAGCACACTAAACAGAAACAACTCTTCTTTCTGGATTAAAACGCTTATGTCTGCTTATGATGCGAGGCGGATGGGCATCAATGAGGAGCCTTGAGTGCGGGTTGCAGTGACTGAAAGTGTCATCCATGCTTCTTCTGGGACTTGGAAAATATGCCTCAAAAGAGGATTGGCTGTGCAAGTCTTCTGCTACTTTGTCTTGAGGGCACAAGTACTGTGTGCTTACCAGAGAATCACGTTAGTTCCTGGTCCTGAAAGTGACCCTGATGAACCTGTGCAGTCTTTTCCTGGTGCATACGCTGCCAACTTGTGGCGCAGTGGAGGTTCTTCAACACATGTATAAGTTCTTCAACACATGTACATGCCTGCTGTGCCACATGCTTGATGTCTGCTCTTTGCTCTCATCTTTGCTTTGGTGGGCAGAGTAGCTTGCTAGCTCAGGTTAGCACCTTGCCACAGCAAAAGACTGAAGGCTGTTTACTGTAGGAGCTGGTGATGCTGGTCCACCTTTGACTTATCAGCTGCTGCCAGCTCCTGCACAAGTCACCAGCTGTGAGCAAGCAAGTGTCATCACCGAGGAATAAAAGTGCACAACTGGTCAGCCTGAAGTGTCTAATGATGCCACAACCACACACAAGCAACATTGAGCCATTCACACTTGTCAGCATTGGCTCAAGCAGACAGCATGTGTGCAAGTGAAGTCTAGTCAGTAACTGTCATGGCACAAGCTGCATGCTGCTTGCAGTTGCTCATGCCCCTCAAAGGTGACTAAGCTCAGCCATAGCCAGAACAAGCAGCATGCAACATGTCACATGCATCCAGGCACAGGTCGCATTAAAATGCATCACCAGGTAGGGCGGCTTTTCCTCTTTGGTCAGACCCTTCCACGTGTCACCAGCAGCCTTGACAATTTCAGCAGGAGATAGCCCAGGCTGCTCAACTGTGCAATCACAAGTCTTGCTGTGTTGCTCTGCCACCAGATTTGCATTGCACAATGGAAACTTGACAGACAGACTACCTTACCAAGCACACAACGCGTGCGCACAAGCAGCTGACCACTGTCAATCAGATCGTTATCCCGGGGCCACTGCTTGAAGCAGGCTGAAAATAAACAGGTGGTGCTAGAAGCTGGTCACAACACGTGTGAAATGCTCAATGGGCATAACAAGCTTGCAAAAAGCAGCAGCTGGTCAGTGAGCACGACCTGCGCAGCATGCTGCATAAGACATGTTGGTGTTTGCGTAGATGTCCTTGCACACTTCCAGAAATGAGGTAGTACCTTGCACCGCATTGTCATCAGCTTTGTTGCCGGAAGCAATTGGCAGGGGTTTGAAGCTCTGATTGTCATGTCTGATCAGAGGAGGTCCTGCCAGTGTGCCAGAAAGAACATGCGTAGCAAGAACCTCAAGCAATCTGCTGCTGCTGCCAGCTGCTTACTACTGACAAAGGCTGCAATTATGCAAGCAAGAGCAGCAAAACAAGCATTTGGGCATCACAGAGCAGGCGTGTATCAACGATGACATGTGAGGTAAGTCTGCTGAGCAGCCAGGCTGGGCGCTTAGCTGCCACCAGCTGTTTGTTGACAAAACGATTGGTGCCCATGCTGAGTCAGCATTGCTGACAGAATCCTCAACAGAAGATGCTCAAGAAGTGCCTGGCAGAATACATTGAAGGAAGGATCTAATGGGACATGTCTATCAAGCAAATGAGAGTTTGAAGGCTCTTGATCTGCTGCTTGCTGTGTATGCGCACTGAACTGCTGGTCCTGGCTGAGGACTGTAGCAGCATCCTGGGATAAGCATGCATCCTGTGTGTGAGGGTCACTAGCAGTCTCCTCCTGCAGCACATAACCAGACATATTGCAAGGAAACAGGCTGGTGCTGACGGCATGCTGTATCCAGGAAACAAATTTTCCCAGATGTGCAAGAGTTGCAGCAAGTACCTACTCAAGGTAAGTGACGGCCCACAAGGACACTATATTGGTCTCTGCCACTTTTTCTGCTCTGACTTGATCAGTGCTACACTCACTGTATGACCAGGTTGCAGAGGACTAGAAACATTTCAGATGCGCCTTGCTCATCTAGGAAGCAACCTAGTACATTGCAGAGCAGTAGAAGTACAGACAAGCAGGCCCCATGAGACCAGCATTTACCAACATGAGGCAACAAGACAAGCACCTTGAGCTAAAAAGGTGTGGATACCTGACCGGGTTGTTGATCAAAAGATAGGTGACGCTGCAGAGCTACTGCATAGAACAATTTCTGGAGCACATACTTGGTGTTAGGGACAGTACTGCAAATGTCATCATACTAGATGAATCAGGCCCTTTTCCTTTCTGGTTTCATTGGAGCCAACAAGTTTTGCAATATCATAATTGCATCTTTCTGATGAGGAACGTCTAATCAAGTGTGCCTTTGTTGAGGGCATGCGCATGTGCATGCGTGATCCAGCACACCTTTTTTGGAGCCATGAAGTTCACGTTTGGCTCCAGGGTCAATCTGTAGGTTTGAGCATTGCGGATGATTCAGATGTGGGTACGTACTGGGCAATGCCAAAACCCATTATGCACAGACATGGCATCAGGATAGTCTCAGCAGTGTTGCTGGGTACCAACTTACCAACCCTTGCAGCCAGAATATGTCCTAGCACCTTATCTTTCAGCAATTAAGGACTTCCGAAGTTTTGAGTCAGGAGCCGAAAACTCATCAGCAGATTGAGATGTGGATGTCATGGTCTTCATGTAGATACTGGTAGGCTTTGGCCTTTGTCACAGCAGGTGCCTAGGGAACAAGGTCATTGTGTTTTCTGCACTTCTGGTTCAGCAGAGGATGAACATTAGTTTGCATTTGATTATCCGGCATATTGTGCCATCAGGAACAAGTTTACAAACACATTTTGGGGCCCAGCCCCCGCACTGTCTTCCTTTGTTACGTAAGAGCGAGCCCTGCCAGGTTTGCAGGGCTCAGCCAAGCAGAGCCCTGCACGCACCAAGCTATTGCAGGGCTTTTCCGTCCCCTGGTCTCTAGTATACTCTTCATGATCCTAAAGCTACAGCTAGGTTTTTGAGGGAATGTTTTGAACATAGGAACACCGTGGTGGCAGCACAAACTGGAAGTCGCCCCCAGCTTAGAGTGTGTCAGCTGTGAACATGATGTTTCATAAGTGCTTCAGAGCAGTTGGATATTTGTTTGACATTTTCAGACTACTGGTTCAATGGTCGTGCTTGGCCCCAAGACCTTAGAATTGAATGAATGAATGAATGAATGAATGAATGAATGAATGAATGATCTGTCAAAATCGTAACACATGCATGCATTTTTTGTTCCAAAAATCTTTTTTTTGCTCCTGAAAACATTGCTCGGCTGCCTGCTCGGCTGCCGAGCCTCGGCATCACCCTTCGTCCTCACCCTGCTCGCAACTCCCGTAGCTCGCTATTCAAGTAGGCTGACTGCAGAGTAAAGCGTCATTTGCTTTGTAATCAGTATCCAAGTGTTTGACCGCAACCTGACGTTGCCATGGCTTTTGCTGTATTCACACAGCAGGTATGCACCCCAGCCAAGCCATTGTCAGCTTTGTACAAGACCTGTGTGCAAGGTCAACTTTCCAACACGTTTGCAGGTCCCATCACACTTGCTTGACGAGATCACCAGCCACTGCAACTGTCAGGATCTTGCACACCTGCGCCTCTCCTGCAAATATTGGCGCGACAAACTTCCCGCCAATGCGGTCAGTCATCGAGTGACGTTGCAGTACCAGTCAGGCTGGGAGGTCTCAGCTCAGAATATTCGAAAGCTTTGTCCTGCGGTGGTGGTGGTACTCGCTGTCAATAACACAAAAGACCTGCTCTCCCTGGTGGTGGATCCTCTGTGTGACATCGTTAGCTGCAGTCCTTGTGCAGAAAATGAGCACATGTGGGACTTGGTTTCTGACGGGGCTGTGGCTAACAAAGCTACAGAACTGCTGCAGCTCCTGAGCCCTATACAGCAAGTGCTAGCTGACCCCAGACTGAATAAGCGTGTGGAGTTGCGATTACGCTTTAAAGCTGGTGTAGTGCAAAGCGAGAAGGCTCAAGCAGTCATTGATCAGGTGCAAGCTGCTGTCAGTGAATTACGGGTTACAGAAAACTTGACTGTTTGTGCTGCTCAAGTTTTTCCAATGACTGGATTAAGAGACTTGGCATTTTTATTGCCTGCTAAGCCCAAAATGAGTCAGTATTGGGATGCTGTGGCATGCCTGCCTAATCTGACCTCGCTTCATGTCTACACTCAGACACCAAAGGCTAATTCTTACATGCCACACTTCCTAGAGGTTTTGCCCAGCCTTTGCAGAGTAAAGTTGCTGCAGGTAGCTACATGGGGTCAGCGTCTCTGCCTGTCTGCACACTCCTTGCAGCATGTGACAGAATTGCAGCTAGGATCCGGAGTGACCATTGATCATCTCCCAGCTTGTCTCCGGACACTACGTTTACAAGCCCTTCAAATAAATATAGAAGGGTACCTCACCCTATTCTCTGAAGTTCAGCAGCGGCACCAAACTCTTGATTTGATGCTAGATACCTTCACAGATGATGCCCTGCTTCAGCTACCAACAAATTTACAGAGCCTGAGTCTTTTACAGCCTTTAGAGCAGGCTTCCAGGACTAAGCCATGCGTCCAGGAGGGTTTCAACTATCATTTGGCTTTTGCCCAAATGTCTAGTCTTAAGGTTCTGATTATAGCTGACTTTCTGACGCCTTACGTGTCACATGTGCTGCAAGGCTTAGTGATGGAGCGTCTCCACACGTTTGGGTTTTGTTTGGCATCTGAATCAGTCTCTGAAGAGGAAAGGCAGATGGACGGCGGGCGTCTGGTGTTCACAGCTGCCCATCCTAGACCTGTGTGCACTTTTCCAAATCTTGAGTGCATCATTGTGTACAGTGGGTTTGAGTGGAGAACCAAGCCTTCCACATTAGATTGTCGCTGGATAGACAGACAACATTTCACAAAATGCGGCACATGGTTTGCTATTGTCCTAAGTCTTTAGTGAAGCTGCATGCTCTTCCAACTTCCTGCCGAGCTGTGTTTAGGCATGTCAAGCCCCCGACTTTGTGATATCGTTGTCGTGTTCTCTAGAACATCAATATACGCTTGGAGACTACCAGGTAGTCAGGGTTTGGGTAATAATTATCACGATGCAACATAAGTAAGACATTCTAGGTAAGAAAGGTAGAAGAATCTCAATGATATGATGTCTGTGTGTTGCGTGACACAAACGTTGCATTTATTGGCTGCTCAAGCTGCTACATTGCACGATGGATTTGGTAATCACTCAGGTGAGGATTTGACAAGTGACTAACCCTACACACTCAAACTTAATTGAGATGTAAGAAGCCACAAGGGATCTCCTACCAGAACTGTAACAATCAGGCTGATCATCCTTCAATGGGCGCTCCTCCATGGGCACCGCGAAGGTGGTCTGAAGGGCCTCAAAGGACTTTCAACCTGATGCTCTTGCTTCAGTTCAAGATGTTGAGATTAAACGGTTGGATCTGGACATAAGCACCCTTGTTGACAAAGGGAAACGCACCGGGTATGGGTCAACGTAGGGTGTCTGAGCCGAGAGCATGAATGCATGAATGCGGACCAGCAGCGGCCAATTCTTCGCTGAACAAGGAACGCTTGAGACTCGTAAACAAGAACGATTCCTGGCATCTTTGTGAACTTGTTCTCGCTTTCGATTTGTCCTGATCAGGCACGATGCCGTCCATGTCGGAGTATGACAGCTCGCGGGCAGACAGTATAAAAATTGCAGGTGTCGACCTGGAAGATTATGTAGAATGCACTGCTGGGGGCCAACTAGCGCTTCGTCCAGGCAAGGAGAAAGCGCTGCGTCAAGTCAGCAAAGGTCCTACCTTGTATCGGCAAGAACGGGTGATGGCAGAGACTATGGACAGGTTGACAACCGCAAGCTTGCAAGTCATGTCCAAGATCCCTGGCTTCCTGAGCACGTTAGGACGCTGGTTGAGAAGCTCTGCTGGATATGTTCACCAGAAGGACGAGTCCCCGCTGGACATAATGGCAATCAAAGTTGCTTCTAAGCTCGATCTCTCCCAATTTGAGAAAGTACCTGTGGCATTCAGAAACTCATTGAAGTCCATGTCAAGATCTCCTGTAGTACACAGATGGATGAGCAATACTGCTATGGCCTTGCTGGCACAGCTGCCAGAAGAGAGCCAGAAAGTAGCTGGACCAATAGCACAAATGTGAGCTTGATATGGCGGCTATGTCAGCTTCTCTGTGAGCATTACATTGTGTAAGCCTTTGACAGTGTACAGGGTTGTTTGCAGGCAGCTTCAGAAGCACCCAGCTGCGCTTCAGAGTGGTACAGGCCCTGGCATATGCATGGCAAGAAACGGCAGTGCTGAAACCAAAAACAGCGCCAGTGTGAACCAGTCCATGGTAAGCCTTGTCAATGAGTAGCAATAGATCTTGTTTCCAACTCGACTGCACCCAAAAGCGTGCCGCTGCTTTTGTTGGTTCACACGACCAACACATTGCATTAACTGAGCAGAATGACAGACATGGTAAGGTCAGCCATGCACGATAGTCTGCAAGATTCATTGAGCAAAGGTTGGTTTTGGCAAAGCATACTCTGCTCTCGAAAGTACTGTTTGCTGTGCCTTCAGGTCAGTCAGTACGAAGGAAGACAGTTTGGTGAACCCTGTGTGTAACAACGTTAACAAACAACCCCCTTCATAATGTGCAACAGAACCTTGTCAGTACCCTCCCTGAGAATGTGGCACGCCGTTGCATTTCTGAGGGCAGGGGGGGGGGCCTTGACAGGGTTTTGCTGTGACATTGGCTTGCTTGTGATTATTATATCACACACCATTCACCTCACAGTTTTTTTGCCTGTATCTATTTCTGCCCCTGCAGGTTTTACAACATGCTTAGGGTGCTCATGTGAACCCAGTACTCGCAACTGACTCAAGTATGACTTGCCGCACAATGGTCAAGGCCAGAGAGACTTGCTTGCATGTACTCCATGCTCAATAAAGGTTCCCTTGTGCAAGATGTGCTTTGATGAGCTTGCTGCAGATCAAGCCAGCATATGAACTCCAGTGGTGTTTCATGGGTATTGATACATCTGCCTCCTACATAGCAATGATAGAGCGTTGGTGCATCTGAGTGCTCTGAAAACAATGCGTGTCATGCAGGCTGGGACTGTTGGGGCTGTAGAGGAAGGGGGAGTGGTGAAAGATAAGCCAGCTGCTGATGGCGCCTTAACTGGCCAGCATGCTGCCAATGCTACTGGTCAGGCCCAGCATGGTCAGGTATACACACCACTGTTATTGCCTTACTGCCTCATGCTGCTGGTCGCTGATATCTTGGGGCCTGTTCGTCTTTACACTATTGATATGTAATGTACTAGACTACATTCGTGGTGAGCGTGGCGCACCTGAACCTGGCTGGTCCTGTGCAACTTGGTCATACAGTGAGTGTGCGGCAGGAGGAGACTGCTGGTGACCCAAACACACAGGGTGCACGCTTGTCCCTGGATGCTCCTACTGTCCTCAGCCCAGACAATGCCGGTGCCAGCAGTCCAGTTCTCATAACTGACATAACTGACATAACCACCCAGCAACAGGTGCAGATCTTCTGATTTCTCTTTGGCTTGATACACATAGTCTCCCAGTGAATGTTTTCTCGTGTCGTTGTGGATGTACACCTACTCCATGATGCCCAAATGGTTGTTTGCTGCTCTGAAGACTTGCTTACACAACTGCAGCCTTTGTCAGTAGTGAGCAGCCAGCAGCAGCAGGTTGCTTAAGGTTTCTGCTGCTGCTTAGTATCCTTACTGTAGTATGCCTGTTATGCAGGTTCTTCCCAGCACAGAGGCAGGACCTTCTCTGACAATCACAGCTCCCAACACCTCAACTGTTCACAGCAACAAAGCTGATGACAAGGTGGTGCAAGAGGTTACATCTCTTCTGGAAGTATCCAAGGACAGCTCTGACACCACCAAGACAGCTTCAGTAGCAGGTAGCTTGATTTTGCTCAGCTGCTGCTTTTCACAAGCCTATAAGGACCCTTGAGTGGCATCGTAGCATTGCACAGATTAAACATGTATACGATATGTATTGACAGTATGCTTGGCAAGCAAGTATGCACAATTTGGCCCTAGCTGCTGCTCACCTGTGCTCTGTTCAAGGCACAGGCAGTCTTTTGAGCTTGCGCCACGTCTGATGTGAAGTTTGAAGCAATATAGCAAGCAGGCTTTGCATTTGCACAGGGCGTCGCACAGAACGGCCCCACACATAAGTGTACTGCCCAGCATTGCTGTTGAGAAGTCCCCAGTACTGTTGATCAATGGTCCTATAGAGCCCCGTGACTGTCACCTTTCCTGACTCATGGCTACCTGCAATGCAGATGTACCGGCAGCAGCCGTGCCAGCTGGTGGTAGCACCAAGCATGAGCCTGCAGGCGGCCAAGCTCATGACAGTGCTCCCTCTCAACCCAATGCTGCAGACAAGTCTGCAGTCCAATCTCCTGGCAAAGGCTCTGTCAAGGAAGTGAGTGCTGTCGTGCCTGAAGAAGAACCTGTGATTGTCAAGAAGCAGGCCAAGACCAAGGGGACAGCCAAGTCTGGAGAGACCAACCAGGCAGTCAAGCCTCCTAAGACCCAAAATGCTTACACACTGTTCATGAAGGACAAGAAGGCAGCCATCAAGGGTGAGCTGCTGCTGTGTTTGTGCCAATCTGTTGCTGTCGCTGGCAATGATTGAGCAGCATTTGATCAGGCTTCTCGCACCCCCTGGCAAATTCCAGCCTGCTTACAGTAGTTACCCTGGGCTGTTCTGATCTTGTATGCTCATAGCAATGCGTTTGTTTTACAGGCTTGCGCTGTGTTGTTTGTCAAAGTAGTCTGTTTGCCAGGTTTCCATTTAGGGGTGTGCACGCTATCTTTCATCAGTCATGACTGAACAGTAATGTCACTGCAGCTACTGTTAATAGACTGTTGGGGTTGTGAAACGAGGTAGTTCAGGCATTTAGCATTTCAATCCAATTCATAGCAAATGGGCAAAAATACCCCAAATAAACTGAAAGTAGGGAGAATTGGTGGCAGTAATAGGTTTTGTCTAGGGGTTTGGCAAATTTCAAATCTGCAAAACAGGTGAACTCCTGTTTTGAGGCAGGAACATTGCTTGAGAATTTGTTCAACTGGGTTGAGGATGTGTACGATTTGGAGATGTATCTTTCTCAGCAAGAGCAGTGTTTTGCTGCTTTCAAATTTTGGAACAGCCATGTATGGTAGTTAGTGTAATTGTAAATTACTTTGTTACTTACGAATTGGTAACGTTACTGGGTAATTTGTGACAGGGTCAGGTGAAATCAGTAATCTGCATATCCCGGTAGTTTCATTTTGCAATGCAAATCTGGCGGCAGAGCAACACAGCGATACATGTGTTTGCGCAGTTGAGCAACCTGGGCTATCTCCTGCTGAAAATGTCAAGGCTGCTGGTGACATCTGGAAAGGTCTGACTAAAGAAGAAAAGCAGCCTTACCAGGTGATGCTTTTGTATTCGATTCATGCCTGGATGCAGTGACATGTTGCATGCTGCCTGTTCTGTGGCTAAGCTTAGTCACCTTTGAGGGGCATGAGCAACTGAAAGCAGCATGCAGCTTGTGCCATGACAGTTGCTGACTAGATTGCACCTGCACACCTGCTGTCTTCTTGAGCCAATGCTGACAAGTGTGAATGGTTCACTGTTACTTGCATTCAGCTTGTGTGTGATGTGAGCGTCATTCTTCAGGCTGACCAGTTTTGTGCTTTACCCCTCAGTGGTGGAACATTCGCTTGCTCACAGCTGGTGACTTGTGCAGGAGCTGGCAGCAGCTGATAAGGCAAAGGTGGACCAGCTGAAGGCTGATTTGGCCCCAGCGCCCAATCAGCCCAAGCCTGGTAGAAATGACACTGCTGACAAGGAGGTGAGCGCAAGACAGTTGTACCTGGTTGGCTTGCACTTCTGCTTTCTGGCACAACAACGTGGTATGCTGATCACTTTTTTGTTGATGATGTCATATGGGGATTTATGTGCTCAAATTAATGCTTGGCAGTTGTGCAAAGGCAAACTTCCGTCTCTGCCAGCATGTCCCCAAATTTCAACAAGCTTATTTGTTGTTAGTGCCATTTGCTGGGTGTGCAGGAACTGGAACAGAAAGGTCAGGGCAAACTGTGTTCACCAAACAGTGCCACTGGCACCCTGTGGTGAACAAAGTCTGTCCTGACCTTTCTCTTTCAATTCCTGCACACCCAGCAATTGGCATACATGACAAAGGTGGCAAATGGTAAGGTAGCTAGATTGGTGTCATAATTCTCCAGATGCATCAGACTAATTGCGTGTGTACGTATAGATCTGTAATCTGTGTATCTTTTTGCGCATTGCCATGTTGCCATGTTGTGCATACATGGCTCTCCTGCCTGATTTTTGCTCTGTTGGATACTGTCTGTCTTGCAGCTTCTTTGCGTAACGGCTGAGTCCTGTGTCATGCTATCACAACCACATACTGCCTCAACCTGAAAGTGAAGCTGCCCTGCAGGCGGTCAGGGAGGCGCTGTAGAATAGCACTTGTACAAGACACATCAGCATTTGGCCTGACTGATCTGGCTGCCTTCAGATGGTTACTGTAGACTCTTGTACTGCTGACCCGCACCCTTGGTTTCAAGAGCAATAGTGGTTGCTGCCCAATCCTTGTGTGATTTGGTTGATCTGCACCAAATGACGGAAGCACTGCCGGCTGCTGATATACATTGTTTAAACGTTTGTTACTGATCTTGTAGGTCACCTACGGTAGGTGATATGTTGGTGTCTGGTGTTTTTCCCTGTGCTTCACATGTACATTAGTTTCGTTTGCATCTTTGCTCCCCGCCCCCTTCTAAGGCCCTGAAAACCCTTGGCTGTGAAGCACGTGTCCCCTCTAAGCAGAAACTATGGCGCACGTAAGTTGTCTTGCCTGCTGAGCACATGACTCGTGTCAACAAGGCTGTCCAACATCACTTTCCTCATCCCATCACAACCACACCCTATTTGTCTACACTCTCACTGCATCGCTGTCACGACAGCGGAAATTATGCGCAACGGGCCGGAGGGATCAATCATGAAGGTGCCGTTGCAACGCTTTTGAACCGTTTCTCCGCTGCCAGCTTGTTGACCGGCATCGCTTGGCAAGCCACTATGTTTGGTCGTTGCTGCAAGTTTTTCAGCGGCGGCTGTGGACCCTGCCGGTTCAAGGACAGGTGACAACGCAGGTTGCTACGCGTCCACCCACAGGGCTGACAAGCGGTGTCAACGCTCAAGGCGTCAGCGTGCAGCAGACATCCAGCTCTTCGTCATTTCAGGCGCCTGCCCTGATCACTGATAAGAGTCTGCAGCGGTGGCACCGTGCTCATCACATGCTGCTTGAGCTTGCAAGCAAGGCTGGCAGCCTGTCGTCAGCCTGTTTTGCTCAAGATACCTGGCAATGTCGTGCGCACTTGAAACGCCTGACTAAAGCTGAGTCCTACTTATTGTGTGGTCTGCATGTGCAGAGCTGTCTTGTGAATAAGCATGCTGCTGCTTGCAGATGTAGGTATGCTGCTCAGTGACCCAAGTCAGGACCTGGTGCAGAAGATGGGCTATGGTTTCAGTGAAGTCACTGCTGTTTGAAGCCCCTGCTGCTTATGAGAACATCCAGCATTAATTGCAGCACTTCATCGCAATCTCAGGCGTGATGCATGAGCTCTTGTTCAAACACTATCCCTCAAGACTGCGCTTGAGCGCTTGTTCCAAACTTCAACTCACTGCACAGCAGTTGACACTGTGCAATACAGAGCATACGTACTACACAGTGATTTTTTGGCTTGCTGTCTATACGTGTGTCTTCCTGTCTCCGCTTGTTGCAGGCATGGCATGTTGCATTCAGGAAGGGCAACAAGCAGCTGTCCAAGGCCATGATTGCTGTCATCCCATGGGATGTGCCCAGTCAGGTCTGTCATGCAAATGGTAGACTTGCTCAAGCGTGTTCCTGGCCATCTGCCACTTTGGGACATAGTTGACACTGATGCAGGCCTGTCATCATGTTCAGCACCTGTGAGCATGGTTGGACCAGTGTCTACTAATGAAGGTCTGGTTGAGATGCTGGAACCTGCTCAGAGGGCAACTGTGTCAAGGATTAGTCTCATCAAGCATCAGCACTGTGTTACTTTACATGCCTCCATGTGCAGCACAGTCTCATGCACTGTAGGCCCCTAGGCACTGGTGGACATGCTCACAAAATACTAACCAAAGTGATATATACATTTGCAGTGGCCTTGCGTCAACACCAAACATGAGGTTCAAAGCATGAGCATGCATGTGTGTTGTGTCATGATCATGACATCAAACGCATGTGCCATTAACACAATGGCAAGCATGCTGCAGCAATGTCAACCTGTAGCTCGGAAGGCCGCAACCTTACAGAAAGTGTTTGACCCCATTTTCTTTGATGTGTGCAGCTTCAGCGAGCTGGCACCTACATTCACATGCCTTCTTGGCACAATCGGGATGCAGCATGTTGCATCAGCTCAAGTCAATAAATCACTCAGCTGTTATGCTGCAAAGCATCCTCAAGGCAAGCAGCATTGTAGGTCATTTTGCAGAAGGCGCCCTTCCACCATGAGAAAATAGCATGGATCAAGATACTTGTTCATTGCAGCCCCAGATATGCAGTTGGACTGATGAGCTGCACTTGTCACCTCAACAGCTTGCCATGCACACATGCACAAAGATCATTAGTGGGAAGCATCAGGCTTTCTGAACTTGCAGTAGTTCCTATTCAAGCTCAGCCTAATCTGCCTTCGAATGAAGCTTCACACAACAGACACAGCTGGACAGCTGCATCATACAAGATTGATGGCCAGCTCATGCATAGCAGGAACCCAGCTGCAGAAGAGCTCATGTGGATCTTGTTGTACGTACACGCTAATGACATCTCTCTTGTGTGTGACAATATCAAAAGTTTGCGAGCAGCAGTGACAGTCATGGACGTCACATTTGTACAGTGGGGTTTGACCATCAGCACTAAGAAGACTAAAGTGCTTGTAGTAGGCAAGGATGCTGCTGAGCAATCAGCAAATGCTGTCATCACCATTAGGGGGGAAGTGTTGGAGGTTGTTTCCCATTTCAAATACCTAGGAAGCATGTTCACCTCTGATGGCATGCTGGATACAGAAATTGCTCATAGGGTTGCTGGTGCAAGTAGTGCCTTTGCCAGGCTCCATCAAGCAAAAGTCTGGTCATCGAAAGCCTTGTCCTTGCCCACCAAGCTTCAGTGCCTTCAAACCATTGTCATGACAGTGTTGTTGTATGATGGTGAAACCTGGTCCTTACTTGACAAGCATCTCCACCAGCTGTCTGTTTTTCACATGCGTTGTTTAAGGCGAATTTGTGGCATCTCGTTGTTAAATCAAATTGCAAACTCTGTCATTTTGAAGCGGTGTGAAAATTTCTCAGTTGAATCTCAGCTTAGAAGCAAGAGGCTTAGGTGGTTTGGTCATATCTGCAGGATGTCTGACAGCAGATTGCCCAAAGTACTCATGCATGGACAGTTAGTAGGCCAAAACTGTCGTGGCGGACCTAGGACTGTCTGGAACGATGTTGTTTTATATGACATTCACAAGTTGAAGTTGAACCGCTACACCCGTGATGCTCTGAACAAGCCTGTCTGGAGGGAACTGACTTGCGTCGCACGTACCTGATGCCTGCTGGCTAAGTACACGTATTAATAATTATTATGGCACCATACGCAATTAGGGTGCTGATCAGTTGCAAATCAGACACACGTGTTGCACCAGATGTTACTGTGAGAAATCACATACACATGTACATATGAGTTTACAGCAGATCACCAAGTGCAAATGTGCCATAGCATTGTTGCGTTCAGCAGCATTACATCTGATCAGGTTCAACAGTGCAGTTGAATGCATTTGAGCATATCATTGCAGCCGTGTGAAGCAACACTACCTAGAAAGTAAAGTTGTCTAGTTTAGCTTGATCCCAAACAGAAAAAAACATTCCATGCACTTTCTTATGGCTGGGTCATATGATGTCTCTATTCATTGCCATGAATGTCTGCACTTCTTAGCACAAACCCTTGGCACAATAATGCAAGACTGAAAGGCTGCAATACTGACAGCAGCGAGAAAATTCTCTGTGAATATGCTACACCACAAATGTTTAAGCAAAGAGACAGAGTATTCCTGGTCTAATAGTGCTGACTTCAAATGCTGTTCTGCAGTATCACAGATGTATTTTCCCCATTCATCAGCAGGGATCACATCTTCCTGATCTAGCTCGTCACCAGTCATGTCTGGTACTGAGAACTTGGGACGCTTTGCTGCGCGTGCTGTCTCGGTATTGTTTGTGTCAGGGGAGGCAGACCTGCTGCCTTTGGAGTTGAGAATGTTTGGGGAGGTATTCTGGGTAGCCAAAAATTCAGCATCTGGAGACGGACAGTCATCAGCGACAGGATTCCACAAGCGGGCCAGGATGTCATACATCCAACCTATCACATTCTTGGTGCTCAGTTTTCCTTGCAATTGTTCGAAGGAACCAGATTCCAAAGCTTGCTCAACCAATGATGTTTTGAGCCTGCTGATATGACTGGAGACAGTTTTTGAGCTGATGTGAAACATTGATGCTAGAGCCTCGAGCTTCAATGTCACCTGCATAGCAAAAACAGATTGACATGGCAGCTGCAGCTCACTATCAAAGATTTGCTGCAGGTTTGGCTGCAGCATCTCACACCTTATGGTATGCTGCTGCCAAGTGGAGTGCAGCTGCAGGAGCACCTGCTGTATCTGAACTGAGATAGTGCTTTGCCCACCCATACAGTTTGGTGAACATCTGCATAGCATCACCCTGCAAAGCATGTCGTTGCCAGGCTGGTCTCATTTCCGCAAGGCAGTTGACATTTCCAGCCAGCTTGTGCACTCTCCAGCGACACTCGATAGTCTTCAAGGGCATACCTGGTTCTGCAAAGTTTTCATCTTGTTCAATTGCAGCCTACCAAACTCTGTCCAGTTTGTCAGTGGGACATGCAGATTCAGCTGAATTGCAATACTTCTGCTGGCACACGCAATGGTGTCTGCTCGTGTGCTGACAGCCGCACAGATGTCTTCTAGTAGCACTGGCAAGTTATTGAGTCTGACGACAATGTTGGTGCATGCCGCTGCCAGGTGTGCAAGGGGCAATCTCCCTGATCCTCCAACCTTGGGGTGCGCAAGATCCATCAAGTTGCGGGTTTCCTCCTGAATGGATCGTGGCAGGCACAAGCGGCTGTTTATCACGAGCAGAATTGTTTTGTCTGGCCCCTGCAACAACATACTCTTAGCGCAAGAGTCGACGTGTGACGCCAAACAACGTCAAGGTATCGACGTCGTCACCTTGGGGTGCGCTAGAGGCATTGCTGCTGCAACCAGGTGACCATGCAGCCCTGCTTCCGGTGCCTGAGGACACTGTTGCTCTACCTCCATGCCACATGCCTGGCAGTACAGGGCATCAGCAGCTTCCTCGAGCGCACTGCTCCCACAAGCGTGGCAGCAAGCTGGATCCTCCAACGCAAAGACACCGTCCACGAGCGCTTTCCACGTACAAGCCACAGGTCTTGTGGCAGATGGTTTGAGACCTGTGTGTTACACGGAAATTGTTGGACTGATTTGAATTTGGGGATCGATGGTGGCAGATCCGGGATTACAAACCTGCTAGCAAGCCGAGGTTTCTGCACACAGGGATGTTGCTTCCTATCCCTTGGCCTCAAGATGTTGTCAGATCATTGTATGCCCAGTGGACTCTCTGGCCCTTGCTGTTCAAAATCATCATGTGCCCATGTTTTGGTCAGCATTGTGGCAAGACCGTTGACTTGGCAGGCACATGCACCAAAATATGGATGTCCCGATTGATTCAATTTGGTCTTGGGACGGTGAGAATTCACACCAGCTGCAAGCCGAGGACGAGCAGCCATTCCCTTGATCACTAAACCATGACGCTAAACCCCTTGTTTTGAGACGTACAGACAGCTGCTCAAGTTCTGCACAATGACTGCCTACAGGTGATTCTGGCATTTGCAGCAAGTATCTTGTTTACAGTTACTGTAAAGCAAACTTGTTCACAAGTTACTGTAACTTGAAAGCTGCGAAATGCAGCTGGCATCTAACAGGGTCTGACCCTCTCATGTGCAGACCATCTGAGCTGTATTACGCAGCAGGCGGCATGTGGTCAAGGTGCGATTGATTCAGAATTGCAGTGCCTTCCAAATGCCAAATTGGCCGCAACATGTAGCATATGCAGAATTGTCATCATTTGCTGCTGAGTGCACATGCATGAAAATTGACGGTGGCATACACGCCTACATGCCAGCACAGTCAATGTTCTGCGTCATCAAGACCTGCAGCCTTGGCGACAGTTTCATCAAGCTCGCTGCCAAGTGTGTTTGTGCCAGCAGAGGCTTGCTGTGTAGCAAGCTGATCAATTGCCATTCGTGCAAGCTTTTTTGCCTTGTGCCTTCGCCATGCTGTTTGCAAGTACATCACAACCTGCTCTGCAAAGCTGTCCTGTACCTGCTTGTAGGTATGTATCAATGCCTTAACGCCTTCCACCTACAGAGCCAATTGTACAAAGATCAGAAGAAACAGCCAGAGACTTATCAGCTGATATCATGAATGCTATCAGCTGATATCGTGAATGCTGACAGATGACTGCTATGTACATTTGCACATGATGTTGCTTTCTGCTTTCCCACCAATACCTGGCATTCCTTTTACCGGACATTTGTCATGCAAGCGACAACATGCTACTACATGCAGCTACATACAGTAGCAGACACGCTGACTTTACTGCTGCACCTAAAGTCCTCCACCTCCATTGCAACATGCCATGTCACTTCACATCAGTGCAACAACATGATGCTGTGCATGCCATGGCATCAGTCATGCACACTCCAACAGCAGCATGAACGCGGTAAGGTATTTGAGATGGCGTCACAGCATGGTGTGCGTAGACATGAGTGAGGGGGGGTGATGTTACCCTGGCTGAGGGGGGCAGGCGGCGGCGGCGGGCATGCAGCAGAGGCCCCTTTTCTGCCAGCATGTAGGAGGTGCCCTGCAACATCAGCACTGCATCCTCCACACGGCTCAGCACCTGCTCAAGGCTGGAGCCCTGCACACACGCACCACCACACCTTGTTGATGTCACCTCAGGAAATGACTATGCATTGCGAGTACTCATGAGTATCTATGTCCACCAGACAGTGGATGGGCCACCAACACAGCTTGATGCCAATGCACATGATACTCTGATGAAGAGATCTCTGTCAAAACAGGAGGGGTTTCACACTCCTCATGTGTCCAGTGTCTGTGACTTGAGTGTTGAAAGCAATGGGCAGACAAGTAGACGTTCACCTGCATGAAGTCAGAGCTATGCATCCCTTCCGCAGATGCAATGGAGACCTGGTGCAACTGCATGATGAGCAGCTCTTGCAACAGATGGCTGTAGGCTTCCAGCTTCAGGCTACCCCGCTGCTCTTGAGTCACACGTATGGCCTGCACATACAATAAAATTGACACATAAACACACACGTGTATGACAATGTACATGTTGTGATGAAATTGGTTGATGTCTGGCCATTTCTTCATGTTACATGTAAGAATACAGTATTACAGGTCCAAAAGACCCATGATGTTACATGTGACATACACTATCAGGGCTGCAGCCGATAAAGCTGCTATAACTGAAGCACCAAGTGTGTCAATCAGACACTTCAAGCAGATTTGCCACTCTGGGCCTATAACCGGAGCACCACGTGTGTCAATCGGACACTTCAAGCAGATTTGCCACTCTGGGTCTATGACCTGGAGGCATGATTCAGCCTGATTGGGCTGTCAGCCTTGCAGACACAACAGCATGCTGACCTGGTCCATGAGCCTCTGATGCGGGGCAGGCAGTGCGTCCAGGCCCTGCTTCATGTGCACCCACATGGCCTCAAAGTGGCGAGCCACCAGCACTGTCACAAAGCTGTCCCTCATCTCCTGGGGACCAGTGTCCTCCCCCAGGGCTGTGGCAGGCCCCGTCAGGGTCAGCTTTATGTGGTTCTTCACCACCTGCAAAATCGAAACCCAGGGCTGTTTGGTCTCATCTGAATGGTTCAGTGGCAACTTTGGTAAACGATGAATGGACTGAATGCACCTTGCGCTGGCTCTTCAGACATGGCATGTTTGTTGTGAATGTTGCGCTGCCAGATTAGATAGACATACAGTGCAGGCACAATGCAACACTATCTAGAGGCTGAGAACCATCAAAAGATGCTGTTGTCAACCTTTTACTTGACACAGGTGATTGATACATGCAAGATATCCAATGCCAGCCTGCCTGACTTGCCCTTTAACTTCAAGCTTGTAAGATGTCTTAGATACACTGCTGTGAAGAATGAAGCCCAGGAATATCTTGTCAAAAGCAGACTGCACTTGCAACAGCGTTTCATATCACTTACACAAGACACCAAGCTTCAAGGCGCATATGCATGCTGACCTGTGAAGTGTGGCAGGCAGCAAAGAAGGCGTCCATGGACATGGAGGACTGGCTAGCAATGCCCTCTGAGGCAACTTGTGCCGCCATGGCCTCTGACACAAAGCTGGCCACCAGGCTCTCCAAGCCCCTGTCATCCACCCCTGAGTTGGCTGGCAGAGCTTCCTCTATGAAGTCACGCACCTGCATTCGCGCGCACCTGGCACAACAGCTTCATGGACTGCTGCAGAAGGCAGTGCAGTCAGGACCATGATAGTGTGACTGTGATTGCGTCTGTTGCTATGTTCTCTTCATGCCAGTGCAGCCATGAACAAGCAGACTAGATGCGCGAGATGTATACAGGCTGTTTACTGCTAGATGACAGATTGAGCTGACAGATGCTATATTGGACAACAAATGGTGTGCGCTGTGGTCAAGTTTGCAGATGCAACTGTGGTTTCATGAAGCCCAGATATCACACTGTGTGCGTGTATAAGGCTGGAAAGGTACCAACCTGGGAGAGGGGCAGGTTGCCATGAACATTGAGGGGCAGGCGCTGGAAGATGTAGGGCAGCTGCTGCATGCGCACTGCTTCAATGCGCACAGTCTCAGCACACACCAAGGACATCAGCTTGATCCGCTTCAGCTTCCAGCCATGGGAGGTGCTGCCTGCATTTGCAATATCTGACTGTGACCTGCTTTAAGTACACATGGCATAACAGACCTCACACACCTAGTGGGTACCTGGCAAGAACGATTAGCTGGAACGCCTGTAAATTACTGTTATTGTCATTGTTGTTGTTCTTGTTGTTGTTGTTGTTGTTATTATTATCATTATCATTATTATTATTATCATTATTATTGTTGTTGTTATTATGATTATTCTTATTATTATCAGACCTCACAGCCATAGCTGAAGAAAGCTGGACTGGGCAACCTGACAGCAGACACAAAGCTATGCATGCTGTTCAGCTAGCGGCCTCTATCCAACAGTCGACATGCAACAAAGGGTGCATGGCAAGCTGCACAGCATATGAGATGGACACAAAGGATGCTTGCACAGCAGGTGCAATATTTTCCCGGAAAAAAAGGATGTCTTCAAAGAAAAACAACAACAACGGTCTTGTCTGCATGCAGGCACACCCTCAAGACTTTTCCATGTCAAGAGCCTGAGCACAAGCCATGCCTTACTTGTTGAATCAGAAGTTGCTCTGACCGATGCTGTTCTCTCCTGGTCCTTTGCGCTTGAACTAAGGGCTGGCTTGGTTTTGAACAGCTGAGGGCCTGAGGCAACAGAGGAGTCCTCCTTGACAGGTTTGACCAGCCACTGCATGTCCTCCGGACCAGCTTCAGTGCACTCTGCTTGCAGCTGGTTGATGAAAGTCGCCCTGGTCTCCACAGAGCGTATGCCAAGGACACTGTCGCTAATCCAGATTGCCTGCAACAAACGCGTCCATCTAGTGACTGTCTTGGACTTCAGAACATCTCATGATGCAGGAGGCGGTTGGGCATGTAACTACGCTGGGTCATTACAAGCTAAGCATTGATGTAAGCTCATCAAGTCACAGCTCAAAATGACAGGGTGTGTAAGTGTGTCTGATCAGATACCACATGCGCTTTCTGTCTCTGCTCAGCTTACAGGCCATTACTACTCAGCAAGGGAGGTAGTCAAGTCTAAATGTATGCCAGCATAGACAAACACCCAATGCACCTGATCTGTGACAAACAGGCTTGAGGACATTATGGAGACAACAGGGTTGAAGACATTGTGATGCGGCAGACCAATGCAGTATAGACACAAGCAGGAGTGACAGTACTGGCTGACCTTGGTGAGGTCTATCTGCCTGGAGCTCTTGATCTGGGTGTTGTCAGTTTGAGCTGGATACTCAATGCATGGGAATGGGCAGGGTGCGGCACACATCCTGTACACCGCTGCACAAGCTGTCAGTGCTTCATAGCTCCACTCTTCAGTCAGAAACTTGGCCACCACTTCCATCCTCTCATCTTCCTGCAAGATTATAGTCAGTGGGTGTCAGCAGATGCCATCACTCGTATGTCTCAGGTATGATGCATGCGTCTGTAACAGTGCACTCAACATGTTTGGAAGGCCACAGCAAGGTCAGATGCCTTTGGTAGGGACGGATGGACAAGGATGGGCTTCATCCTGTTGCTTTGGTGGGCAGCAACAGTCTTAGTGCCTTGACTGTCAGGCAGCTAGGTCCAGCTGGCTAGGGCCCTTGAGAGCCTTTCAGATCATGTGATCTAGTTTGCACTGTTCTGCACAAGTTTGCATATGAGAGGTGCCGACAACAGAAGCCGGGAATTCATGCGTTAGTGACTCCAAGCTTGACAAGCCTGGAAGTTGCTGTGCCATGATTATAGTATAGAGGAAGGCTGGCCTATCAAGCCATGCATCATCAAGGCACTGTCCATTTGCCACAGGTGTTCAATCTTACCAGCCTGTACTTGGCAACAGTGTTGACCATGCTTGCCATGTATTCAGATGCCATGAGCTCTCCATACTTGCGCTGGAACCCTCCAAAGGTCAGCTCTGGAACTGACAATTTGCTGGCTTTCTTGTGGCTGGCATCCACTTGCTTGAGGATGTTGTCGAATATGCCAATCAGCCACTTGAGGGAGCGTACTGTGGCCTGAGGCCTGTGGGCCACAATGTCTGCCAGGCGCTGGTTCCTGATGGGGGACCCCAGCTTTGCAGCAATGCCCTGTATGCACCAACCGTGCTCATAATTGCTTACCACATAGACCATCAATACCAAGCTGAATCAAGCCTTGTGTGGCTGCAATACACCGGCTCCTGGAATGCTTGCTTCGGGGCTCCAAAGGAACAGACTCCATGTAACCCCTGTACGAGCTACAGTGCAAACAGAGGAGTTTGGCACATCTTGGAAAGGGCATATTGATAGTTTCCGTGACCAACATAAATTGTTGCTAGGGCTGTGCAAACTGTGTCATCAGGTTGCGACAGCCCAAATTGAAGTTAGAGCGCATCTGTGAGGCCAGGCGAAAACCAAAATACAGGTTTTGTGTGCAGTGCTCACTTGCAAATACGACAGTCACATGGGGGGCTTGATATGCCTAGTGTTGACTCTCAAACAGCATTTCATGGCCCATGCTTGAGTACATGCACCCAGGTGCATATTTCGTTTGCTGTGTTGCAGAAGATATAGATGATGACTGACCTGGTCTGCAGCAAGCTTGGCAGCTCTGACCACGCTCATGAAGCTGCCATGGCTCGTCACTGAGCTTATCTCGCTCTCAATGTCAAAGCTGTCACCTTTGCCACACACATACAGTTGTGTCATTGGCATGCATTTCTGGGCTGACAGGGCAGCAAGATGATACAGTGCTGGAAGGGCATGGCACAATATATACTCATTAGTTATAGCAAGAGTGTCAAAGAGGTGTCAGAGAGTGGAATGGACTAGAATCATCACATCCAGATTGAGCTGACTGCACACTCTTGCAAGGATGACCAGTGCATGCTGAAAATACTTTTAACATTGCCAGATTGGCAATGCAACACTTGAACCAGCACAACACACGGCCATGACACCTGTTGCACTGCTGCGTGGGCTCTCAGAGAAATTAGACTCCCTGGAAACCCTCTTGATGGGCGGCAGCTTCCTTGTGGGAGCCTGAGGCTCCGCTGGTGAGGACCACTTGACCAGGTTCTTGGAGGCTGCTAGTGGTGCAAGGCTCTTGGTACGGCTCATCCCCTTCCTGCCTTCAGCTGCAAGACTGCGCCGCTTGTCAAAGCTTGTGTTCTCTGCACATCAGACCAACGTTGGAGACAGAAACAAAAGGCATGTGTGTCGTCACATTGGAAGTCAGGCTGAGTGCAGCAATGCACATGCCCCAGCCTGATGCACACACGTGACCTGACGCAGCCCTTGTAGTTGTGCAATCTGCACTAATTTCCAGCAGGGGAGCATCCAACAGGTGGCAAACAGCTTGACATGCCATAGAGGAAGATGATGGGCAGCACCAACAGCAGAGATGACAGCTTGCAACGAGACAGTATACGCAAAAGCAGTGATGATGGTGTACTTGAGGAGCGAAGGTGTGTTCGGCGCAGGCTGGATTTGAGGCCCTCAGGGCTGTCAGGACCTTCAAAGAAGCCTAGGCTCTGTTTGGGCATGGAGGGAGACAAAAGTGCATCTGCACAGACACACAGCAGCTATTTCTTTGAGGTCTTGTGAACCACTCACAATAACAATCTGGGCTGCAAGACATGACATGCATGTAGTCGACATCTCACTTCGTCTGCCAACAATGATCTATCTCTGCTCCAGCAACTCGCCCAGCAGACCCTGCGGCGGCACCAGGACACTAATTGCATTATGCAATGGTGTAATGCTGCTTTGCTCTGGACAACTTGCTTGTCAAATCAATACTTTGTGATGTGTCTAAGGGCTTATGCTGACTGCTGATGGGTTCAACATGTGTGATGAAACTCTTCATGTCTCATGCAGGAGGAAAAGCGGGCTCACTGTCAACAAGAGGGGTGAGGTCAAGGTCTGGTGATGCATCTGCAGCTTTGTCAGCTGTGCTGGCTTGGGAGGGCAACCCCGCGGCATGCCTCATCACATTCATCAGCTCTTGTTTGCCAACTGACCTGCATCACACAAGACCATGTTGCTGACATGAGCCACTAGGCACTGGTCAGTCGCTAGACATACACGCATGGTATTACTCTCGAGCTTATGAAGCAGTGCACATCATGTAATTGAATCTGGTCCAGAGAGAGTATGCAGCTAATGGGTGCTTGACATGTCTATATGCACCTTGATGCACTTACAAGGCAATGCCCACATGTCAATGTGTCAATGCCCACAGTGTCAATGCTGGAAGCAAGAGAAAGGGAGCCTTACATGTTACCCATGCTGCGCAGCTCAGATGCAGTGGAGTGGATGGTCAATGGGTCCAGCTGTGCCAGCACATCTGATCTGCTGGCTGATGGGATGCTGGCCAGCAGAGCTGCTGCTTCTGGCCGACTCAGCACACCTGGAGCAAGAGCAAAACGCTGGGCAGGCATTTGGAAACGCTGACAGTGCAGGCGGCAATAGACACAGGATAAGAAGAGTGACTGTTGAAGTAGGCTTTTCCAGGCGCGTGTTCTTGATGAAATAGCTGGTTTCAAGGCAGAGGTGCAAGAGCACAGCAGCAAGAGGTTATCTCAGAAGATCACAAGCAATGGATTGTGAGCGAGAACAGCAAGGCTCTACAGCTGAGAGGACACTTTGCGAAAAGAGTCTTCCATAAATGCGTGAACTTGGTCTGGGATCATGCATAGCCTGTACAGAGTGAGGGCTACCATGCATGCAGGTCTGAAACTCAGGTGTAAGCTGCCGACGTAACCTTTGTGACAATCCAGGTGGCAACAACGGCATAGCCTACCTAGTATTGCAGCTGCTGCAGATGGCAGCAAGGCACTAAGCGTTGCAACTTTGTCGCCCAGTGACAGACCGCGCAGAGAGCTGGTGGTGAGACTGGGCTCATCAATCTGCTCTGGAATCGGGACAGAAGCACCCAGGAACTCATTCAGATGGTCCAAGCGCTTAGCAGCCAGCATACCAGTCACCAAGCTAGCATCCTCACTGTCCAAATCCTGCCGCCATTCCATCTTCAGTTAGTCCCCACAATGAGAGAAACTTGTATCAGCCGAGTTGTAACAAAGAGAGAATCTTGTGTCAGATGAGTTGTGACGAACAGATGCATTGCTGCGCTGAGAAGGGACCAGATTGGACTCTTTTCCATGTAAAACCTGACATTGTACGGCCCTGGGTGTATGACACTCCATTTTGCAGAAGTTTGGAAGTTTGCACTGCTGTTACCACCGCAGAGGCCATGCTGGCCAGTTTGCAATGTGACATTATGCAGGGTGTTTGAGATGTTCAGGGAGTCACAAAAGAGAGGCTCAATGGCACAGTGCACACACAGGACATGTGAGGTAGGTTCAGGACAGAAGCAGGATGGTGGTGAAGCAGCCGGCTGACCTGAATAAGCTTGGCCAGGTCAGCAGTGCTGGCAGCATGCAGCAGCTTCACAGAGGCGGGGCTGGGCATGCTGAGCAGCAGGTCCTTGCACAGGGGCGCCCCAATGCTGAGCAGGGCCTCCATGCAGGCCTGCCCGGGCAAAGCTTGCAGGATGAGGGACATGTGCGCAAAGGGCACAGACAAGAGCAGCTGCCTCTGGTCTTCACGTGGTAGGTCCTGTGGGTGAGCCAAGCATGCATGCACGTGTCAGAGTTCACTTGTGCACACATAGATGTTGACACATGCACAGCATGCTCGCTGTCTCAGGCACAGGATGCAAGCAATATCTGTGTTTGGGTGGCATGTGATTACTGTGCAAATAGGCAGTCCCAGAAGCTGAGAAAGCTTGACACCTCATTGTGCTCTCTTGCCACTGAGTGGTGTTCTTAAGCCTGCATTGGGTCATGCATAGCAGGGATACGTCGAGTGGCTTTCAGTTGGTTATGATGCACAATGGGCCAGCAGGCTGCCAAAGCGAGAAAGTGAGGGGTGCACTACCTGCACAAGTTGTGCGGCCTGCTCAGGCTTCATGGCTGAGAGAGCAGCTGAGACAGACGCTGCTGTCATCTGCTCAGTTTCTGAGAGGGCTTCCTGAGCAGGCATGGCTGCCAACCACTTGCCTGCAAGAGCTGGTCGTAACCTGCAGCCAGAGCCAGCACACATCTGAGATGCAATCCATACCATGAGTGTAAACGCAATGATGTCAACCAGCTTGTATTATAATAATAATAATAATAATAATAACTTACAGGCGTTCCAGCTAACTGTTCTTGCTAGGTACCTACTAGGTGTGCCTGAATGGTGCCTAAAGCTTGTATCATGTGCAATGCAATCCATACAATGAGTGTAAATGCAATGGTCTCAACCAGCTTGTATCATCTGCTACATGCAGATTAGGATTGCATCAAGGCAGGCCCAATGATGCTCAATGTTTCTGCCAAACATACAACGTGACGTCTTGGGTAGACACAGGTGTTATGCCTGGTCACAGGCATTACTGCTGCATCCACTCAGGGGCAACTTGCATGGCCATTACGGTGCAGCCCCTTAGTGCTGCAAAGCAGTAAAAGAAATGTGTACCTGATGTATCGCAACACTCGGTCAACCAGTGCCTGATCCACCTCTTCTACCTCTCGCAGCATCTTCAGACGCTCTGGGAATCTCATGACCACCAGCAGACCAGCCAGGCTGTCATCACTGATCTTTGTGTACATGTCACGTCGCTGCTGACTGTTCAGCCCTGACATGAGACCAGCTTGTGCCTGTTGCAGCAAGCAGCAAGCTTGCACACTGTGCAAAGATCATTCTGAGCTTGGCAATACAGCATGATGCAGCCAGACAACACCATGCTGGGCAAGATTGCGCATTTTAGACAGATGACTTTATTGTCCAATCAGCTCACAAAACGGTGCCAGGCAGCTCATTCATACAGTGAGCACACTGCACGATTGCTGGAGATGCTGTGTGTAGCTTAGACATTCCAGGGGATGTCAGCCTTGCAATGGGGAGTGGTGCACTGCTGGAAATCCACAATCACGCATGCAAGCAACTGCTACATACCTCTGGTGACAGCATCTTCATGATGGCTTCTGGCTGCAGGACCTGACTGGCTGAGACAAGGCTCAGCATGTCATGCATCTTCCGCTGCTGGGCACCCTGCATTTACCACACACAAGTTGAGCAGCCTTTTTCGTTTAATGTTATACCTTACAGTATGGGTGCAGTAGGATGGAGCTTGTAACAGCTCTCAGCACAGGCACAAAGATGGAGTCATGGACAGGCAGGGCATGCTATGCTATGAGTGGCTCACCCTCACAGCTGCTGAGAAGGCATCGCCTGCAGTGCCATCCTTACGTAGATTTGCCACTCCTTTCTTCAGCGCCTGCTTTGCTTTCACGGCTTGGACCTGCTGCAATGCTGCTGCCCTGGCTGCAGTCATCCTCTCTAGAGCCTGGGCCTGCTTGAGGAGACTGCTGGTAGCATTCCCTGTGCGATTTGGTGGCGTGGCAGGTACTAGGTCAACAGGGTTTGGTAGGCTAGCAGCAGTGCCGGCAAATTGCCATCTGGCCAGGACTAGGCGGCGCCGCATGTGATGCTGTGTGTCATGCAGCTCTTGCTCAGCTGCCTGCAGCTGGGATTTGATGGCAGTCAGCTGAACGGTTTCCCTCTCCAGAGCCAGCTTTGAGCTTTCCACCTGCCAGTTCACAGAGCAAGTTCAGGACACACACTGGCTGTATACACTGCTGATCTGTTGTGATCAGAGTGTAGCTTAGCTGAGATCAACCAGCAGAATGCACATGTGCCAGAGCGCAATCCACAACAGCACTCAGTCCTAAGACTCCCTTTAGGCAATGTAGACTTTGCCAAATCCAACTGGCAGAAATTGACAGTGGTTGTGTATCAAAAGATGTGACACTCTGGCGATGATGCTAATGGTTCCAGGAGAGTAGAGATCAGTCAGACCTCGGGTGCCCAAGCATCACAGCTGCAGGTCAGAGCCACACCTGTATGCTGAGCTCCAGCTCCTTCTGCAGTGACACAGTCTGCTCCATTTCATGCTTCATCTGCATGTTCTCAGCTGCCAAAGCAATGTTGTGCCCTGACAGCTGGTGAAGCTCAGCTTGCAAGCTCTCTGCAACAATGCAGGTAGTTCTCTCAGAACTGTTGCGATATTTCTCATCCAAAATGCTGTACAAAGGCCAAATCAAGCAGCCTTGACAAGAGCTGGATCACATTGTCATTAGGCAACCAACATGAGCAGAAATGCAGCAGGAAAACCAGCTGTGAGATTGTAAAGCACAGCTGGGAGCAGTGCAACATGACATAGCTGGTGTGCAATCTGCAGGACAGCGACATTCCAAGTGTGCATGCGTCAAGAGGATTCGGGCCGTCACACCAGACAGGCCCCCAGTGTGACACAGTGACTTGGCTTGAGAGCCTTGCTGACCTAGGCAAGTGTCCATGGCAGCAGAGTAGAGGTTCCAGGCAAGAGCCAAGGCATGGGCTCTCTCGCTGCACTGTGCCTCCACCTGCCTGGTCAGCTCTGCCATGACCACTGCCATGGCAGTTGTGAAGGAAGCTGTGCAGTACAGCTTCCAGCCAACATCTCCATCAGCATGAAGAGACTCTTCACGCTGCTGATCTGGGTACCTTGGTGGGTTGTATGTACAGTCTGAGGGGTAGTGGTGGGTGGGCACGGGTGAAGGTGAGTGTGAAGAGGCCCAGGGTAGGGTTGATGGAGACCGCAGTGAGCCTGTGAGGGGACCTGTAGCAATGCCTGCAAGGGTTACTATGACGTTTCAGTGATCAGGCAACAGCACGTCTGTTGTGGCAATAGAACATGCCCTGGGAGAGGAAAAGGGGGGGGGGGGGGGTAGAGGGGGGACAGTGGCACATTGAGTGACTATGCTTGATGCAGGAGTGACTGTAGACGGCTTGAGCAGCTGCAGATTGCAGCAACCAGCTTGTAGGTGTATGTGATTCAGAAGTTGCTGATGGTGGTCCAGGACATGAGCGCACGCAATGCCCAGCTTGCGGTGAAACATCTCCTGTGTTAGCACAATCAGTCTGCATCACAGGCCAAATCCCAAGAGCTGGCACAGCACTACCCAGCCAACAGGGACTCCCAGTGATACGCAGGGTCCAGCTTTGCTAGAGTGCTCCAGAATTGCTGCAACCCAGTAGGGTAGAAGGCAGCGATACCCTGCAAGGGGGAAGCCTGGGCAGCATTGGGCCTTGTGAGTCTGCTGGCGGCCCTGCTGTTGGGGGACGGTGACTGGCCCGGCCGGTGCAACACAGGATCCAGGGATTCTGACATGAGGGATGCTGAGGTTGGGGCTGTCAAGCATCCTCTCCACGCAGCAGCCCTGAAGGTTGCAAAGACAGGTAAGCCCCCTGCCAATGTGGCCGAAACATTCATGTCAAAACAGTGTTGCTGCAGTACCCGAATTGCATGTGTAGCATGACAAGGCTAGGGGAACAAGTACACAATTTGCATCTGAGCCCTTCAGCCTGGACTGGCTCAGGACAGAAGTTCCCAGGCAGGCCAAATGACAGCGCTTGTCTGACAGGTCATGACGAGGCGTGATGATGATTTGCTCAGCCTGCTCTGCCGGGTGCACAAGCTTTTGCTGTTCAACTGTCATGTAGAAACGAACAACATGTTTTGAACATTCAGAAAGAAGGCGTCTCATCCAAGAACAAAACTTCAGCCATACTGATGGCAGTTCAGGCATGCAAGCTCAGACAAATACATTGTAGCTGTTGAGGTGACTGGACAGGAGACAGCGTGAGAGGCATGCTGAGGCTTACATCTCAAATGCCTGGGATGGGCTCTGTATCAGCTGAGAGAGGAAAGCTTGCACGGCCAGAGCATCTCGTCTGTTGCTGGGTTGGTCAGATGGCAGCACCAGCAAGTGGGTTCCCTCATGAGCCTTCTGGTCTTCCCAGGTCAGCGGCAGGCTGCCTGCAAGTACGTGCACCATCAGATTTTGAGTGATACCCTCAAAGTACCAATAATGTCAGACTTTGAGTGACACCCTCATCAAAATGCCAACAATGTCATTGGCAGCTATGGGCTCAAGCAACAAGTCACAAGTGCTCAATCTGCTCAGAAACTTCGCCAAGCCATGCTTGGATATGACACACCACATCAGCTCTGGAGGCATTGGCAAGTTGTAGTCACTTGATGTACAATGCAGACGCCAAGGTTATGCAAGACAAGAGCTCCAAAGACGACTGCCTGCATTTCACTAGTCATCATTGTTACAGAATTGTATGCTCAATTAGCAAACAGCAAGAGCAGAAGTAGATGCTGCAGCATCAGTATGGCAGCAGTCAAACCTGGACAGTGCATAGCGCCATCTGGGAGGCGTAGCAACACAGCCTGTCTCTCATGGTCTTGCAGGTGCAGCACCATGTGAGCTGCCTGCCGCTGAAGCGTACCATGCAACCAATGAGCATTGGTACCCTGTATGACAGGGCCAGCATGAATTCAGCATTTCCACGAGGTCCAGGCAATAGATACCTTCAGAGGTACGGGCGAGCCAGGCAATGTGTTGTGATGAGATGTGGCAGCACATATGCTGAGTCATGAGTCAGGGCTGAGCCTGAGCTGTGAGCTGTGAGCTGAGCTCATGTGCTCCTACAAGCTCACACTGGCTTTGTGGGCCATGCATGCATTACTGGTTGTACTCATTTGCCCTCTCATGTGGCTTTGTGAAACATGCAGAAGCATTGCATTACCTGTCCACAGCTCAGGTTTCCAGAGCAAATGATCAATTACAGCTTGGGATGGAGGATAAGCTACTGAGCACAGCAGGGACAAACCTCATGAGATGCGAGCTGGCCTTGTGCAGGCAGCTTTTGTCTGCTGTCATTAGCAAGGTGGTCGGCAGCACCACCATCATTATCATAGTACACGCCTTCTGCTGCTTTGGCTTGGTCCCTGCACCCAGATATACACACATAGCCTGAACAAGATGAGCTTGTCACAGGCGCCTGGGCATACAGCTAATGCAAATTGCAAATGTTTTGACTGTCGTGCACCAGAACAAGCTGAGCCTTGCAAGCAGGAGAGCAGCTGGCAGACAACATGCAGGCTGGTCACCTGTCATAGTTGTCAGACAGCGCTAGCAATGCCTGCCAGGAACTGCTCATTAGAGGTGATGCTTCAGCCTCCTGATGCACAGGAATTGTGGCATTTCCCAGCGTACTGGCACTGACTTTGACTGTTGGCTTGCCAGACTCTGCTTTGTCTTGAGTACTTGGCAGTCCTTCATGCATGCAGGCATTTGCTGCTGCTGGATTACGGGGCCCTGCCTCATCTGTCTCATCAAGGTCTGCTAATTGTCTCAAGCTTGGACTTTGTGATCTCCCTCGAACTACGTGCTGAAAACTTGGGCTTGCTGATGGCTTGGACAAGTCACCAGTCTTGCCTGGGCCCTGAGGGTCGTGGTCAAAGTGTATGCTGCCCTGTAACCTGGCGGGACTTGTGTCACTCCTTTTGTCTGGCGCATGGCCCTGAGCAGCACTGCTCTTTGGAGATGAATTAAGCAATCCGGAGCCTTTGATCAAAGCCTGCAGGCAGCAAATCAGTCAAGTCAGGAAGGCTTTGTCTGCCCGAGAGACATGTATGGGGCAAATCGTCTCTGCAGATCAACACACCTGTTCTAGCAGCAAAGCTCGTTTGTGATGTTGGCTTTGAGCTGCGCTGGAAGCCGAAAACACGGACCAGTTCATGAGCACTTTAGACTATACGCGTGGAAACGCGGGTGGACTTCATGCTGATCTTCAATCTATTGTCAAGCCGTACATTCCACAGAGCCTTGGATCGTATGCTGCACAGGGCAACACCGAGTTCCTTCTTATTAAAGCAACTTGCTCCTGGCTTTATGGTTTCAGAGCAGCGAACAGTTTATTAGTAAGTGTGAGTAGCAACGTCACTCATAGTTCGGTCTACCGTGCGCATGAGCATGGCGAGCGTCTTCTGTTACCATCGCCAGATCTGGATTGTCAAGCCAATCATCTGCAAGTGAGTATGACTCCACAACACACAATTGCACACTCGTTGGTATCAAGCACAAGCATGCAAAGCATGCAACGCCTGGCTACATCTAGCCGGGATAGTCACGCGTCAACAGGGTCTGAAGTATGTTGATACGATTTGCAGGTGACCTATGGCTGCTTCGATTGAGCTTGATCCGGACAGCCTGGAGCGAATCCTCCAGCTGGTGTCGGACTGTGGCTTACTCAGAGCTACCCATACTGCACGCCTAGTCAACAAATCGTGGCGACAGGCAATCGATTCACGCACGCATCGGCTTCGAGAAGCCACCAACAGCGCCCGGCCAGTAGACTTGGCAGCGCTCTTAAAGCAGACGTCCAACCTCACATTTTTGGACATATTGTATTCCAGCATGTCGCCTGCAGCATGCTTGCAGCTCCCCCAGCTTTCATTGCAGAGGCTCCATATAGCGGAC
>JAABUK010001634.1_pt1 | contig 42145 bp, 49 predicted proteins | sample 5559141 | NCBI WGS metagenome assembly JAABUK01 (sample SAMN10711869, study PRJNA513367) | rock metagenome | isolation source: Antarctica rocks | place: Antarctica: Victoria Land, Pudding Butte nord | collected 2016-01-03 | reverse complement strand
CCGTCACTCATTGTAGCAGTGCTGGTAGCTTGACGCCTTGCATGCTCCTGCTTGCCATGCCGTTGTAGTTGCTCACTGCCAGGAGATATTGTGATCACCTAGGTGTGTGAGGCCACACACATGTACGCTTTGCAAGTGCATGCACTGTGCATGGTTGATGGTCTGTGCAAAGCAGTGCTGATCATGAGTGTAAAACAATGTTGCATGACAGCAGATACCCTGCGAGACTTGCGTTCGGTTTGATGCTTTCTTGTGATTACTTTATGACAGCAGCTGTGACAGCAGCGCAGGTTACAAGACTTGCTTTCGCACAAATGCAGAGTACACACAGTAAATATCTGCTGTAGCTTGTTGCCTGCGTTGTAGATCTGAAAGGCTTAGTGCTGATGGGCGCATGCATGCAGTCTGTGGTGTGCAACATGTCTTTGCAACTCTCAAATTCGCTGTGAGCAAGTCCTGTAGCGAACAACACGATCAAAAAGCTTATGTACTGTTGCGCCATGCTGCGTCAGTTCCGTTCATGTCCTTGCTTGGTGGCATGTGCACCATGTTACATAAACGGATTCAGAATCCGTCCAGAACTGCAGAGCTCAGCCCTGGCATAATTCAGACGTCGACAGCGTTCTGCGAAGCCGGCAGGGCTGCGCTCTGATGCCGAGCTCTGCGCAGAATGCAGCTCTGCAGGCTGGCAGAGCTCAGCCCTCGAGAGCAGAGCTAGCGAGCCAGCCCTGCCAGGTTTGCAGGGCTCAGCCAAGCCGAGCCCTGCACGCACCAAGCCATTGCAGGGCTTTTCCGTCCCCTGGTCTCTAGTGATCAAGCCCATGGGCGCATGTGGTGAAGTTGCAGCTTTGAATGCCCTCCTAAGGGTGCTTGTGCAAGAGTCCATCTACCTGCAGCAGAATTAGATAATGCTTTTGGCACGCAAACACTCGCGTTTAGTGCTGAAACAATGCATAAACGGGGCTCAAACCAACAAGGTCGTCAGACACAGGAAGAATTGCACATGGACCACCATGTTTGCACGTCGTTTTGAATACGTCATGTTTTTCAAGAGGCAAGAGAATACAAATCAAATATGATCTTTTGTCAGCTGTTGTACGATGCTCACTTATATCGATGTTTCGTATAATTATCAAATCTACTCCAGAGTCATCATTGCATCCAGCTGTTTCACGCACAAGACAACTAACTAAGTGGCTTGGAGCCCGAGGCTTGCCAGATGCTTAAGTTTGCCACTGCCATGCTCAGCTTGCCCTTGTTGGCATGCGTATGGCTGTTGGCTCTAGCCTAATCTTGGGACCACTCGCAAGTCAGGGTTCAAGCACAAGCTGGCATGTATGCCCCAAGCTAGGCTCCAGCTTCTTCATGAGTCAAGAATCTGTTCAAACCTATCCGGTGAAGATGTTCTTGAGACCAATCTGCCCATGACAATGTCTTCTGCCCCAGAGGAGACAATTTTGAGGACACTCAACATCCTGGACCTCTACATGCATCAAAGCAATTGGAGTGGAATCTGTCAAGCAACTCTTGGCAAGCCTTTTGTGGTGTTGTGGGGTACAACATGCTATGTGCACTTCATTGAGCACACAGTCTCACTGATAGGGGTGCAAAACGTGATCTGGAGGAGCATATTGGGCTGTACCAGACAGAAACGCTCAGTCTTGTGTGAGTTCTTCATGGTGGATCATCAAAATAAAGGATAATATCAAGCATCGTTGCGTCATACGCTACAATGTCACAGTTGTGCACCATGCAAGAAGTGTTGTACATGCACACAGTAATTGTGATGATGAAGTCAAAGCACCAGTAGTCTATATTATGTTGAGTCACCTGAAAGCTTTGTTCATTAACCACTCTTGGAGCCCAAGGTCCATTGGGACTCTGCCTGGGCAAGCTGGCAGATGTCAAAGTGTAGAGGTAGCCTGACAACCATTGGGTGAGGCATGGCCACGTGCTTAATTCTTTCATGATTCTGCAATGAAGCAAAAGACACTGACATCAAGAGGTGATTAGAGTAGTGAAAATGCATCAGAACGTCATTTGACTCCAGCTTGCAATATACAACACATGTTGCTAGCAGTGCAAAACACCAAATGCGCAGAAAGAGACAAACAGGAAATCCTAAGTTGTTCAGCGTCATAATGGACAGGCGCTGATTGGCTTCAATGCAGCCTCAGGGACTTAAGCCTGTAAGATTGGGAACATTATGCACTCCACATGCTTGACCAACTGGCAAGGGCAACCCGATTCCTGAAGTATGTCACAGGTTGAGCCAGAGAAAAACAGGTCGAAGTCAAAGTCTACAAAACTCAAGATTGAACCGTTTGCTCAATAGACAGCAACCATTAGCATTCAACCACCAGCATATTCTGATGCGCGTATCAGCAACCATCAATGTAATGCAGCACATAAGAGCGATTACCTGACACAAGTGTGTGATAGCACCGGATGGTTGTGACCCTCATATGAATCTGGGCAGAATAATTAGGCCCAAATCAGGAATGGCCAATCATTCAGCACTTCTTGCAGTGCACCATTGACTCTGCAATGACAACAATTGTAGGGCATATAGACAGCCATTTGGAGGGAAAGTTTACGTTGCACTCTCTGATTCACAGAATGTTGTGCAGCTTGCGTAACAAAAATGCAGACTACTAACAACATGTTGGCGCAGTCACGTACCACTTAATGTATTCATGCAAGCATATGCATGAACACTTTCAAGTGTAGGTGGCAATGCAAGTTGCACAAATTGCCATCATAGCTTGCGCTACAATTGCAACCATGCAGAATATGCAATGCATTGGAATTGACATAAACCATGCAACCTTGGCAAGCTGGCCATACTAGCTCTAAGTATTGTTGGCTAAATGACTTGCATCCAGATGTGCTGAAGATCACAAGCGTTCTCACCGCCATTCTGACCAACCACTGTGCTGCAAGGCATCATGCTTTGAAGCAGCACAGCCATCTGTGTGGAGCCAGTGTGTGTCTGAGTAGCATATTAAGCCCATGTACACAGGTGGTGAAATTGTAGCTTTGCCTGCCCATGTGTGTAGCTACCTATAGGGCTTGTGCAATAGGTCATTTACCTGCAGCAAAGTATAGAAATGCTTGGCTCACAAACACTCACATTGAGTGTTGGACAATGCGTACAACGGCAGTCATATTAGCAGGGTCAATAGCCACAACAAGCGTTGTACATGGATCATCATGCTTGCACACCATCTTGAATGCGTCATGTTGTAGGCATGGCAAAAGGCAAGAGAAATTTATTGTAAATCAAACATCATTGTGTTGTCTGGTGTTGTTCGATGCTCAGCCTTACTGTTGTTTCATAAATCATCAAATTGTCAACCTAGTATGGTCAGTTGTTTCATGTATGCAAGACAAAAAAGAAACAGTTTTTGCATGACAGACTATGCAAGGGTTGTCCACGTTTCTTTGCCAACCATGTAAACAACACACATACAACTTCATTCACAGCTCATTGACAGCTGAAGCAGCTTCACAAGACAAGAACCTGTCCAAAAATATCCTCAGGCAGACAATGATCTTAAGAACAAGTTACCCATGACAATTTGTTTTGTTCTGCCAGAGGACATAAAACTGCTGTGGATGCATACTGTCTCAGACTTCTATATGGAGCAAGCACAAGCCTTTGAAAGCACAATCAGTTGGAGTGCAATCTGTTGAGCAACTTTTGCCAAGCCTTTCAAGTTACGATCAGGCACACCATACCATGTGCACTCTAGCTAGCATGCAGTCTCTCCCATTCAACATCAAATTCAGCTCATACCAGTAAGCTGTATTGTGTGCCAACAACATGTATGACCTGGGCCTCTGCTGCTGGCTCTATATGTCAACCCCTGTTCTTTGCTCCTGTCATGCACCTGCTTCAAGTTGCCTTCTGAGCATGGGCAGATCTGGATTCTAGACAGCTGAGGCAAGACAGCTGAAGATGAGATCGAGCCCTTACTTGCAAGCTTGTTTGCATTTGCCTTGTCTGCCCTGCTGAGCTTGGCTTCGCTGTCCTTTGCATGTGCTGTGTGGCACCAGCCCAACCTGGACACCTGCTGACCCTCACAAGCCACTTGCAAAAGACAGCAATGCCAGGCTTGAGCAGCTTCACAAATCAGCACCCTGAGCAGGACTCTGCTGTCAAGTGACACATATACTTGTCTCTGGTCAGGAAGTTCACAGGGCTGCGTATAGATGCCACACAGGATTGTATCCAATTAATTGTGCTGCCATGCTGTTGAAGCGGTATAAGAAAAAATAAGGCTGCTATTGGTGAGGGACATCAGGAGGGCAAGTGAGAAAATTTTCTGGAGGTAGATAAGTGTGCACAATAAATTTGAAGCCATCAAAGACGTGACACATATGCGTTCCAGATGGCTTCAAAGGCTACGTGCCTGTTCACTTCCGTCGGTTCTGCTGCAAGAACGATTGCATTTGGTGAGTCCAAACTTGGCAAGAGATTACACCCAAAGAGACCGTGATACAGACAGAGGAACTTACTGCGGGAATGAAGGATACATTGCGGAAACGCATTCGGCAATGCCAACTGGCTGATCGCGTTCAGCTATCCTGATGGCTGCTAACTGTCTTGGGAGATGTTACGCTCTCCAGTCAAGACTAGCTGAGGCTGTTTCAAGGATGCACTTCGATGCTGACTAGTGCACTGTGAACAGCAGCTGGAAGTGGCTGAACAGATAATGACACTGATCGTGATCAACAAAGGGCTTTGCGACGTCAAAGCACCGTCACCAGCACCACCTCGAAGGAGGGGTAAGCTTGCTATGTAATGTATGCGAAGCCACCAGGTTGCTTTTATAAGACCAGGCACGACGGCCCAAAAGCAACCTCGGAACTCCCGATAACTTTGACCTAACGCATGTCGTGGGGCGTTTCAACGCGCTTTTGGCGGGGAGGCAATCTGTGACATGATTGTGGCGTTGCTTCATCACTAACAGAAACAATCCGTAGTGAAGGACAGAAGACAAGGCATGCAACTTTGACTGACTGTCATGCTAAACTGTTTGTACCTTGTGGCACCTCAGACGTGTTGTCACGCTGCTTTGCAACATGAGATTGACTAAACACTGTTAGCTTTCAGTCCTGTTTATATGAAGCGGCTACTTCCAAATATCCAATCACATAAGATTGTCTGCCGGTAGCGCGGATTATTGAGCAGACCAAAGTGCCATCAAGACACGACAGTAAGCTGTGAGACCACTTTTTTCTGGGGTGCAGGCAGCAACATCTGCAGCAGAGTTGTAACTTGTATAGCTAAACGCACTTTTTGCAAACTAGCGAGTGCTGCATTTCCCACAACACATTTGCTTGAAGCGCCTGTTCTGCAAAGAAGCTTGAGCATGTACATCACTGACAATCATCGAATGTATGCTTGTTTTCTGTACAAGCAAGACACAGCTGAAACCTGAACCAACATGTGAGCGTTGTATTGCTCTCTGCAATTAAGTGCAAGCAGAGTAGCCTGTGCTGTCAATGACTGCAACAACTTGTGTTTGACAACAACGTATTGATATCTAAAGCATGATGCTGTACTGGTCTGTTGCAAGTCTTAGTTTACATCATCGTGTTGAACACCATCAGCAGCTACGTCTGGAGTCAGCTTTGCAGGTCTAGTCCAGATCTGGTGCAACATGATGCAGCCTGCATGTACAGCCCTGAAGGTCAAGCAAACACCATTTAATACATATATGAGAATCTTCACATGCCACAACAGCCTTAGCAAGCACAGCTTCAAGCTGCAACTTATAACTAATTGGCTTCTCTTAGATCCTCCCACAATATGCAAAACTAAAACAATACGCACCAGCTGGTACATTGTCTGGTCAGTATTGTACCATTCTATACACACCTAAATAAAAACACTTGACAACAATCCGTAGCTGCAGGAAACACAGGACTCCAGTCTCAAACTTACTAGCAAAAGCAAAACGTGCCCACAAAATGAATACATCCAAGCTGTTCTTTACACTAAGCAATTTGGTTAGTGGCACAGCACTGTTGTGACGACACTAATGGTACACAAGCATAGCACCGCTAACTGCCAGCAAACAACGCAGTCCAACACAAAGCTAACACCTAAAGGAGACCTATGCTACTTTGGAGCCCAAATTGATCATGGTTGTTGAAGTCAGTTGACAATGTTCTTCTGAAAGCCTGTGAATATGGATCTTTTTGCAGTCACAGCTGAGTTGATGGGTGGAAGAATGATCTCTTGTATTTGAGATGAAGCATGAGGCTGCGTGGGTGCCACAGTGCTGCTGGCCAGTGCCTCATACACCTGACTCAGGGTCATGTCCATTGTCTGCAATACAGAAACACCAGCCGTCGAAAATTTCAGCCAACTATCCTAAGAGGGATGCATGCTCGCATCTTGCAATGCATGCAGACAACGACAGTGCAAAACAGAACATGCGTGGCAACGCAATAGATGGTGGTCAGCCTGGCTGACGACCTGCAGGAAGAATGGCCATATCAACGCATTCTGGCTATATTTACAAAGATTGCCACAACACCCATCTTCCAAAACTGCTACATTGGGCAAGAACAAAATGAACTCCAGACTGATCCACAATCGCCAGACGTACTGTAATAACAGTCAAACTTAGAGAGCCACTAATGTGTCTGCAAAAAGGAAGCATGGCTTACCGCATCTACAATGACAGCTTGGCCAGAGAGGGTTCTGACTTGCAGTGGGAAGCGCCTTTTGTCCCACAGCTGGCGCTTGAGGGAGGCATGGGCCCAGAAGGCTACCTGCCAGGCCACCCTCACCCCCGCCAAGGAACCCAGTACAAGCTGGCTGGTCACTTGTAGCAGCCTGCTGGGCGGTAAACGCTCTGCACAGCACCACAAATTTGGCTGCGGACCTAGATTCACAGTTAAGTGCACAGCTGTCACTGCAACTACGTATTGACATCAGAACAAAAGACTGGCTCGACACAACGTCCTAGCTTGTCACAAGCCAGCAAGTCTGCCATAGTTTCATCAGGAGCATCAAGCTTGCATGCTCAAGGATGCAAGTGCAACACACCATGATAAGACTAACTGCTGCTCTAAAACAGTATTCAGGAGGTGCAGGCAGTGTAATTTTGTAGCCATTGACATGCAAGGCAATGCTGCGCAGATGGAGATGGAAAAGCACCATACACAAAAAAGGGCACGCCAGAGGAAGAAGGGCATATGCATGATTGGGGTTGGGCATTGGTATACCTTCAATGGTGATGCGCTGCCTGTCTAGCACGACTCCAGCCTCCTGCTGCACCAGTGTCTGCATGTCTCTCAGCCTGGTCTCTGCTGACTGCACCATCAAACCAGGGCAGCAGTTCAGACCTGTACTCGGCTGCTTGTGGGGCGATGAGGACAAATCGCGTATCAAGTCATGCAGGCTGTGCGTACAGTCAAGCATACATACATCATACAGCTGGGATGTGTTGCGTCTGGTTGCCAGCATAAGGTATGCCACATTGACAAATCCAAAGGTTTGGATCAGATCCTTGTGTACAATACACAAATCTGTGCAACAAAACGTGAGCACAGCTGGTGATCAATGTGGCCCACACAAACTTCAACTATACACATGTATGACGTTGGTCGTAGCTGACCATGTCTAGGGCAAGCACAAGGCCTGATAGGGTTTCCACTTGCAGAGTGAGGCTGCCCTGAGGCCTGTGCATCTCCTTCAGGCGCTGTCTCACGCCCCCTCTGGCCCACTGGTATACCCCCCTGCCACTGAATTCCCTGCATGCACAATAACAAATAAAGGCCCTCATCAGGCCAGCTTTGCAGGTGCCAGCATGCAGATATGCTATGTCAGATGCAGATACGGTATTTCAGCATGCGTATTTTTGGTCTCGACAGCTTGCTTTGAATGCACAGAGGATCAGCAGGCAGCAACTTCCAAGAGCGACCATATGCATTCAACAGCTTATGCAGACTTGATCAATCTGCTTGTTGTCCTTTAAGGGTTTCTTCAAGCATGTGTACAAAAGGTAACCCTTTGTGACAGACATAGGAAGCTAACCTGCTGACCACCTCTGGCAGGAAGACAAAGTTGACCATGCCAATGACAACACTCCTGGTAGATCTTCTGACTGTCCAAGAGTGAGCCAGGTCTCGTGCTGCTGCGCCATACCCTCTGAATCTGCGCTTATTCTCAGAGATCACAAACATCTGCCGGTCTGGGCTGAGTCCTGTCTGAAGGCTCACAAGCTCTGACACGCTGATCAACTGCTGCTCGCACTCCTGCACATATCATTTGACTTGCTCATACATGAAACAGCCAAGCTATGGTTATGCCCGGAAGACAGCACCTAAGCCACTTGGTGATGTACCTTCACCTGCCTGCTTAAGCGCTAGCAGCTGCTGAGTATTGATGCTAGACAACAATGTACAGTTGAAAGGTGGCAAGACGCATGGCACATGCAAATATGGTACAACTGCAGTGTTGTGCTGAGCACATGTCGAAGACATCACAATTTGTAGGAGACTCGCTGGCAGACAACAAGATATGCAAGTACAGCTACTGCATGTACGTGTTTGTGCTGTGAGGTTTCCGAGACTCACAAAGCGCAGCTGGACTTCCGCACCAGAAAGGAACTTGACCTCCACACAAATATATTCCTGATTGAGCTGAAGCTGATCAGCACTGCTGGCTTTCCAAAGGGAAAAGGGCAACAACAATGGACTGCGAGACGCCACCCATCCCATCACACCAAACACGTTGTTCTTCGCATGGAGCACAGATTTGTGGACAGCAAAAATAGGCGCCTTGAAGAACGTTGACTCAGTAGGCTCGGGAGCCATAACGCCTCACGTCACAGATAGACAAACTAGCACGCTATCACCATATGGAGTACACCAATTCGATCAATAAACTGCAAATGCCACGGTTGCAATTGTTTGCTGCCAGTTCACTCGGAACTCCTTAACAACGAGAAGCGAAGACTTCTATGACGTTTGTAGACTCTGGCTAAGACTCAACAATGTGACCGATGCAACGCTCTGTCGTGTTTGTGTTGTCATTGTTCTGGTTTTTGCATCCGGGTGCTGCCCTCCTGTGCGAAGATTCTTGCATTAAACTTGACCAACGAGCTCCTCGTCGCTGAGTCCGTCTATTGTCGAAGCGCCCTCAGAGCTCTGCAAGACGCCCTTTGCGGGGCACCGCCCTTTCGATAGGTCACAGAGCTTCTTGCTGCATTTCTGCAGACCGTAGGCTCTCCGCGCTCAGCTGGAGGAGCCCGGGTCAACTGCATCGTAAAACATCAGTTCAATTGTAAGTGGACTACAGCCCAGAGTGCAGAAATACCAGGTATACTCCATAGTAGCTTTGGCTTGTGTTGTCGCGCTCGACCTGCAGAAGCTCGTGTGCTGTGCCACAGTCGCAATCATACGGTGTAGCATCAAGAAAGGCTCTGATACGATTCATTGTGTTGTAGAGATCGTTTCTCGACAGACGTCGGCATACAGTAACGCTCGATGTAGCCCATAGTTGTCCACGATGGTGCGGCTTACTTGCCTGACGACAGCATCAGGTTGTGCACTCTTCCCTAGCAGATCATGCATCCGTTTGAGGATTGCGGTAAGCCACTTCTCTACTCTATGTATCTGGCTCACCTGTGGACAATCTGTATTTTGCTGTTGCGTCAGCCACAAAGGGCAAGTGAGCACAGTGACTCAGAAGGACACAATCACTACAAGCATGATACTGACAAACTCTTCTGATGTGTCTCATGTCTTTCTATAGGGTCTTGGGCGCTCTCAAAGCAGTTGCCCACTATGGATGACCAGGTCATCAGGACCTCTCCGCTATCCAAGATCCCTAGGTCTGGCAGTCAGAAGCAGCTTCAGAGCAAGCTTGCCATCCATGACCACTCCACAGAAACCCTTTGGGTCAGTTGGACCCCCTCTGCGACCTTCTTGGGGACCCAGGATCCTGCCTCAGTCACCATCTACAAGAAGAGTCTTGCCTGCCAGGGCGCATGGCATGTATCATGACTACACATGGACCTCCAACCTCAATGGAGTTGGCTTCACTGCTACTGATCTGGTCTCCACCTTGAACAGAAGTCAGCGTGATGTCAACCCCTCTGTGCTAAAGTCAGGTATGGCAACATACTCTGCTGCTGTGTTCGTTTGCATTTAGTACCTTACGGTCTGGGGTGTGGAGCCATTTGTGACTCATCAGACATCCTGACTTGAAAGCACAGGTGTATGTGGTGTGCCATAAAAAGCAAGCTGGTGAGGGTTTTGCCGAAAGAGCCTCAGGTCTCATTGTTGGTAGGATTTGACCGAATAACGAGAAGTGCTGACATTAAATAACGCTGTAAATGATGCTGTTCAATGCTGCATGAATGAAGTGTGCAGGCATCAGTGATGCATGTTGCGCCTATCAGCCTGCAGTGCTGCCGCGTGATTGGCTGATATACTCTGACACAACTGCTTTAGGTACCTGAAATATCATCTCAAGTATTTGTGTGCAGATGTAATCAAACCTTGCATCACGTCCAGTAGATAGCACACATCATTCCTGCCATTAATTTGCTGGCATGCTGTTGAGCGAGTTGTCACACAAGCTTTTTGCTGTGTGCCGCTAGCAAAGCTGTATCAGCAGACTACGTCAACTGTACCCACTTTGACTCAAATGCACCACCAACTCCTCACTAGGCTGTTTTGTCTGTTGTCTGATCCGTCTACCCACTTACAATGTATGGTGCAGCACGGAGGTTGGTAATCACCCAGTCACTACCAGTCTTTCTGTTGTGCCATTGTAGCAAAACTTGACCAAGTGGGTTGACTGTGAACCTGACTTGTGTCTGTGCCATGTGTGTGCAGCCATGAGGTTGGTGATCCGCTAGTCGGTATCACCCTGGCTGTTCTACTATTCTAGCAAAAGTTGTCCAACTGGGTTGGCTATGAACCTAAAGTGTGTCTGTGCGTCTTGTGCTGCAGCCATGAGGTTGGTGGGCAGCCGGCCAGCGCCAGCCTTGCTATCCAGCCCTGCCAAGAGGCATGTGCAAGTGAAGCAGGAGATCAGGCATGAAGCCATGAGCCTGGTGTTGGCTGGCATTGTTGCCACCATGGTCCTGGCCACTTTCAAGGTGACTGCCTTTTGCCTCTCCCTTCCTTTTGCCTCTTGTCCACTATTTTCTTATGGGGGGTGTTTTGTCGCTCCATCATTTGTTGTATATGTGTATTTCCAACAGGGTAACTAATCTGAGTAGCTCAGTGGTGAGTCGTATGAGTATGCTGTGTGATAGAAACTGCTGCCAAAAGTGGCACCATGGTGTGTGTAAGACCTGGGTCAGTTCGTTTCACTTCATTGACTCTGCTACTGTTCTTGAAAAAAGAACATGCTGGAGTTTATCAGTATATGGCTGTGCACTTGCTTACTTGCTTGGGTTTCTTGTTTTTGATACAGAAATTCTCAGATGTTGTGTACAGCTGGTCAAGGTTGGCACATGCAGGATCATTTGTACTGCATTACCTAAATTTCAGATGTGCAGCATCACCATGCATCCCAGTACGACAAGGCACTGTAATACTGGTCATGGGTGTTTACAACAGTATGTACATGGCATGGTGGTGCAAACACATGCTACTACTCTATGCGTTGTGGCACTGTGCAAGATCCAGATGGGTCAAGTCATGCTGACTGCACCTCTGCTTGCATGTAGACCAAATTGGCAAGAAATCAACCTGGACATCTACAAAGTGCAATTTTGCTCAAATATCTCTTTTGGCATGACAGGGGCACAAATCAGGATCTAGTGCACAAGCTAGAGCCTCACAGGAAGGGGGTGCAGAGCAGCCTCCCACTGCTAGCCCCCCATTGCCCTCTGCTTCTGCCTCTCCCAAAGGGCAAATTGGCACAAATGGCAAAAATCTGCCTACTGTGATGGAACAGAAGTCTGTGGCCCAGGGAGACCAACTTGAGGGGGGCCCATCAGGGTCTGTCCGTCTGAGGCAGCCTGATGCAACTTCTGAGGCCAGGGCTTTTTCAAGCAGCCCTGCAGACAGACCTGCTGGTGCAGCTGCCTCTGGGACTTTGTCTTCCTCTTCTTCTTTGTCATCCAGGGCTGCAGCAATCAGTCCTGCAAGCAGGAGTGTCAGTAATTCAGACACTTCTTCTTCGACTGCTCCACCCCGTTCCTCATCTTCACGTAGCTATACTGATACATTAGCCGGCTCTTCTTCATCAGGGTCAGCTGGTGCTGCAGCCCGCTCTTCTTCTTCAGGAAGCCTTGCTGACACTGTAGCCCATCCCTCCTCGTCATCAGGCACAGCAGGCACTTCTTCAACAGAAGGCCCTGCCCCTGCAACCCCTCCTTCTTCCTCCTCCACAAAGACAGCTTCTAAGGGCTCCCCAAACAGCCTTGCCAGCACTGCAGGCAGTTCTGCATCTGCCCTGAATGTCAGCCCTACTGGTGGGGCACAAGGCTCAACCCCTGGCCGTAGCGGTGCAGCCTCTGATGACAAGGCAGCTGACAGACCAGCAGCTACCGAGGCAGCTGGTAGAGCAGTGGTGACTAATCCACTCAAACAAGCAGCTGACAAGGCAGCTGACAGGGCAGTTGCTTCTCCTCTACCCAGCACTGTTGAGAGGAAACAATCTGCCATCTGGACTGCAGCAACTGTCACAGGGCAAGCCCGCAACAGCCCTGCTCCTTTACAAAGGCCCCAGCAGCCAGCAGCAGCAGCTGCCATAAGCTCCTCAGCTGAGAAGTCTGCAGGGCAGAACTCAGAGCAGCCGAGCTCAGCATCTTCTACACCTGTAACTCCACAGTCAGAGGGTGTAACTATGTCGTATGTGAGGAGACCAGCTTTAGATGCTGCTGGCAGGCCAACAGGTGGAATGGAGATTGTCCCTGCCAGTAGTGTTCCTGCTGAGACCAACAGTGGCAGGACAGTGAGCAGCAATGTGGTTGCTGCGTCAGAAGCTCTCAGCAGGGCAGTTGCCAAACCTGGGGCTGCACCAAAGCAGCCTGGGGCTGTGCCAAACCAGCCTGGGGCTTCTTCAGACGAGGCTGAGGCCACACTAGACCGGTCTGGTGCAGAGCGCAACATGGGCCAGGCATCTTCCAGCGCGGCTAGGGCTTCACCAAACAGCCCCAGGGCATCTTCAGGCAGCCCTAGGGCTGGTGAGGGCTTGGCAGAAGAGGGCTGGAAGCGGAGTAAGCAGGAGCGCAGCAGCTCATGGAAGACTGGGTAGGCTAACAGTCTATTCCCCCTTTATGACATTATCATGCTGATGTAGACTTTTTCCAACAACTCTCTGTGAGCACAATGGTGTTGCTTGATATGCAGCTTGGTCCACGCCATTACTTTTTAGATATCTGTACTGGCTGTTTACTAATCTCAGGTCACAGCAAAGTATGTTTTGAATGCTGTTACTAACACATGTGAACTGAACTGAAGGCGACATGTCATGATTATCCCCGCATGCAGAATCTTCTGGCGTACACAGTACATGTCACACAAACCACTATTGCAGCTCCAAACTGCTCCATTGCACCTTCTTCATACATAACACTTATCGTAGTTTTAGGATGTATTGCAATTTAGGGCCTAAACCCTAACGGTACATGCAGGCTGGCTGGAGGGTCGGCTCAGACGGCGGCAACAGCCTGGACAGACCTGCTGTCCCCCCAACCCAAAAGCAGTACCCCCACCAGACAAGAGCCTGCCCTGGCTATGGCAGGAGCCACTGGCAGTGGTGCCTCCACAGCTGGCAGTGGCAGTGGCAGCTCAGGTGTGAATGCTTGCAAAGCTTGTTGCTGTCGTGACTATGTTGGCATGGTTGACAGGCTCTGGTGCACACGCAAAGTGTGTTGTTGCAACATTTGAGTGTCATGTGCTGCTGGTCTTGTCAGCACTGTAGGCTATGCCGGCTTGCATGTGCTAAGTCACAAGATGACATATGTGGCTCCCTGTGCTTTGTTGCACACTTGATCATGTTGCTGCTCATGCTTCAAGCGGTATTCACAGCGTTGCCAACAATTAAGTGAAGTTGGCATCCAGGCATCCGGGCAATGTGTTCAAAATATAGGGTCATGCTGATTAGTACATGTGACGTCCTCCTTTTGCTGTTGCAGGCGGTGGCGGCAGCGGTGGTAGCGGCAGCAGTGGCGGTGGTGGTGGCGGTGGCGGTGGCAGCAGTGATGGAGGTGATGGTGGCAGCAGTGGCAGTGCAGTGAGCCTGGTGGTCCTGCTGTTGGGCCTGACGGCCACCGGTCTCATCCTGCTGCGCTTTGAGCTGGGCCAGATGCCCAAGAGGAAGCGCAAGCAAGGTACACGCTTCTGCTGTGCATTCTGCCTCACTATGCCAATTTCTACCCTTCTGCAGCTTCCCTTCCCTGCATTTGTCTGCTCCTTTCCCGCCAAAAAAATCGTCTCGGTCCAACTCCACTCCTCATCCTGCCTGCACACTTGCCTGTGCACCAGTATCAAAAGCTGTTTTTTGCTTTTGCAGAACTTCATGGCAAGCTCCTTGCACATGACAGAAAGTATCGCACAGACAGTCACAATGCTATATACAACAGCTAAGCTGACGTCAATCATGTCTATGTTTGGATAATACAGGACAGACACATGTCTCCTCTGTCTACCAACAAGCAGCATGTCTGAGTCATGTCTCGCATCTGATTCATGTCTTGCATCTGAGTCATGTCTTGCATCTGAGCGCTGAGTGGAATCTGAGGCATGTCTTGCATCTGAGCGCTGTGGGATTCCTGCAGGCAGCTTCCCCATGCCATTCGCCATGACAGTGCTGGCGCACCAAGCCAATGATTCAAACCTGCGCCATGCCGCCAAAACCTTCAAGGCGTGCAACCCCATCTTCCTGACCCAAGCCACAGAAGCTGAAAGGGCAGAAGTGCTGGCCCAGCACAAGCAGTGGCGCATGAAGAAGAGGCTCGCAGACATGCTGCAGCCGCCCAATGCTGTGCTGAGTCATGCCACCATGCCTGCGAAGCTGTACAGAAGCTTGAGTCAGGCCAAGAAGAGGAGTGGGAAAGTCAAGCGCCGATCAAGGGTGAGTGCCTGTCCAGCAATACCAGACATTGCTTTTGCAATGCATTCCTCTTATGCTTTGGCAGCAAAGTCCCGCAATGAGTTTGTTCATGAGTCAATCTGAATTGCAGACATGCAAAACAGTCACTCTGTACATGCAACGCTTTGCAGCAACATGAGTGTCCAGCTTGCCACAGCATTCTGGCTAATTATGCACATTGCTGCAGAAGCCTGCTGCACATGAAAGTTTGGCAAACGTTGGCGGCACAATAGCACTCCCCCGCCGTTGTTTTTCCTTTCAGATGCAGTGCAGCTTTCTTATGAGGTGTTTGGGTGTACTGGGTGCAGGATCAGGTGGGCAGGGCTGCTACAGAGGAAGCCCTGGCAGTGGCTCTTAGTCAGCTGCAGCAGCACCAGGCAGAAGCCCAAGCCCACCAGGTATTGGCCCTTCTACTTCTCAATCATTGTACTGACCATGTTCTGCAGTTGCACAGCACCTAACAATGGTAGGTAGTCACAACAACCATGACAATAATCATATTTAGGGTTTATAGGATATTAATGTCAGTAGCAGAAGCATTAGCTATCGTAACACGTGTGATAGCCAGACTCTTTTAAGTCCCCAGGTGCACAGCATGTGCAACTGCATAATGAGTTTCCTTCATTGTATGACTTTGTATCTCTGCTGGCTGAGAGTGCAAGATGTCACAAATGCTTTGGCCAGAAAACAAATCTGAAGCTGCAACAGCTTTCCTTCTTGCTGCAATCATGACCTGAGCACGGTGTATGTGTGTGGCACAGCAGCCAACTTGCTTTCTTTGACCATGGCTGCTGTTTTAAAATTTCTATGTGCACATGCACACATAGCTACTCTGGCGTACTTCCTCAAATCTGCTGCTCGATGCAACAGTACAAGGATGCATTGTGTACAACCCATGTAGCAGTAATGCTGCCGCTGCCACTGCAAGCGCATAAAGGGCCAACACTCCTGTATGCAGCTGCACACTTTGATTATGTTCACAAATGCACAGTATTATGTCAATTACAGACACTAAAATAGTTTGTGAGATGCTGATCTGATTTTGACGTTTGTGCAGGCTGAGGCAGCAGGGCTGAGGGCAGATCTGTTGGCCCTGAGGCAGTTCCACCTCAGGTCTAAAGCCCTCAGCAGAGCTGGCAGTGACTCAAGCAGGTGGAACTCGGAAGAAGAAGAGGAGCATGAGGGGCTCAGCGACCACTACAGACCCTCTCGCCGATCAAGGCATGCAGTGATGCTTGCATTTACATTTTGAATGTTGTTGTCAATCTCCCAATTGCGCTAGACAGTCCTGCAACAGTCACAAGCACATTGCATACTCCATTTGTCAGTGTATGATCCCTCGAAGTAAAAATGATAGAACATGCCACTGCTTTTGTCGCGTTGCTCTCCCTACTGCACTTTCATGCTGCTGACCGCAAACAACAATTCATGTCAGCAGCCATGGCATTCAGAAGCATACGACAATGCTTGATTGGGCCAATAGTAGTGCCTGATGTGTTGTGATGATGTGGCCCAGGTCTGAAAAGCCAAGCAGGACATCACTGTCCCGGCATGCTTCTGGGGATGCCTCGCACCACATCTCATGGCTGGATGCCTCAGCTCAGCCTGCTACTCACTCCTCAGCTCAGCCTGCTACTCACTCCTCAGCTCAGCCTGCTACTCACTCCTCAGCTCAGCCTGCTACTCACTCCTCAGCTCAGCCTGCTACTCACTCCTCAGCTGTAGTCAGCACGCCCCCAGTTGTTGCTAGTCAGTCACAAACTGTTGCTGACACATCCACCAGGAGCAGCAATGATGAGCTGGAGATGCAGACTCGGCTCGCAGAGGCCTTGAGTCAGATTGACTCCCTGCAGCGCCAGCTGGCAGACAGAGGTGACTTGGCACAGCTAGCTCAGGACTCGCAGCTTGCTGCTGAGCTTGCTGCAGCCCAGAGTCAGGTTGCAGCTCTGAAAAGCGATCTGGCAAATTCAAAAGCTGCTGAGCAGGCTGTGCATGCTGAGCAAGGGGTTGCCAGCAGAGTCTCCCGGGATGCAACAGCACGTTTGAGGGATGAGTCAGGAGCAGTTTCCCGCTCAGCAAGCCCAGGGCGGGAACAAGGGGAGTTGTGGCGGCAAGTCAACAGCCTTCAGCAGCAGCTGCAGCAGATCCAGTCAGACCGTGATCACATGGCCACCGCCTTGCAGAGGTTGACTGATATTCCCAATGACACAGATGCGGCCATTGCTAAGCTTGAACACCAGCGCCATGTTCATGAGCACGCTGTGGGCCTGCAGCATGACTCACAGGTTCAGAATGCAGCCACTGCAACACCAGACATTCAACCTGAGTCTGCAGACTCAGCTCGCCTCAAGGCTCAAGCTGATGCAACTGCTCAGCATGAGTTGAGTGTACTCAGAAACCAGCTGGTACTGCAGCAACAGCAGCATGCACAGCAGCAGACTGCCTTGGCGGGAGACTTGCAGGCTGCACAGCGTGCTCAGCAGCAGCAGCAGGCACAGCACAGGGAGCAGGTGGCCGCTCTTCAGTCAAGCGTACAGCAGCAGTCTGTAGAGATTGCTTCTCTCCAGAACAGCGTCTTCTCGGCTTATGCTCAGGTCCAGAATGTGCATGATGTCTCTGGTGCCGCTGTGCAAGAACATGATGCAGCTCTAGCTGAGCTCACAGCACAGCATGAGGCAGCGCAGCAGCAGCATGCTGAGCTTGCAGCTGTGCAGACCATCCTGCAGACTACTCTGACAGAGCATGCTGCTGAAGTGACTGCACTACAGGATGCTGTGAACACAGCGCAGTCGCAGAGTCAAATGGACAAGGATGGTGTGCTGGCTTCCCTCCGGAATCAGCTCAAAGCGCAGCGTGCAGAGCACCAGGCAGCTGTTCAGCAGCTGAATGAGCAGGCAGGCTCCCAACAGCTGCGCCACCAGGATGAGGTCAATTCACTGCAGTCCACCCTGGATGCTCAGCATGCACAGCACGAGGCAGAGCTTGCAGCTGCAGTTCAAAAGACAAACACTGACGCTCAGCAGCATCAGCAGGAGCTTTCTGCTCTGCGTACACACCTTGAAGCCCAGCATGCAAAGCATGCAAACGAGGTTGCAGCGATGGATGCAGGCTTTGTAGCACAAGCCCAGCAGTTCCAGACTGAGGCCGACTCCTGCCAAAACGTTCTTGAAGCAAGCCATGCGGCAGAGACAGCTGCTCTGAACCAGGCAGCAGTCACTCACCAGCAGCAGCTGGCATCTGTCACTCAGCAGCTTGAAGAGTTGCAGGCACAGCATGCCCAGCGTGCTGTCTCACTATCTCAGCTGGAGACTCAGCTGAGCGCCAAAGATGAGCTGCACCAGCAGCAGGCTGAGTCATCTGAGCAGCAGTTGTCAGATGCTCATGAGGCGATTGTCATTGCTGAGTCCAGGCTGGCAGAGACTCAAGCCAGCTCAGCACAGCAGGCCCAGCAGCTGAGACAGGAGGTTAGTCAGCTTCAGGAGCATGTGTCTGTGCTGGAGGTCCAGCATGCTGCCAAGATGTCAAGCTTGCAGTCAGACTCTGCAGCACAGCTGCAGGAGCACCAGCAGGCGGTGGCTGCACTTGAGCTGCAGCTGGCCACAGCTGTGGAAGGCCTGAGCAGTGACCAGGCTCAGCAAAGGCTGCGACACGAGCAGCAGCTCACTGCTGTGAGGTTAGAGCATCAGGTGAGATGAATGCACATGTGCTGCCAGTCTATCTTGTTTTGCAAGTACAGACAGCTGACATGTTAGTAAAGAGGTTGTGAATGCATATCAGTTGATGACAGGCATCATGCAAAAACTTTGTTAGTACCAATGTAAGAGCCTCACAGCATGTGCTTGTTCTTGCAGGCTGCTTTGGCCTCGGCTCAGTCTCAACATGCTGTTGAGCTCAGCAATGAGAAGGAGTCAGCCAGCAGCCAGCTCCAAGCACAACAGCAGCACCTAGCAGATCTAGCAGAGCAGCTCAACCAGACACAGGCTGACATGGAAGTCAAGTCTGCTGCAGTCAGAGACTCAGACGCTAGACTGGAGGCTGCAGTCCAGCAGCATGAGCAAAGCATAGCAGCTCTGCATGCACAGCTGGCATCTGCTGAGAGCCAGCACAGCGCACGCTTAGCTGAGGTTAAAACTAGCACGGAGGGAAGCCATGAGCAGCAGCTTGCTGCCTTGCGGCAACAGCTGGACACTGCTGAGGTGGAAGGGCGGGAAAGGCTGGCTGGTCTGCAGCAGGCATTTGAACAGGAGTCTGCTGCCCTGCAAGACTCCCGCCAATTTGCAGAGCTGCTGACAAAGAAGAACGATGAGCTGGAGGCAGCTCATGCTGAGTTGAAGAAGAGCGTTGGTGACCTGCATGAGTCATCTGCTGCAGCAGATGCACAGCATGCACAGCAGGCAGCTCAACACCAGCAGACTGTGACAGATGTTGCTGACAAGCAGAGCCAGCTGGAGGCTGCTCAGGCTGACTTTGAGGGTTTGAAGGCAAAGCATGCACAGCAGGAGGCTGACTGGTCACAGCAGTCCACCAACTACCAGCAGCAGCTGAGCAGTTTCAACAAGCAGATAGATGCTGTGCGTGCTGAGCATGGTTCAGAGCAGGCTGGTCTTCAGGCACAGCTGACTGCTGCACAGAGTCAGCATGTAGCTGTGTCCAGTCAGCTCAGGGAGCTTCAGACGCAGCATCAATCAGCTGTGACTAGCCTGCAAGCTGCAACATCCGCCAAGCAGGATGAACTAGTTTCCCTGTCTGACCAGCACAAGCTGACCCAGGCTCAGTTTGAAGATCTGCAGGCTCAGCATGCACAGCAGGAGGCTCAAATCAACAGCAACCTCTTAGTGCTGCAGCAGAGACTGGCTGATGAACAGAGCAGCCACCAAGCTGCTCTTGCTGATGTCAACCAGAAGCTTCACACATCTGCACAGCAGCACGCATCTGAGATGACTAACCTCAGACAGGCTTTGGCTCGGTCCGAAGAGCAGCAGCGCCAGTCTGAGTCAACAAGGGCATCAAGCAGGGCAGATGAGGAGAGGCAGCACCAGGATACCCTTGCTGCAGTCACCCAGCAGCTGCGCCTGTCAGAGCAAGAGCATCAGTCAGAGCTTGCCTCACTCAGGCACTCGCTGACTCAAGCTCAACAGGGCGAGGCCTCAGAGCTGAGCTCGCTCAGACAGACCCTAGCCAACTCTCAGCAGGACCACACCTCAGAGGTAACATCACTGCGGGAAACCCTATCTAGGGTTGAGCAGCAACACCACTCAGAGGTGGCCACCCTCAGAGAAACCCTAGGCACTGCCCAGCAGCAGCAGCAGGGTGGAGCGAGTGATGAAGAAGTACGGCGGCTGCAGGAGAGGCTGGGGGTCATGGAGGGGCGGCTTGGGGGCATGCAAGACCAGCGCAACAGACTGCTGGCTGCCTTTGAAGGCCTTGCAGGTCTGTCAACATTGTCGTTCACGCTCTTGTCTTGTTTTTCCCAGCAGTGACGCGCAAGCTACCAGTTACAACTTTTGCAGACTCCACAGCGCAAAATGTGGCACCGACGTTGGTACACATGCGTACAGACACAAAGTTGCGGCATCAATGCCATGATCCATGATGTGTGCCTAATGTCTGCTCAATTTCTGGCATGCATGCAGTTTTCACGCAGACCTCGGTCAAGGAGAGGCTTTAGGAAGCCTCAGAATGGTAGCATCATGACACTTGTTTCATGCTGATAGTTTCACATTTGACAACACCAACAGGCACACTCTGGTACTTGCTTTCCAGCTGTGACGCTGCTTGCAGGCTGACCACGCTTTGCAGTTCAGTACATACAGGGCAATATCAAACCAATGCTGAGTCTCTCCAATGGGCACACAGGTGCTGGGAGGCTTGTCATGCTTTGCATTTTGGTATACACAGATGTTGTAAGATCGATGCTGAGTGCGTGCAATGTGTGCATAGGTGCTGGGGAGGATGTGGAAGCAGTGATGGAGCGACTCAGGGCTCAGGCCAGTGACAACATTGCCCTGAGGGAGCGCCAGGCCAAGCTGGAAAAGGACCAGCAGGTGACAACACAACTTGCAAAAAAGAATTCTACAAGTATATGCCTCGTAATTTCGCTATTTGGTGGAACTCCCTTTCTTTTTTTTAATTTGTATATAAAAAAGAAAAGGTGCGCTTTTCAGCGATCACAAAGGGAGCCTCCTAAGGCGGCAGCCCGGAGCTAACACAACTTGCATAGCAGTGTTTCTGGCAGCAGTCTTGAACAGAACAGTTTGCTGTGTGCTTTCTGATGGCTTCTGTGACCTCATGCGAGTAAGAGGGGCATTGCCCTGGTTGGTAATGGCCCTCAGTACAGAGTACCCAGATTAGAATACTGCAGATATTCAGACAGTAGTGTTACCACAATGTTTAGGTAGCATACTCAAGTACTATTGTATAATTTTGAAGGGTGCAGATTCTGGCTGTGCTGCCTGTTCTGACACTCAGATCTGGCTCTTCAATGCTGAAGAAGTACACAGCACGTTACACCATGCTGCAAACAAGCATGCAATATGATCCGGTCTCGTGCTCTACAGTTCTGAGTGTGTGTTTTGGTGATGAGTCCTAAAGACAAGAAAGTCAAATTGGTTGATTGATTGATTGTGTGGGTGGTTATGCAGAGGGGGGAAGAGAGGCTGAGCAATGCACGAGCTCAGAGGAACAGACTGCTGGCGGCCTTTGAGGGCATCAACGCTGCTGAAGATGACATGGAAGCTGTCATTGCAAGGTCACTTTTCACATACAGCCTGTCTTTCTCGGCTTGCCTTGTCTGGCTTGTCTTGAAATGTACACTCCTGCAGATGACTACTATGTACAAGGCACCATATATGTTGACATACCTTGCAGCTGTTGTCTACCTGCTGTCTAGCTCTGTTGATACACTGTCCCTGGAGAGCCCGGTATAATACCTGGCCTCTCATTTAATTGACGACAAGAGGCGTAGTCTTTTCTTTTCTTTTCTCGATACGCTGTCTTTCCTGTTGTCTACCCTACTGTCTACTGACCTTCTGTCAGCTGTCTACCTACTGTCTACTTACTGCTTGCATAGTGTCTACCTACTGTGTATGCACTGTCTACATGTTGCTTGCATACTGGCTACCTGATGTCTACCTACTATCCTATACCAAGCTGCTATCAGCAGGAACAGCAAAGGTGCTTGCCTCTTAAAACAGCCCACAGACCGAATGCTTTTGTTTGGTGTGTCAGTTACATGCTGTTGCTCTAAACTGATTCCGCAGGCAATCTCCCTTACAATATAAAGGGCTTTGACTTGCTCTGCTGCTTGTGCCACGTTTGGCTACTCAGGAACTGGTGCGGTACGTGCAGTGCAAATCCATGTGGCAGTACAAATCCATGTGGCTCAATTCATCGTATTCTCACTTCTAGTAAATGTGCAGGCTGGAGAGCCAGTCAGCAGAGAATGTGGCCCTGAAGCAGAGGGCTGAGGGCTACCGCAAAGAGGCGGGAGCCCTGGAGAGCCGCCTTGCCCTCATTAAGGCGCAGCGCAACAAGCTGCTGGTCGCCTTTGAAGGCCTCGCAGGTTTGCACAGACACCAAGATTGCATCCATTTGCTGCCACATGCCAATGTCATGTCTGCTGTGACTGTCTGCTTATACGGCTTTGCTGTAAAGGGCAATGCTAAATGCCCCTGCCCCTGCCCCTCCTGTCAGATCTTCAACTGCATGCCCCTGTGGATTTTCTCCCTGTGCTATCGGCTTTTCGCATGATTGTTTTATCTCCAGTTGATCCTGTTTGACATCCTCATCTCAGAAGCAGACATAAATGTTCTGCATCCACTGGCATGCTGTCTCTTAAGCTGCCTTGTCAATATTCCTCTTCAGTTGGAAAAGGGGCGCATCATTGCTAGTCAGGATGCAGAGGCAGTTATGGCGCCCCTTGTCAATGTTCCTGTCATGTGGGTTATTGGGCTCAACATTGCATATGTTGTTCACAGGGGCTGGTGAAGATGTGGAGGCAGTGTTGATGCGCCTTGTCAATGCTCCTTTCATGTGGGTTATTGGGCTCATGATTGCATGTGTGGTTCACAGGTGCTGGTGAGGATGTGGAGGCAGTGTTGGCACGCCTGCATGCTCAGTCAGCAGAGAACGCTGCTCTGAAGGAGCGTCAAGCCAAGGCCAGCAGCGACCTCCAGGTTACTCATCGCCTGCATACTTCTGCACCAGACATTCCAACACCCTGGGTTGTCTTTGCATTTTGCAGTTTGCTCTTCCACATAATGGAAGGGCAACATCCGTCTGAAATCTGTAAACTTACCCTTGTCCCCAACTTCCCCTGTACAATACAGCTGAGTGGGGCCCAAAGCGTCCCCAGGGTGCTGGATTTCGTTGGCTCTGTTTAGGCCCTGAGAGTGCCTGTCCAACTGCTTGCTGATGCATAGCTTTCACAGCTGCATTGCTGCTGGACGCAGCTAGGCTTGCGTAGTCCTCTACCTCTACCAGCAGCTGTCGTCAGTTTGAATGGCCGGTCTTGATGTGCATGAATGGCTTCTGCACATGCTTATCAGGATTGTGTTGTGGGTTGACAGGCTCTGGAGGAGAGGCTGCGGCTGGTCAGGGCGCAGCGCAACAAGCTTCTGTCTGCCTTCGAGAACTTGCAGGGATCAGGTGGGCCCTCTCATGCTCTTAACAAGACTCAGATGTGCAGAACATGACTGCATTGGGAACAACATTGTTTTGATGCACATCTGTGGTGTGTCTGGTGCGTTGCGCGCTCCAAAATCATGCTCAGATCTCGATGCTCAGATAGATCTCATGCTGAGCTCTGGCAGCTTTGACTTTTCCCATTTTACCACTGCGCAAGCTTTGCTCAAACACCAATGTAGACTTACTGGTTCTTGCCTTGCACAGAGTTTGTGTTCTAGAAGGTTTTCTATCAGCTCACAACAACCTCTGCAAACAGCTGAGGCTGTTGTCTGATGCAAGCTGCATAAGCCTTATGTTGACTGCTGTATGCTGACCAGAGCAAGTCCTGTTCCAACAGGTGAGGATGTGGAGGCAGTTGCTGAGAAGCTGGAGAACCAGACAGCAGCCACTCAGGCCATGAGGGAGCAGCTTGAGGCTCAGAGTGCTGAGCTGGCTGCTGCCAGAGCCAGCAAGAATGAGCTGGCTACTGAGGTAGCTTCCCTCAGAGCTGAGAAGGAAGCCGTGAGTAATGCCCAGGCCAGGCAGCAGGGGACAGGGACCCTGGGGGCTGGTCTGGGGCCTGCAGGGGGTTCTGGAATCAAGCGCACTACTGGCAGTGGCCGTCTTGCAAGGGTGAGTGCTATGATTGGTGTTTTGATTTCATACATGTGCTGTGGGTACAGACAATCTGTTATGTTGATCAGCACGCACTTGCGGGTTGATTACAGCCTTTGTATGCAAGCCTTCAGAGTCTGCAAAGCTACAGCCAGGCTTGCCTGTGTGTATATAGACTCGAAGCCCCTTTTGGGAACAGCTTGGCTTGGTCACCCAACAGAATATGCAGCAGCTTGCATAATACCTTCGTTTGATGATGCATGAAGCCATTGCTTATGAGTAGATAATGTCTGTTGCAGGGCAGCGACAGCCCCCGCAATTCTGGTGACTTCAAGATGGGTGTCCCACGGTCAACAAATTCTGCCAAGCCATCAGGCTGGCACTAAAACTGCCTGGGGCTAACACAAGCCCACTTGCAGCCTATGTGCTGGCAAAGCTAGCCATGTATACAAGCCAGCTTGCTCTCTTTGCTCTGTAACGACAAAAACAACATCTGCCAAGCAACCTCTCTCTGTTTCTGTGAATAGTATGTTAATTCTGGCCGAGGTCAGAATATGTGATGCAAGTTGGCATGGCAGCTTCATGGCCAAACGTTTCAGTAACAGGCCTTTCACCACGCTACAGCTTACACTAGGACTAGCAATTACAGGCGGTGTGCGCTATAACAGCAGTGGACTTGGCAGCACTCTCGTGAGGGCCACAGCGTGCAACAAACAACACATTAGCAAGTGATGTCGTCCAAACAATGGCAATGAATTGCAACAAGTGTAGCGTCGAACTCTGGTTGGTGATGGACTCAGCTTGAGCGTGGCATGAATATAAGCTTTCTTTGCATCTCATCACGGCGCCCCTTTCGCTTGAGTATTTTATGTTTGTGAGGCCTGTAAATGCTGCTGAGCTGCTGGAATGTTGCTTTCGACAAAGCTGACATTGCTCTGTACACTCAGCATGACCAATGAGGTACAGAACGCAGCACATTTGCAACAACAGAAAATGACATTGCTCATTTGAAAGACATGTGAGGGATGAAACATACAATATCACTTCGTGTGCTAGGACTGTAATTATTGCAGAAGCAGTCTATGTGGTTCTGCAGACTTATTACTTGGAGCCCAGCTGCAGCAATGTCACGCGGCTGTTCACAGGCTGCAGGCTGTCAAAGCAGACATGAGTGGCTGACAGATGCTGCCAACGCATGCAGTTCCACAAGCAGGCAATATTGTGTCTTACATGGCAACAGTCCATCATGTTGATGTAATCTGAACAGTAGTGCTCTAGCGGGTCTTGTGTGTGTAGTATATGCTCAGGCTTGCTCAATCACGCTGTTGCAGGCGAGTCAGTAGTGCCACATTTTTTTTAGGAACCGTGTTCCGGATTGCGTCCACTCCACAAGCTCAAAGTAAGTTGACACGCTCGGTTTGACCTGAGTGTAGCCGTGAATCTCTTCCTCGGGGACTCGTTAGACGATCTTGCCAAGCAAGCGGTGGAACCGGAAGACACTGCTGTTGACCACATGGCTTGTGCTGCTACTCTTCTGTGACGTGCAGAATCGAAAAGCTTGTGCATATACCCACCCGCAGCATGTCTGCGACCACAGCAACAAGTCAAGAAGACTCAATGTCCGGTCTACTTGTGGCGACGATCATCAATTTCTTCCATTTGCAAAACACCGTGTTTTTTTGGGAGTACTTGTTGAACAACAGAGTGTATATGAGGCATTTGGCATTCCTCGGAGATGCTGTCCTCAAAACATATGTAGTTCACGAACTGATGAGGAGAGGAGGCATCTGTTGTCCAAGTTTGTTTTCACGGACGACGAGTTACATCACTAACAAGAACCTGTCAATTGTGTTTGAAAAGCTTTCATTTCAAGCCGCAATATCCTGGACTTTCCCAAAGTTGTATCCGAGCAAACCTCCAGGCATTAAGTTCATGGGGACTGTTATCGAAAGCATGCTGGGTTCTACATTCCTGCACTGTTCTGAGCATACACAGTACAGGCTGGCGTCTCCCAACATGCTTAAGAATCATGAGACAATTTGCTATCTCTGGTCGGCACTAATTTACATCCGTGGTTTGGTGCCTATCAGTAGTTGGGGAGGGACAAGGCACTGAGGCATAAGGACAGAGCTTTCCTCAATTCATTGCACGCCACAGTTTCATTTCAATGTTGCATCAGTGCTCATTGATCTCGAGAGCACGTCTCAAGAGCACGTCATTGGTGACGCATGATATTACATGCAACAGCCTCGTCAGCTAAAGCTGCTGGTGTGTGCATACTATCAGAAACCAAAAGTTTGGTGTATGGTATAAATGTCAAGCAGCAGTCTTAAACGACTGGGGTGCATGTACATGTGAAAGACACCAAGCACTTCTCAGTCACAATCTGGCTGTATAAATACAAACGATGATGCAGAAGTGCAATACCACGACTGGACATTGATGTTCAATGTCTGCAAGAAGGTTCAAGAGTGGGTTTGCGTAAGTCAGTGGCCCAATCGTAGAACAAGATGAATGCTTGCACTACCGGTAGTCTGCTGGGGGAATTCCAATCTTTGTTGTGGCAACATCAGCCACAATGTTGGTCTGATATACATTGATGTGTCTCTGGAAAAATTGAACTGTGCACTGCGTGATGCATACTCAGCAAAGAGCAGCGCAAACACGCCGCAGTCACATCCATTGTTCTGTTGTGGGGTTTTATTTTTCTTGGGACACCTGCAGGGCGCATGTCAAATGCATGATGTTGTCGCAAGCATTTCTCCAACAATAACCTGACAGCTCCTAATGTTGCAATCAAACGCGTTGATGCGTCCAAGCACAAATGGCATAGTGTGCATAAAGACTGTTGGAATGCATTGCAAGACAAAGTGGTAATTGCTCACGCGCCACGCAGAGATGTCAATGGTCTTGCCCAGAGCTTGACTTCTGTCTTCTACAAACCTCAGAAGAGCATGCATGATGGCCTCTGCGCTGGTACAAGTCTGCACCACAAAAGGTACGCCACTTGGAAACCAATCAGGAAAGGGAGCATCTCGTCAACATGCAGAAACAATGAGCATTTCTGGTTGCATGACACGGGTGACTGACCATATCACAAGCAATTGCGACAAACTCTGTCTTGCACAATGCATTTAAAAGAGGCAGCAGTATGACTCAATGCATATTTCAACGTCATCTCTGGTTGCATAGGTGCAATGCCAAAGTGATACCATACTACAACAAAGTGAGACACACCCAAAAGGAGTCATAGTAGAAGACGGTATGCTGCTGGTAGTCTGCCAATGCACATGACCAGTGCTTTCCCAGGTGCACAGGGCAGATCAGCTTATCGCACTCCACCATCTGGGCATTGACTTGACTCCGCACGTTGTCAAAGCTGTACGTCTTGGTGTCAATGCACCGCAGTTAAAAGGTCAGTAGTGTTGTAGCTGGCATGTGCATGCTAGACTCATGCATGTACCAAAGATAGCAGTGGTCAAGCAGCTTGGCAATGAATGAAAAGCACAGACAGACAGACAGACAGACAGACAGACAGACAGGCAGGCAGGCAGGCAGGCAGGCAGGCCGGCAGGCAGGCCCGCACGCACGCACGCACGCACGCACGCACCCACGCACGCACGCACACGCACGCACACGCACACGCACACGCACACGCACACGCACACGCACACGCACACAGACACACACACAGACACACACACAGACACACACACACACACAGACACACACACACACTCACTCACTCTCTCTCTCTGTGTGAGTCGCACTCACAGTCACAGTATGTGTGAGTCACAGACAGACCGACAGACAGACACACTCACAGATAGACCAACAGACACACAGACACACACTCAGAGAGACACAGAGACACACATACGTCTCAATGCCAGCAACAAGAATGCAGTCAAGCAGCAATGAGTCGGGTCCAATCACACCTGTGCAGCTTACAGAAGATGAATGAATTGAAGAAGTAGCATCTGGGGAAGTTCAGCTTCTTGTGGCGCATCAGCGCGTCCCTATCCTGCATCATACCAGGCCACACATTGCTTCAGAGGCTACCAAGAACAAACAGTTGCTCCGTGCAGACTGGCGCTTGTGAGCACCTGCAAAATGCTCACATGGACATGACTACAGAGCTTGACACAAGGAAGAAGCATAAGGCCTGCCGTAATGACACAGCAGGACACAATTGCACGGCGCTTCAATAAGGCAAGTACAGAATCATCAGAAAGAGTAATAGGGCAGGGCAGGGCAAGGCATGGCAGGAAGCATGACTGGTTGCAAGGCAAGACAGCTACAAGAAGGCACAGCAGGGCATGGCAGGGCAGGGCAGGGCAGGGCAGGGCAGGGCAGGGCAGGGCAGGGCAGGGCTGGGCAGGGCAGGGCAGGGCAGGGCAGGGCAGGGCAGGGCAGGGCAGGGCAGGGCAGGGCAGGGCAGGGGAGGGCAGAATAGGGGATAGGTCGGGATTGGCACACACTGTGTATAAGTAGTGCTGATGCATAGCAGACAGCTGGGTGAATGTTGAGCAAAGATGACTATTCACCTCTGTGTATGCAAAATTATAGTCTGGTGAGCCTGGACATGCATGAAGTTAATGACTCATACATATGTGTTTATATATACATGTATGTATTTATATAACATATACACATACATAAAAACATATGTAGATCAACTGGGCAGCCCGGTATATTACTGGGCTTCTCAATAAAATGACGCCGAAAGGCGTAGTCTTTTCTTTTCTTTTCTAGATCAATATCACCGTATATATTCATAAAAAATCAAATACATCATGTAGCAATATGCTGATGAAGTATGGTGCACCTGAAGGACGTAAGCTCCCCAGAAGCTCATTTGACCCCAAGGTCTGGAAAATGCTCAACGTGAGCGCTGACTTCTACTCCGGAAGCTGCTGCATGCAAGACTTGAGGGGCTAGCCCTTTGGCTCTTGCTATCAGTCTGCTCGACAATGCTATGTGCCTCATCACTTGTGTCGGGGACTGTTTGAGATGCTGCTGCTACAGTTGGTGATGCTTCTGGGGATGCAGCTTCCTTTGTAGCTGCTGGCGCTGCTTCTGTGCTGCAGCTTCACCTGAAGATGCAACTGCTGCTTGTGGTGCTGCCGCTTCTTCTGTAGCTATTGCTGCTGCATCTGGTGCTGCAGCTTCATCTGTAGCTGCTGCTGCTGCTTCTGGTGCTGCAGCTTCATCTGTAGCTGCTGCCGCTACTTCTGGTGCTGCAGCTTCATCTGTAGCTGCTGCTGCTACTTCTGGTACTGCAGATTCTTCTCCAACTGCTGCCGCTGCTTCTGCCTCTGGTGCTGCAGCTTCTTCCATGTGTGTTGCCACTGCTGACTCAGCTGCAGCAGCTTCTTCCACAGCTGCTGCCGTTTCTTCTATAGCTGCTGCGGCTGGTTGTGGACCAGTGGCAAAGCCATCACCATTCAGCCTCTGCTAAGATGCATCTGGACCAATCCCTGCTGCTTGCAGTTTAGTGTTGCCATCACAGCGGAGAGCAATATATTTGTGTTTGCTGTCTTCAGGTGCTGGAGTGGTCAGAGCCGCTGCCGTTGCCTGAATTGGCAAACATGTGATTGCAGGCGCTTGACTGGGATGTCCACCAGCACATGCATCAGACTGCAGCTGCACAACTGGGGAGACTGCAGCATGCGTCTGAGTGACAAGGCTGACATCCGACGTGTGGCCATCAGCTTGTTGCTCCACGGTACAGAGCAAGCTGGACAAGCTGGGCAAAGCAAGTTGGGGGCCAGCCTGCAAGCTGTGTATGCAGGAATGGACATACCGACAGGTATGGTGTCAGAACAAACCAGGCTGGCCCAGCATACAATAAAAGTTACAAGCCCTAAAGACAGCAGAGGTCAGGCGGTTTGCAAGCGGCAATCTCAGTGCTGCACAGAAGAAGGCACTAAGCAAGTATCAGACACTGAGCTAATGCTGTGCAGAGTGATGCCTGATTGGCAAATACCAAAGCACTTGAGCATGAAGACAGCGTCACATCAACAGCAACAAAATATTTGCAGACTTCACGCCCAAAAGCTCCTGACCTCACTTAGACATCAGGTCAGGGATGAGACACTGCACTAGTGGTAGACAGCTCTGTCAAAAGCTGTGCCCAGGTCTGGACAGCAGACATTCACATCCGTCACACAAAGGGCAGTCAAAAGTCAGTCAAAATTCAGTAGCATGTCAGTTTGTTGTGCGCTCTCAGCCAGCTGCTGGGCGGTCTGCAGTAATGTGATGTAAGCACAATTCAACCTCTGCCACAGCACGCACACACATCTGTCACGTATCACAGAGTCAAAAGTCAGCCAAAACACACATATGTCACATATCACACAGTCAAGAGTCAGGCAGAACACACTTGTCAAAACACAGTTCACAAGTAAATGGAACCCTAGTACCGCACACAAAGGCCAACACTGTGGCCGTGATGCTATTCAGGGTGCTGCGACCTACGACACAATGTTTGCAAAGCTACATTCGAATTCAACAGTTCCTGTGAAGTCTTCCTCTCTTGTACTTGTAATCCTGTGATGACGCCAGGAACACCAGCGCTCTGCGAATCAGCCTCTCACTAATGTTAAGGAGAACAAGTTCACGAATCAGCTTTTGCTCACTCACATCACCACCTAAAGGTACACGCTTGTTGATCTGTTTGATGACATACTGCAGTTCTGCTTGATTGGCTTCTGTGAAGACCTGCACAATTTGGCATGAGTCATTGCCAGCCACTCAATCACAGTCATGTATCACTAGCCTGGCTTGCCGAGAGGGCTTGCAAGGCCAGTCAGGCGTGTGACCACATCCATGAGCATGTGACACACTAACAGTATCAACCCAATGTTGTGCCTCAACACCACACATACACCAGAAAGGGCTCTCAATCCATATATGTCAAGCTTCAGGCAGATTATTCCCACGACTGCAGGTGCAGCAAGCAACATACCACGTTGTCAGCCACGCCAGCAGTAGCTGCATTCAGGGTGGAGACCTTGAACAGGTCCAGGGCTAGCTGAACATGGGCCTGTGTGGCACTCCGGCAGAGCTGCATGCGAGCCAAGGCTTCGCTGATCCTGACCACAGCCTCCAGCTGGCGCACTGTGATTGGCACAGCTGGCGCCTCACCATCATCATCATGTATGCGCTGCCTCACCTGCATACCATACATGCTGACCAGGATGCTTCTGCAACAAACTGTTGCAATATGTGTAACATGCGCTCAGAGGGTCAACAATGTTCATGGTCTTGGCAGGGCAAGGCTTGCAGTTGTGCCATGACAGCAAGGAGGCGTTTGATGCCAATATCACAGCTGTTTGGACTATGGAGCTCATGCACATACACAACTAATGAGATTGTCAACTCTTCTGACCTGCTCCCGGATGTCCACATACTCATGGGAAAGGTAGGTTGCTGCTTCCTGAGTGATGCGCGGATCGCAGCGCTGCCGGCAGTACTGCACATACCGGGTCAGGAAGGTGTCCTCCTGTACCAATCAATTTTTTGCATCAGACAGCAGCTTTAGATATTGCTGGGTTTGACCCTAAAAACCCTAAAACAAATCCTTAAAAACCCTAAAAATGCGATGCCAAAAAAACTACGTCCTTTCAGCATCAATTTAATGAGAAGCCCAGTAGTATACCAAGCTGTCCAGGGACAGCAGCTTTACATATTGCCAACATGATCAAGCCGTGGCACGAGCATCTTCTCTTTGTGTTGATACATTACACCTTGTGCAAGCAATGCACAGAACAACATGCATGTACATGTCTAGCCTGTAATGGACGTGTCTGTTGGCAAAACTGTTTGTCCACAATATGGCTTCCTTGCTAGCGTGCCTAACGTATGTCAAAAGGAGAATAAGAAGAAGAAGAAGGAGGGAAACACACAGGCAAGCACCCAGCAGCTGCACTCCAAAGAGTGTGACACTTCTCTGTGAAAGAAGAAGATGAGCGCAGAGGTACTTGCCTAGATGCAGCTGGTGTAGGTTACAATGGGGCAGCTGATCATGGCTTGCCTGAGAGGAGTATGTTGTGAGTACGGGAGTGCACACCTGCTCATCTCTGTCCTCCTGCTGATTGCTGACATGGCCCAGGCGGTGCATGAGGCACATGTGGTCGGCAAGGCGCGCATCATGCTCCCGAGTCGTCACATCCCTCACAATGAATATGAGGTCAAAGCGCGACAGGATGGTGGTCTGCAGGTCCATGTTCTGCTGGGCAGACACCATGTCATCATACCTGCAGCGTGCATGTGTTTCAGGCAGGTAGACTGGCAGGCAGGCAGGCAAGCATGCAAAGGCAGGCGGGCAGGCAGACAGACTGACAGATAGGCAGACAGGCAGGCAGGGTGACAGACAGACAGGCAGACAGACCGACAAACAGACAGACAGATAGACAGACAGACAGACAGACAGGCAGGCAGGCAGAGCGGACTGACAAACTGACAGACAACCTGACAAAAGAACTGACACAGACAGGCAGACAGACAGACAGACAGACAGACAGACAGACAGACAGACAGACATGCAGGCAGACAGCAGGCAGGCAAGCAGACAGACAGGCAAACAGGCAGACAGACAGGCAGGCAGACAGACAGACAGGCAAGCAGGCAGACAGCAGGCAGGCAAGCAGGCAGAGCGAACTGACACAGACAGACAGACAGGCAAGCAGGCAAGCAGGCAAGCAGGCAGGCAGGCAGGCAGGCAGGCAGACAGGGTCTAAGCAGCAAGTAAGTACAGCCATGCACTGAAATTGACAAAGCCTGCAGCTCTGGGTGGGATGGGCAGAAATGCAGGACAACGTCACCTGCCAGAGGGGGGGTTGGCTGCTGCCAGCACAGAGGTTTTACAGTTCAGAGTGGCTGTGATGCCTGCCTTGGCAATGGATATAGTTTGCTGCTCCATTCCCTGCATACCACATGCCTAGATCATCAAACCGCTGAAAGTCCTTTTGATGAAACAAGTCAAGATGATCTGAATTAACTGTCTAGCCAAGTCGCCATGCAGATGCAGATATGCGGCACCAGCTTGACTTTGTTGCCAAACATATTCACAATTTCTTAAGTTGTACTCTGCATGTGCATTTGCAAAACCGCAGACAGGCATTAGTGGCATGAACAGTGGTTGCATAGTGCTTTGCAAGAATGATCAGCAAGATGACCTCATATCTTGCACAGAGTTAGTGGGAAAATGGCATGCACCTAAGCAGCAAGGCGCTGTCCTTCACAGCAGGGTGACACAGATGAGCTGACCTCATGGATGGCAACTCGATCCTCAGGCTGCATCTTGTCAAACTCATCTATGCAAATGACACCACCACTTGCCGTCACCATGGCTCCTGCCTGTCACCATGCATGCATACATCCCAGTTGTTAGTACAGTCATCATGATGTATATACCCATGACATGGCACAGGTGGGACAGGTGAACAGGTATCAGCACAGCAAACATACTGAACCCAGAAGCCAGACAACTGCCAAGTTGTAGAGCTTGAAGCATCATGCCGGCAAACATATAGAGCTGCTGATTTTGCAACTAGAGGCTTTCAGAATTGGCAGGACTGCTTTTCAGCTGTGACATCACAGAATGGTTGATACGCTTACTGAAACTGCAGGCCAAATGTGTGATCGCACAGCAAGCTGTCATGCAGGCACTCCTTGTCACCTCTAGGTAGAACTGCCCGTTGGGCTTCTTCAGCATGCTGCCTGTCAAACCCGGGCCACTGGATGTCTTGCCTGCTGTGTACACTGCAACAGGTGCCTGCAAGCATGCCACCCACCACAGTAAGCCAGCATTTGCAACATGTCCAGCCAAAATAGGCAATGACTGCATGTATTGGGCATCCAGAGTCAGCAAGACTGTACAAATGGCAGTTTTGCAGCGAGATTCCTAACATAGCAAGGCATCATTGCTGCTGTGCTTTCAACTGTGCTGCAAATGTTGAGGCAGAACACAGCACAGGCTCTGAGGACATGCTTTATAAAGCCACACGCCGTTTGCGAAAGGGACACAAAGACACAGACAAGTGCATGCAAATAGCAATTTTGCAGCAAGACTCCTAACATAGCATGGCATCATTGCTGCTGTGCTTTGGAGTGTACTGCAAAGGTTGAGATGAAAACTGCAGCTCACCATTTGTGCAGCAAACTTGAGGAATTGGGACTTGGCAGTGGAAGGGTCCCCGATGAGCAGCACATGGATGTCCCCTCGCCGTGCTGTGCCATCTGGCATCACCTTTGTACATGCATACGGCAAAACTTGGACACACATATCAGGATTGGATGCAGACAGCAAAGGTTGGATGCACACAGCAAAGCTTGGACACACATCCCCAATCAGCACAGCCACCTTGGTGGTGTTGATTGATGATGTCTAGGGCTGCCACTCACACATGAACACTTATACCTACTGTCAAGGAAGACCAAATGAAACATGCGCTGAACATGCATCATGCCCAGCAAGGCTGCATCAGCACAATCAGACCTTCCCTATGAAGCTGCCGGGAGTGATGGCAGCATGTGTAGTGAGCTTGATGGCTTCAAAGCTTGCCCAAAAGTCGACCCAGTTGTGCCTGGGAGTGTCTTGTGCGTTTGAGTGAATGAAGTAATGTACCAGCCAGACATGCAGGGCTGCAAGAGGAGCAGCAAAGACAGCAAGCTTCACCTTGCGAGCTCCCCCAAACAACAGACAGGCGACAGCCTTCTTGATGTCGTCATGGCCATAGATGCTGGGCGCCATCAGCTCAAAGATCTTCTTGTGCAGCTGTGGCTGCGCAGCAAAGTCTTTGAAACTAGTCTCTTCTTCCGCCCTGCATGCAGAGCTGCTTCACACACACCACCATTGCTGCACTTGCACAATGTTGATTGCGGTACAAATCAGATTTGTCATGATGATTGCGTCTGCCATTGGGAAACAGGGGCTGTCAGAGTGTGCACCGAGGATGTTGAGTCAGGATTTGAGATGAATGCACGCATGCAGCATGCGTGGCATGTTCAGGGCAAGTTTGTGTAAAGTCAGTACAAGACGTCGTAATAGTAGAAAAAAGCCAGGCTTACGTGAAGGGTGCATGCCGTATGTCCTGCTTCCCAATGTGCTGTACCCCAACCACTCTCAAGTAGCCATTGTACCGCTTATGCTTGTTCTGCATACAACGATATTTGTTGACTGTGTGCACACTTTGTCAACCAATACCCCAGAAGCCACAACACTATACAGAGGAGGTCATTGTGGTAGGTCATTGATGCCAGCACTTCCCAAGTGCCAGAGGTGAAATCCAAAGTGATAGCAGGCAAATGATATGTGAATGCCCAGCATGTGAGCTGGTGACTTGCAACATTGTTTCTGAAATATCCATGGTCCTTTGAAGGCACTGCGAGAGGGTCTTTGCACATGCTATACCAGCATTTGCAGCAAAGCAAGGCTGCTCTGAGGTACAAGCACACCTTCATGACATTGTAGACGGCAGTGACTTTGACCTCAGTGCCCGGCGGAATTGAGTAGACAAGGGACCCTTCTACCATCATGAGCAGATGGTCGGGTGGTTCCCCGGGGCTCCCGGTCTCTGGAAGATTCTGCAACGCACAGCTTGCATTAGCAATAGCAGTCAAGCATACACTGTCTGTGGAAGATTTTGCAACGCACAGCTTGCATTAGCAGCGGCAGTCAAGAAGACACTGTCTCTGGAGCATCCTGCAACACACAGCTTGCATTAGTAGTGGCAGTCGAGTGTGCACTGTTCAAACCTAACGTTATAGATTGCCAATGGAATGCCATCATGTCAAAGGCTCATCTCAAAAGATGTTGCTCAATCCCTTGTAAGAGCAGTTCCAGTGATGTTGATTCAGCTACAGTCAAGCAGAAGTCTGCTTGCTACGGGTGGATTCCTGAGGGCGCATGCCTCAATTGCAGCTCACGACACCCGCCAGATTCTCCAATAACAAGGACAGCAACCATGAAATCAGCAAAGCAGACATGTTGTGGTGGCTTCTTGCTTGCACATGTTGCAACACATGCTATCTAGCTACATCATTGTGGAGGATGTGTGAAGCGTCACCTGCAGCTTCAAGACTTGATGGTCCACAAACTTGCACTTCCTGTCCTCAATGAAGAAGGGATCTCTACCACACAGGTTGCCAGACCCTTCTACAGTGATGGAGTCACATGCTTTGGGGCAGGTGATTCTTCCAAGCCCTGGCTTGCCAATCACTGTCTTCACAGTGCCGCAACCTTTGCACTTGAAGACCACCTTCGCGGCCCGGTTCTGCAGACATAAAATTAAGGATTTCATGTCCACACAGAAAGACACAATATCACGCACTGTGTTTGGGCTCATGCGGACTGTGCGATCAGTAGTGTCACAAGGCTGTATCAAAAGCAAACTGCTAATCATTGTAACCCCAGCAATGACCTAAACTGTGGCACCAAGCAGGTGCATAGCCATGAAGAACCTCGCAGTGATGCAGTTGTCTGGGACACAGAGCTGTAACTGAAGCTGTGACATCTGTGCAGGCCTGCTCACCTGACGCTCTTCTGCTCGTGTGACAACGCCGCTTAGCGTCACCAACCGAGATATGTCAGTTGGCTGCAATCCCAACATGTGATGTCAGAGACTTTTATTGCTTTGATGTGGCAAGCAAAGAAGTCAAGTGTAGTGGAGGCTGTGTTTACACTCCCGCAGTGTTCATGCCTATACCTGAATAGCTTGAATTGTTGCAGGACCAAACTGCTCAGTGGCAACCAAGAAAACCTCTCGCTGGTTCTGCATTTCCTCATCTTTTTTAGCTCTGGGGTTTAAAAACTTCAGCACAGCTGCCTCAAGCTGCAATCATCACAATGTGTTGCGCAAGTCCAGTGCCCAATTTGGCAGACGCAAGTTTGGCGAGTTTGAGCTCACCAGCGGCACGGCAACAGCAGGGTCCCTCCTGAAGAGTTCATACAGCTTATCATCATACTGCCTGATGTCTTGTAGGTCGACTGTAATGCTGTCACTGTCTTTCTGCAGTGCATCACTGCAAGACCAAACTGTTGTATTGACAATGCCCTTCAAAGGGCAACGAGAAGCTTGCAGCAGCAGATCCTCAACACCTGCATATGAACACGTCTTCCGACTGACCGTCTTCCGGTGACTTAGTATAGACTTTCAAAAACTGGTGAAGCTTTGCTACTATATGTCGCGCGTCAATGGGGGGCCTGGTCTCGTTTGCGTCGGCGTCACGATCAACCTCATTATAACTCACCCAGTTGGATTTGGTAGCTACTATAGAGACCGGACCAACTGCATCGACAGAAATCAAAATCGCTCTGTTTCCACCATCACATTGCTCCGTGCGCTCACCATGGCCAAGCAATAACTCAGATTCACGTACCGTCAAAGCCTGACATTCTCTGATCTGGTGACAGGCTGAGGTAAGGACCACATGTGTCGTTGTAAACAAGCGACGCTTGACTGCGGCTAGTTTGGCGGCCAGTCACTCAGCAGATCGCTCAGGCTGGCACAATTTCGCTGTTTCACGCTTTTGGCGGTGCATGAGTCATTGGCATGATGCTTCGCAGATACGGTGGCGATTAGTCAGGCCAAGCGTTGGTGCTGCTATATGGTTAACCCGTAGGGTGTTGCGCTGCTGCTGTTATTGGCGTCTTCTAGGCTGCAAAGTGCATAACTGGTCTGGCTTTCAGCGCTTGTATAGCCGAATATTGCTTGCTGCGGCTGCAGTAAGATCTGCAACAACTTATTGTAATCAGTGGCTGCAAACGCTATCAGTGCAATTCACCCTGAGTACTGTTGGCAGCTGTATATCGTCTTCATACATTCATGAAGCATCATATCTTGTCAGAATCTCCATTCGCAAACCAAAAGGGCCATTGAGTGGCACAACATCAACGCTTTATCGTTTTGGTGGCAATCCTAGACCCATCAGGCATCACAGGAAATCAGCTGCACCATAAGCCCATGTCACATTGGCAGCATAGCTTTAATCAACAAGCACTAAGATCAAAGCAACCTCCCAACTTAGAGCAATCTCTAAAGTAAATTTGTTAATGAAAAGCAGGCTGTCACAACCTTGAAGCATGGAGTCCTTGTCAGCACCCTAGCATCACTTTGCCAAGATCACACTGTGCTATCACAGCCTTGAAATGCAGAAAGCGTACTGTTTGAGGGCCTCTCGTGCTGTTTCATATATTTAACATAATACCGCCTGCGACTAGGCCAGATCGCAATCTCGCTTGGATTGTTATGTCAAACAAAGCTGTGTTTGTGGCAGTAGGCCAATGTATGGCAGCTTGATTACAACGTGCCCTGCTTTGACAAAGTGACATACAGCCCAGAGTGGAGCTTACTTCTGAAATGCCTCATGACCGTACAGAGACATCATTGAGCTGTGTTGCTTCTGTTGTCTCGTTACTGAGGCCATGAGTGTCCAGACACCATGTAACACAAGTATGAAGCCAGTCTGCGTCACTTCACCATAGTGTGTGGAGTCATGCCATGCCCAGTGGAGGTGATGCTGTCAAGCTGCCAAAAGCTTTTCTTGTCAAAACCTGCTGTTTGCATTAGTGGTGCATAGGGTACCTACTGTGCTTGTGTTATGAAAATCAATGCAGTTAGCTGCAAGCCATTGCATGTCATATAATTTTAAGAGGAAAAAGCGTTGATACGCATGCCTGAAGTACTGATGTTTTTGGACCAGATTACTGACAACCCTGGCACAGCTGTGCAACTAGTTGGTTGCACAACCTACCTGGTTGTACAACCTAGTTGATTGTACATACTAGTTGGTGGCACAAACTAGTTGGTTGGCTGAGGATGTAACTTCCTCCTCCTGCTCCTCCTCAGCACCTGGGGAACCCCTGGCTGCTGCGGCTTTCACAAACTCAGCAAAATACTCACCAATTCTGCACTCTGCTGTAAGAACACATGGCTAAATGTGCTAACAGCCATCTTTGTCTTGCTGGTAGCTCTTTATCGTATCGACTAGTTCCTGTGTCAGATTGCTCTTCAGCTGACCTTCCTCCTGCTTGTGGCACTTGTGTGATCCTCTCAAGAGCTTAAGTGCTCCTGCGCTGCAGCTTTGGACCATGTGTGCCTCATCCCCAGAATGTGGGCCAGGCATGCTGTTCAAAACAGGCAATGCAATGCCGAATTCCAGCAGCACCCAGCCAACAAGCTCTTGAGACTGTGTCTCTGCTGACCTGCCAAGACTTGTCCCACATTGGCTGCACAGACATCACGGAGGGGTTGTATGCCACCCTCTTATGCTGTCTGAACTTCCTGACAACTTGCTTCTGAATTAGCAGCTGTTCAGTCAGCACTGGAGCTGTTTTAATGCCTGTTGGCTGCTGACGACAATTGTATTTTGCAAGCCTTGCAGTTCAGGCGAAGCCTCATGGCTGTCGCATTTTTGGTCTCCACATCTGGGCCTGAGTAACAATGTGTACCACCGATGAGTCATCTACATCATTACTACTGTACATCACTATAGGACCTGTTTGGCAAAGGCAGATTGATGCAGCCCATGCCTGATCTACCAGCTAGCTGGCCCTGCAGGGTCTCTGATGCACAGCACTTTCTGTGAGGAGGAAGATTTGCCAGGTGCTCACAGGCCTGCCAGTGCTCCTTAGCTGACATGTCCATCAAGGGAGCACCCACTTTGCTTTCGTATTCCATCACGTGCTCAGCGCATCCTGCAAAGACACAATATGACGGGGTACTTTGCAGGTTCTACAGCTGCCACTGGGGCTATATGCAATATGTGGAACTCAGATCATCATGCTTGCTAGTCTACCAGGCGCAGCAGAAATGGAGGACAATGTATGCTGACAGAGGCCATGCCCTCTGCTGGTGATGGTGATGGCCACCACAGGCAAGCAAGACAGACAACAGTCTCTTGTGACAGAGCTGTCACACAGCAAGACAGTTCAGCCCGTACGCACATACAACAGTATATACTTTCTGGAGCTGGTCCCAACATGCACCACCATTTGCAGAAAATTCCTTGCAACATGTGATGGCAATGTTGATCTACATGCACATCAAGTAAATAAACAATGCAGCGTATACAGAACTCAGTAGCAAACTTGCCAAAGGCCTGAACCATGAGTGCTCCACATTGTCGGGTTGGGAATTGTAGCCTCAGTCAGAAGAAACAAATGAGGCCCAAGGCACAGGATGTGGTCTACTGCCAGGCAATCCAGCAGGTTGCCGGCAAGTTCTTGAGCAGTTAGCCAGGCACATTCATCAGATGTCAACATACCACATGGTGCTAGGGGCCATTGAAATCAGGCAAGACACATTGCACTGTGACTGGCTTCACTTCTCTGGAGTCAGACTCTGCTATTGCTTCTTGAGCAAAAAATGGTATGCTTGCCGCAATTTACAGTTTAAGCCAGACGTGTTGCAGCTCATGAGATCACTGTTTGTGCCACACACGCTCGCAGAGGCAAATGCCATATCAAACTGCAAATGGTCACCTGCAAGCGGTTGTCCAGCTGCATATACCTTGCAAGGTTTGGCTTTGTCTATGTTTACTCCCTTAACGATGAACAGCTGATGAAATGCAAACATCTTTATATGTATTACTCACCAGCTGGTTGCGGGGAATTGCGAATTCAGATCAGATTCTGATCATCAGAAGTAAACTGCATTGATTCAAGGGTTCACGGTGTATTACCAGACTTGGTTACACCATTGGCGATTGGATTATTCAATTGTCCAGCGTGGAGTAACTTCAGATAATCGGTCAAGACCTTTGGCATTTTCTCCGAAAACAGTGTGCAGAGTTCGTTCTCGTCGAGGCGCATCTGTTGATGTCTTCAGATCCGACAGTGACACCGCAAGTTTATTTTACCGTTTTTGCTGAATCAGCAGACATATTCCTCTGTATCGTTCAGAAACTTACCCAACAAATGCACTGGAGCTCTGGTATACAGTCAACAGATTGCCATGGCTGATAGCAACTCATAAGTGATTACAATGAAACATGAGTTGATTGACATTGAGTTGCATGTCTATAACGCTAAATTTATTCGCCCCCCCCCATTCCCCCCGTTTGACCCCCTTGACCCCCTTTAACCCCCCTCCCAACTCGCCAATATGCCAGTTTGCAGCAAACGGCGATATTATTGGATACCTGATTATCCAGTTGGCGAAAGAGAAATGCAATAGAACAGCCGTGAACCCTGCCATCGAACTTGCATCTCCGTTGAAACACTCCTTGAGACAAGGATCGTAGGCAAAGAAGCTTGTGCCAGCATCATGGAAGCCGACAGCCAATGCAACGCTAGTCTGGAAGGAATCAGGGCGAAATTTTACGACTTTCTAAATCAGTACATACAGCCAGAAGCTGATCAGGCTGAGTCCAGCAGACTAACCGCAGCCACAGCCGACTCATCTCAGGCTATCCCACGCTATGTCAGCCAGTTGCAGCATATGAAGGATAGTGAAAAGACGACGCTGTACGTTCAGTGGGAGCACCTGGTGGATTATGATCTTGAGCTAGCTCAGATCATCCAAGACCATTACCACCCTTTAGAGCCTTATCTGAGAAAAGCATTGCAAAACCTCGTCAGGACACACATAGAGTCTTATTCAGTCACTGAAGGCGACCAATCAGAAAAGGAATTCTGGGTTGCTTTTTATAACCTTGCCGACCTTGACAAGCTGCGAAATCTGAGGACAGAACAGATTGGCAAACTTCGGGGCTTCTCTGGCACAGTGACACGCACCAGTGAAGTGCGTCCTGAGCTCTTCTTAGCTTCTTTCAGAT
>JAABUK010001633.1_pt1 | contig 42146 bp, 68 predicted proteins | sample 5559141 | NCBI WGS metagenome assembly JAABUK01 (sample SAMN10711869, study PRJNA513367) | rock metagenome | isolation source: Antarctica rocks | place: Antarctica: Victoria Land, Pudding Butte nord | collected 2016-01-03 | reverse complement strand
CCGTCTCTGCTGGCTGAGGAATAGGCTGCTGTATCCACACAGAGGCAGGCAGAGCAGGGGCGCCACCAACTAGAAACCCACCCACCACAGCACCCCCTGCTTCACCCACCACTGCAGTGTTTGATGCGCCAACAGCAGCACCGTCCTTCCCAGCCATCAGAGCAAGCTGCTGTTGTGCAGCAGCATCCAGCACCACACCCATTTGTTGTGCCTGGATGTGCGCAAGCTGGTCTGCTGCTGTGGTAGCCATGTGGACAGCTGTTGCTGTGTTCTGAAGGTGGGGAACCTCAATGCCAAGCACTCCGGGAGCCTGCTCTGGTGGCACTGCTTGAAGGTCCACAGCAATGGGCTGAATGATCTGATCTCTAGACTTGCGCCTTCTGACCCTCTTTGGTTTCTGTTGAGCTGGCAGCAGACCAGCGGCCTCACCTTCGCTGCCATTCATGCCATGTGATGCAAACGTCAATGCCTCTGCGGCTGCTTTACGCTTGCGCCTGTCCCTTTTCACATCTCTCTCACATTCCCTAGAGCATGGTTCAGAATGTCAAGACTGGTCTGTTGCTCATGACAGTGAGACATGAGTATCAGGCTCATCCTGTGTTCAACTTTGAAACTGTGTCGTTACGAGGAGTCACAGAGATCACGTGAGAGCTGCAAGTAGGCAGGTGCATGCATGCACAAGCAACCCAGCACAAGACAACTTGAGTGAAATTTTAGTTTGCAGATGGTGGCAAAAGTAGCACCTGCAGTGTGGACGCAGCCCATTTGCCTGACTTGTGTCGCCATAGAATTCCGCACGAAGCTTGTACTCCTTACAGTGGCTACACTGGGCATTTGGAGGCATACTTGCCCCGCTGTTGTTCACTGAGTTCTGCGCAATGAAGGGACAAGGCTTGAACAACTCTTTGCTTACCACGCAAAGTCATGCCGCAGTTATACGCATTTGTGCTAAGGTACAACTAGGCAGGCGCAGTATGATACTTTTGCTACTCCTGGAATGTAAAGCCTGCGCATATGGCCCAAATTTGCCTGAAAGTAACAAGCACAAACCTGCTGCTTGTGTCGCTCGTGCCAAGCACGTGTGTGCCGGTTGGCGCAGCCCTTGCATGTGCAAGCATAGCCATCGCCTCTGCTCTTGTCCTTGTTGAAGTTCTGGTCCCGCACCTTCAGCTCCTTACAGTGTGTGCATCGTTTGTATGTGACACCTTCAAGCTCCACCAGAGTCTTGCTGCTAGGCTTGATGGCCTCAACATTTTGTGCCTCAGCTGGCCGGTCCTGCAGAGACTGGAGAGCCTGTGCTGCATCACTGGGACTGTGAGGATCAAGAGTTGCTGGCTGGACCACCGGAGCTGTCTCCGTCATGACCCTGCTCGCTGTACTCAGAAATTGCTTGATGTAGGAAGCCAGTCCTCAAGCAAGCTGCGAAAGCAGCAAAAATTTGGTTTCCTACCAAGTCTGTCAGGTGCTATGCAGAGCAAAGTTCGCTGTCGTGTACGCGGTCTTGCACTCTCGAACACTCTACGTCGCCATCACAGGGGGTAGCATTGCTTCAACCGTCATCATGCCAATGGTTAGCGGCAGAAAGTTCATTTGATTGTTGAGTTGTCGCTCCGACACCAGCAGCTCAGTCCAGCTACAAGCCTTAAAGCGTCCCCAGTTTGTAAATAAAAAATGTAATCCCCGGTTGTCTACGATGGACATAGGCTGTGTCACACAGCGAAGGTGCGCTCCCGACTTGAGGTTCGAAGCGCACTGCAACAGTTGTTACTTTGCTTTTGGTCACAGCATAGCAGCACAGCTGTTCATGGTCAACGCTTTGCAAGGTGTTTTGCTGGCTTGGTGAGTGATCTGAGATCACATTGCGCCCGTGTTCGACCTTGAGTCAGTGCTGAGCTTGGTCATTGACTTGTAGTGACATTCCTAGCAAGGAATACATCCTACGCTTGAACGAAGACAAAAGCCAAAACGAGAAGTTTCTTCTAGAGGAGCTTGACGACACCCACTTGTTTGTGAAAGCTGTTGCAGTAGAGCATCTGCAGAAGAAACTTAAAGAATTTCAGGAACGTAACACCTACGAGATCCCGAGACGTGAACACTCCTAGAACTGATTTGGGCAGCCTGCTACGAAATGTCCCCACTGTCTGGTGAAGAGACGGCAAGAAAGGAATACCTTGCTCAATTCAGTAGAGCACAGCAAATCCGTACACAGCAATACAAACAGCTGGAGAAAGGTTTTGATGCAGTTTTGCAGACACATGATGAATCTCAGTACAAGTAGGTAAAATGCATCTCTGCAGCTGTTTGCTGCTTACACGCGTCTGTATGCCAATATCTTTTGTGCCTGTGCAGAACCATTATGGCAGAAGTGACAGTAGCGTTTAGAGTCTGCTCAGAAGCTGTAAATTCTGCTGAGGCTGGCCTCAGAGACATGCGACAGGATGATTTAGCAGACATGTTGCGCATAGTCCAGACAAATGAGCAGGAAAAGCTCCATCTGACCTTGATACTGCAGGCTCTTAGGCAGTCTCGTGCCCGCGGATTTTCTTGGCAAACACATGCGCCTGCAGAGGTCCAGAGCAAGCCAGGTACAGGTTGACACTTAGACAGTGCGTCGTAGTTGGTCAGATTGACAACTCCACTGGTTTGGCAGCAAAATTGCAAGGAGTATACTATTGCTACCCTCATTTTGGCTGTGTCTTGTGCAGACTTGCCGCAACAGTCCTGTCACTGCTGTACAACAGCTGAGCCAACCGAGGAAGAGTTTGCAGCAGCTAAAGGAGAAGCTTTGCAGGGCTTGCAAGTGGCTATTGACAACATCAATGATGTTCTGGAAGAACTCAAGTATGCTGAAGCTGAGTACAGTGAATGATGCTGCAAGGGTGTTGTCAATCTGCAAAAGGCTCTCACAAGCATTCGTAATCATTGCTTCACCACAACAAGCATGCCTAAAGGACTCTATCAGCAGAACAGGCCCACAAGTCATTGCATTGTCGTTTACTGTTTCAACAGCAGCTTACTCCATGCCTCATGCAAGCAAATTGCACACTTGGAACATGAGTTCTACAACATGAGTCTGGCTAGGTTGTGGTGGTCAATAAAGGCGTTGCATAGCATGAAACTTCATGCACCTCAACAAATAGACAAGCAAAATAGGCTAATCTGCAATTGCATACACATTTGTTTATATGACTACTGATGCACATGCCAACATGCTCACCAAATGGCAATTTGCATGCAAGGCTCTCATTGCATTTGAGCTACTATAACAATGGTGGCATATGCACCAGCACATGGTGAACTTTGCTGGTCTGAGACGCTTTGTGCGCAACCTCTGGATTCAGTCGTCAGTATGCATCGCCACTGTGCGCCTTCCATCTTGCCCTACACGTACATGTCCTGCTGACTAGGCTTTGCAGAGCAGGGTGTTCTTGAGCAATTTTGCTGCCTCAAAAATACCTCGTCAACACCATGAAGAACGGAAACAACAACGCAAGGCTACATGCATAGCATTTTGTTGATCGCTTGCTTGCATTTCTGTGGGCCCTTTTTGTGGGCCTTTTGGAGACGTTTCCGGCTCTGCGGCAATGGGCTCACGAGAGTTTTGAGTGGTCTGAGTCGACGAAGGTGATTACAAATCTATCTCAACGGCTCTCGATGCGTAAGGGATTTTTCGCCGACACGGAGCACGTGCTGATTTGAGTGAAATACGGTAAAGTACTGCTGGTGGAGTTGATCGACAATTTGATTGAAGCAAGGGCTGCCAAAAGACCACATTTTGCAACTCTGGTGCAGCCTCCTTGGGTGCACCTTGTGAGATAGCTGAGTTGTTGTCACCTGTAGGACCGCTGTACCAAATTGTCAAGTAGCTTTGCTGCTTTTCAGAAGTTCGGGTGACCTGGGAGAGCTTGCAGCTTCTGAGTTGACCAGGTTAGCTCTTCATCGCATCGAAGCTCTGTCACAGACGTTGTTGCTGCGACGAGCTGTTCACTCGGTGTCAGATGTTCACGTGTAGTGCGTGTCCTTTGTGTTAAATAGACAGGCGTAAATTAGTTACGGCTCCCGTTTCACTTAGTCCTGACAGCCTTCTGATATGTCAGATGTCATCCTTTGTCTCGCTCTGTCTTACTCTGTTGGCTCACAATCGCATCGCAATTGCTTCGCTTGATCACTCTAGTTGTTGTGTGAGCCAGTATCGTTCAGAGCACCCCGTCTGCGTGTTGTCAGCTTCGTCACTAGGCACTCGGGAGACAGTGCAAGTTGCGTACGTCCGCCACCTTTCAGTACTACAGTCGAAATTCAGATGTTGTAGTCGAGCACATTGCAGTTGTGAGAGCCAGCAGCTGCAGCCTGGTTGTTGCACCTATGACGCAGGATCTCTTTGCTCATCGCTGACTCGCGCCGGTGTGCTTGCCTGCTCCTGCAGATTTGTGGTGCCGGCTGCTGTCAGCCGTGCTGAGGTGTTCCTGCCAGGATGGCAGGCTCAGGACAGGCTATGCCGATGAACAACTCCGACGGTAACAGTGCTTCTTTGGTGTTCTAGCAACCCTCGTACTGGCTTCTGTGTAAAGCTCTTTGTTTCCGCGAGCACGCTCTCGACATCCGTGTTGTGTTTGCAGGACAAGTACCTGGCAACGTCACAAACTCCGGTCCAGGGGAGAACCCTCCCAAGGGGCAGACAACTGCTAAGGATGGAGAGACTGCTGACACCAAGGTCAACGTAGATGATGCAGTTGTGGCCAAGGCTCCAACTGGAGAGGAGGTTGATTTTAAAAAGATATCTGTGGATGAGGCCTTGAAAGTGCTCAAGGTATGTTGGCTAGTCATGACCATGCAGTCATGACGACAGCTCTCACAATTTCTTGCTCAGCATGATCCAGACTAATTCCAGTCCTCTGATTGTGTCTATGCCTTTGCAGGTCAACGTGGAAGGTTTGACCTCAGCACAGGCCCAGGAAAGGCTTGCAGAGTATGGGCCAAACAAGCTGCCAGAAAGCACCAGAAACCCCCTCTTGGTGTACCTCGGCTACATGTGGAACCCCTTGTCATGGGCCATGGAAGTGGCCGCTATCATCGCTATTGCTCTGCTGGACTATGCGGATTTCTGTTTGATTGTGGCGTTGCTATTTCTGAATGCCACCATCAGTTATGTTGAGGAGTCCAATGCAGACAAGGCCATCAAGGCTTTGACCGCTGCTCTTGCACCAAAGGCCAAGGCTCTCAGAGACGGCAAAGTGGACACTATTGATGCTCAATTTCTGGTGCCCGGAGACATTGTTGTTGTAAGACTTGGTGAGATTGTGCCAGCTGACATCAAGCTGATGGGAGAGTCTGGAGAGGATGACCACCCTCTCCAGGCAAGCTCAGGGCCCTCCCAAAGTGTTGTTTGTTTGTTACAGCTACATCATGTTGCCTGAATACCTGCACAGGGCTTGTTTCCATTGACAGTCTGCTGCTTTGGCTAAAGAAGGCTCCGCTGTGCACTTGCCAAGTCTTCAATTCTCAGAGATCATTCCTGATCTGTATTGGGTGCTGAGCAGCAAACTCGTTTTGAGTTGTTGTCGTGTTTATTGTTGATGGGCAATCATAACACTTTTCTTTGTCTGGCTTCAGGTAGACCAAGCAGCTTTGACTGGAGAGTCATTGCCTGTCAAGAAGTACACCAACGACGTCTGTTTCTCTGGCTCTACTATCAAGCAGGGAGAGAAGCATGCGATTGTGTATGCCACTGGTGCCAACACCTTCTTTGGACGTGCTGCTGCGCTGATTGGCGCCACCAACAATGTGGCCAACCTGCAAAAGATCATGACCAAGATTGGAGCTTGCTGTCTGATCACCATTGGTGTTTGGATGGTCATTGAGCTTGCAGTCCAGTTTGGCCACTACAGGCATGCCTGTGCTGGTGGTGAAAGTGAGTCTCGTGCTCACATTTTGCATATATCCATTTGAGTTCTCTGCTTTCATGCTTGGGTCATATACTGGCCTGCCTGTATCAGCTCTCTCTCTCTACACTTGTAGCGTCGCTGTTATGCTTGTCCAGCCACCTTTGTTTCATTGCATCACTTCAATTCACATCGGTGTGACTTTTGGAAACTTGTGTTTGCTGTATATTCAAGGCTGGTCTGTGTGGTGCAGATGGTTGCCCTACTCTCACCAACATGCTTGTCATCATTGTGGGTGGCATTCCTATCGCCATGCCCACCGTGCTGAACGTCACTCTGGCCTTGGGAGCCTTCAAGCTGGCCAAGGAGGGAGCCATTGTAGCCCGTATGTCAGCTGTTGAGGAGATGGCAGGTACACTCTTGCTGACTCATGGCTGCCATAATGACATCATAGGCTTTGTGCCATGCATTTTGTTATCACAGTGCACTTGCCATGCTCAGAACTGCTTGTGGCAAGTGCTTGCGCCTTTGACTGCTACTCTGGTTTTTTGCTTCTGACACTTTTGCTTCTGACACTTGCAACTGGTTCAAAGTACAGCTGCATCCTTTGCCTTGTTCGCAGCATTCACAGCTTGAATGAACAGCATTGTGCTAACCTGTCTGTCATGCAGGCATGGACATTTTGTGCTCAGACAAGACTGGTACCTTGACCCTGAACAAGCTGACAGTGGAGCAGGACAGTGTGAACCCCTTTGGCAACTACACCCGAGAGGATGTGATCAAGTATGCTGCCCTCAGTGCGCAGCGAAATTCAGAGGAGGCCATCGATGTGGTGAGGCTCTATCACTGCTAACGGAGATGCATCTGAGGAAGTGAATACTTGAAAAGGCTTTGCATATGTAGCTGATTTCACCTATCAAGACACCTGTGGGCGTCATGCAGCGTTGTAGCAGCTTGCACAAATTAGCAAGTTGCCCGACAGGGAATTTGGGTATCTTATTGGATTTTTGGTATCTTATTTGATGGAATGTTGATGTACCTACCTGATCTATGTCTGCAGTATGTGTGTGTTGATTGTGTGCTACCCCCGTTGTCTCCTGAGCTTATTGCGGCATACAGGTTTTGGCTGAGAGTTACGAGCACAAGGACACTCTTTGGGACGATTATGAGTGCCCCAAGTTCATTCCTTTCAACCCTGTGGACAAGTACACCATTGCCATCATTAGGGACAAGAAGTCAGGAGAGATGATGCGTATCATGAAGGGAGCCCCTCAGGTCAGTGCTTGTGCTGGCAGCCGCTTCCCAAAGAGGTGTGCAGAATTCCTACTGGCTTTGTAGCTCCTGGCCAGAAAACTGCGCAGAACTTCCATGTATTAAGGTGCATGACAGCCTTTCATTAGCTGATGCAGCACACCTGTTCTCCATGCACTTTGGACAGATAACCAGGCGTTGCTGACAACCAGGCGTTGCTGACAAGGTTACCATGCATGTGTTCCCTGGCTGATGGGTGCAATTGCTGCTGCAGATTGTCATCAAGAAGGCCAGGAATGCCAGTGAAATCACAGAGGTCGGCACTCAAAAGATCACAGAGTATGCCAGCCGTGGTTTCCGTGCCTTGGGTGTGGCCAAGGGCAGTGCTGAGGGTCCTATCAGTGGTGTTCAGTGGGAGGCTGTTGGTCTGCTACCTCTGTATGACCCTCCTCGTCATGACACTGGAGAGACCATTCGTCGTTGCATCCAGAAGGTGACCTCATCATATACTGAGTTGTATCTGTTGGAGCCTAGGTGTCCGCTGTTGCATGTGGCTTATTGCAGAGGTTGGTGTGCTTGATTGTTTTCTTACAGACTCTCTTGGTCTGGGCTGTGCAGTAGTGTACCTTGACTACCTGCTTGAATTCGAGATCAGCTCAGCCCTTGTGTTTTATGAGCTCACTGACAGATGGCAAGCTGCTGTGCAGGGTCTTTTGGTGAAGATGATTACTGGTGACCAGGCCTTGATTGGGCGGGAGACTGCCAAGCAGCTGGGTATGGGCAGCAACATCTTCAACACTGAGGTCCTGCTGAAGGTAGGCCTGACCTGCATCCTGAATGTTGGCTGTCAATATGCCCCCTCAACAGCATGCACTGCTAGCTATTGCCGATGAGTTTTGTCTGCAAATGCCAGGCACCTCAGCCTGACATTTCATGGTATCAGACGCTCATCGAAATTCCAGGCTGCATGGCTCAGTCCCTGCAGGACTGCATACATGCGCTCTTCCCACAAGTGACTGCCAGATCACAGTAGCCAGTCAACAGTGAGTGTTTAGTACCCCCAATGGCCTGTGACAGTGAGGCTATGCTATGCAGGCCAAGGAGGGCAAAGGCATGCCTGATGGCTTCAAAAATGTTGAGGACTTGGTCGAGAGGGCAGATGGGTTTGCTGAGGTGTTCCCTGAGCACAAGTTCATGATTGTGGAGATGCTGCAGAAGGCTCACCACATGGTGGGCATGACTGGTGATGGTGTCAACGATGCCCCTGCTCTCAAGAAGGCCGATGTCGGTATTGCTGTGGACGGTGCGTTCTGCAGCTTCCTTAAGCTTCTTCTCATTGCCCCATACATCCTTGACCCATTGCCCTTGAATGGTTGCACAATTAATCAGGGGCCCTGTTTTGTAAGGCATTTAGTCACACGCTGCTGCTTGACAAAGTCTGACAAATCACAGAGAAAGCCTTCTGGTCATGCAAAAATATGCAACTATATATATAATTGCATTGGTGGACTGTGCTGTACAATGCTCGGTTGGACAGACTCATGACAACATCAGTCATCTTCCTGCACAATGTTCCACTTCTATATCCCCCAGGTTGACAGCCTTTCTGTACAGGTGCCACTGATGCTGCTCGAGGTGCTGCTGACATTGTGCTGACCAAGCCCGGGCTGTCAACCATCGTGGAGGCCATCATTGGTGCCAGGAAGATCTTCCAGCGCATGACCACATACTCCAAGTACACTGTGGCCATGACCTTCCGTATCTGCTTCACCTTTGGCCTGCTCACTGTCATCTACAACTGGTAAGCTGGGCATCCAAGAACATTCTGTGTTGCATCCAAGTACAGTCTGTATGCATATCATGACAGAAAATATGTCGATGTACTACATCCAGAAACAGTCTGTTTTCAGCAGAGGACATGCTTGCATTCACTAAACACGTCACTTTGGTGGATGCTTGCTGTTTTACATGTCTGCACTCCAGAGCTTGAGGCGCATTGGTCATAGATGTGGTTCACAACTTCGCGCAAGACTTGCATCAGGCTGACACACAAGCCGTAATTGCAGGTACTTCCCAACGCTTCTGATTGTGCTCTTGGCTGTGTTCAACGATGGTGCCATGATTGCCCTGTCCAAGGACCGTGTTGTATCCAGTCCAACACCCAACAGCTGGAACTTGAGGGCCATCTTCATCTCTGGAATTGTGTATGGGCTGTACCTGACTCTCTCCTCTTGGACTCTGTTCTTCGCTGCTTCTAAGACTGAGGTCAGCCTCCTATCTGCTGCCTTGTGCTAACGCTCATGCATGGCAGGGCATAATGCCTTTCCTCGCACACGATTGCACCTGCCTGCAAATTGTTTTGGGTATCAAGAGCATTGGTTGCCTGTCCCTTGCCTTGTTGACTAGCAGTGGCTCATGTGATGTTTAGTCACGTTGTGTCCACTTCTGGTCTGGCTCTCTCTGCCTTTTGTGCTGATACTGTGTTGTGTCGTGCAGTTTTTCAGAGACAGATGTGGCATGTACACCCTGAACACAAGAACAAGGCATGTGACCACTTTCTGCACTCAGATGATCCCTGAGTTGGGTTACACTACTGGTGCAAACATCTGCTCGGTATGCTCCTGTTAACATCTGCTTGTATACATCATTTTGATGTGCCCAACCTTGTTTGCTTGCTTTGTCTGTGTGTTGCAGCATGTCCTAGCGCTGTGCATGGCTCTGCCCTCATGCTTTGCTCAGCATGACATCTGATAGTGCCACCAACTTGACTCACTGATGACAACTTGCAGGTAGCTGGATATGCCACTCAGCCCCACTGCGTTCGTGCTGGCGGCCCAGACACCACCAACGGACCCATCACTATCTTGGACCAGTGCATTGCTGAGCAGTACTACGTCAGGAACTCCATCCTGAGGTCTTTGATCTACAGTCATGTAAGTCCTGCCAGGCCTCAGTACATCAAGTCAAACAGCTTTGCTGCCTGCATCGCATCTGCTGAGTACTACGAGTCTACTGGGCGCTTTCATTGCTTGTAGTTAGATCTGCTGCTGTGACTACTGCATTGACTTGCACAAAGTTGTGCGCTGACTTTCTGTTGAACTGCTGCAGGTGTCCATCTCAGGACAGGCTATGGTGTTTGTGGTGAGGACAATGTCCTGGTCACTGATTGCTCGTGCTGGACTATGGACCTACATTGCTTTCTTCCTGGCCCAGGTAATGTTTTGCTTGCATATTGACCCCTTGCTAGGCCTGCTTACCCTTTCCTATCACCAAGGTGTGACTTTGTCAAAGTTGAAACAGCCCAGGACTGCATTTTCACTCATTATTCCTGGATCTGTCCTTGGAGCAGTTGCAAGGGTGATTGCCACAGGTGGCCCTGTATGAAAGCCCTATTTTGCCAATAATCTCTCACATGGCAACTGAATCATGTGGCTTGTGCAGATTGCCTCCACTGCGATTGCTGTCTTTGGCTTCAACGGGTATGACTACCCTGACAAGCCACACAACAACTCGTTTGACAACTGCGAGTTCTGCCGATATGCATACAAGACCACGCCTGGAGGCTACCCCAAGTTCTTCAGCCGCAAGGTCCCTCAGGCCCGTACTGAGAACATGTACATCGACTCCACTATTGGTTGCACGTAAGTGTTCTCGTCTCCCAACTGGGTCTTCTTACAACCCAACAACTGCATGCCTTTGGCCAAGCACAGGTTATGTGCTTCAACTCACGATGCATTGCATCTGCACTTCCTATCAAGAGTGGCCACGAGCGCACCAGCATTGTTTGTGGCAGTGCTTGCATGGCTTGCATTGCAAGTGAATCTGTTCTCATCTTGTTGACATCAAAAACACAGATATGCATTTTGCTGACCTTCTCCCTGGGTGTGCAGGTACTATGTCATTGTTGCCTGGATCTGGGCCATCATCTGGTACTTTGGCCTGGACCCCATCAAGTGGGCTCTGGCCTACGCTCTTGACGAGGAGGGCATGAGGACTGGCAAGCGTGGAGCCATTGACCGCACTCAGGCCCCCAAGCAGAATGAGGAAGCACAGGGCATGAACCACATGGGTGCTGTCAGCAGGCACAACCCTCTGGGGCGTGTCAGCCTGACCCAGCCAAGCCCCCAGCAGTTGGAGAGGGCCAGCATGGTGCGTGTGGGAGGCCAGCAGGGGGGTCAGGGTCTCAACCGCCGCAGTGCTGGCAGGGCATGAGCAATCATGACCATGCAGGCCTCAGTCTGAATTTCCTGTCTGATACACTTGATGAGGCACCAGTCTAGGTGTGCTGATATCCATCAGCAATGTCAGGGGGTTTGGTGGTATCTGGTTGAGCTGATTCCTACTACATATACTGTCCCAGAACTCAAGATGTAGATCCTTTGCAGCATGCATGAGAGATTATTTCTGTTCTGCGCTGTCAAACTCTGGAGTACTGTCACTGTTGGCTGAGCAGTGCAATGTGTTTTGCTCCTGCAACTTTTTGCTGACTTGCAATAGGACTGACTCACAGCGCCAACCTCCATTGACAAACAGGTGGTAGCTGTTCTGCTGCCTTTTTGCCTATAGCTTGAGGTTGCTACAATGTTTGTGATTGCATCTTGCAAGCCAACTGACCTATGTTTTTGTTGGCTTTGTTTGCCTTGAAGATCACATTGCTGCTGGGCACAGATCTTCCAGTCTTATGACTTGTTACTATGGTCTCCCTATTCACCAGTCAGGCTGTGCATCTGCCTTAAGAGGATCAACAAGCTGTATGCGCCCAGTTGAATTCGAGGTCTTGTATTTTGCATTGTTTTGTGGTCAGTCACTAAGAGTGATACTTCATGCGGCTAGCATACCCAGCATACAAAGTAATGGGGCTGCGGAAAAAGCTGGAGGCACCTAGACAGCAGTCACAAGCACGTTGTATGGCATAATGATTATGTCAACAGAAAAATGGTCTGAAAAGAAGTATTGACTCAACAAATCATCAGCAGCAAAATCACACAAGGCATCGAATGCAGAAATATGTCCCAAAACGCGCTGGTTGGGTAGGCCTTGTGAAATGCACTGTGGATCAAAGCACGCTAATCATGCTCCCAAGTAGCAGTTGAATGGTCCTTGCGCTGCATTGCTGTGATCACCTTAAAGGTTGCGACCTGAAGCAACTGGTTAGAAGTCTGAAGAGCTTTCAGTCCTTTGAACCTGTCTGGGTCAGGGATAATGCAGTACAACACTTACCTTTCATCTGCCAAAACAACACTTGAGGAAAACCATTTTGTGTTGTTTGCACTTCCTGTACTGGTCTGGGCGCTTATCAGTAATGTAGTATGTCCTCCCTCCGAAACAGAAGTTGCAACACACCAACTTGTGCTAAAGTTACTCTGCAGGAGACATGGCTCATTTGTGACAGTCAATAAATCATGCAGCTGCTGATATTGTGTCTGCCTTTCTCTTTCAACCTGCTGCTTTTAAGACCCTGGAACTCCAGGTTCAGGCTACTTTTTTCAGCTTGCTGTGACCTCGTGCGATCATCACTAACTCTGAGTTGTCTCATACATACACACTATCTCAGTCTTACTGCACTGTTACTAACATGTGCATGCAGGTGTTGCATGTGCATGGCTTTTCAGGAGTGGGCCTTATTGTGCCTACCTGGTTGGCGCCTGAGAAATTTTTGATACATTGCCCAAAATAGGAAATTTTCAATAAAACAGGCCTGCCCAATTTTTATTTACCACCATGTGCAGTGCAGCTGCAGTACAGCTGTGCATTTGACACCTTCACAAAGGTATAGGAGGCCCTCCCCAACCCTGAGATGCAGCTTTTGTCATGCCAAGGCGGCAGCCAGACACCCATGCAATGGCCCCATTCCACCTGCATGATACCACAAGGCAGCAACGCATCAACGGACTGGCATGTGCACCTTGCATGTCATGCAGAACTGCGTACAAAAGCTGTGTAAACAGTCTTCTCTTGTGCATGCGATATGATGACAGCAGTGACGATTTGCATAGTAGCATGTTGCTGCTGCTGCTGAATGCTAATGCCGTTGGTGCAGGAACGCAACTCAGGCTCAAGCCCAATATGGCATATACTTGCTGGAATGTTTTTTTCCCAGTTTTGTTCCTATTCCTATTCTCAAGGACCTTGCAGAGGCAGCAGCGAATACTGGTGACACTCCAGAGGGTCACATTTACCTGACTGGAACATTTGAGTACTGGAACATTTACCGTCCTGGAGCGCTTGCTGATGCACCAGCTGACATGAGCTGCCTCCAGAGCCACAGGCTCTCCAACATCTCCCAACAGATGCACAGACATGTCAATAGACAGCCTTTGCCTCTGTGACTGCTCAGCCAGTTGCATGGTCTGGCATGGGCAGACAACTGTTGAGGTGAAGCCTTCTGCTTGGCTCATAGCCAGCCAGCAAAATCATGCAGCAATGAAATTCAATTCGGAATTTATTTGATCCTAGCAGTACATTTGCTTGATGCTCCTTCTATTGGGCATCTACCCATACTGCACTGCTTGATCTTTGTGATTGTTCCTGTTGCCTTTGCCCACAGGGTCATGCATGCTACAGCTTTTCTGCTGGAAAGGCTGTGCTGAACAAGCCTGGACACGCAGGATCTGGGCTCAACTTGTGGTGGAAGCAGCAGTTCATGGAGATGTGACCACTGGTGTCTGGCTTGGAGAGCGTAACAGGAACAGAGATGTGCCAGCTCTTGCACATCAGCTCCACACTGCTATGCTTGACGCTGACCAGGTGCAGCAAATTCATTAGTTGTGCTGTAGCATATGCCTTTTGAAGAAGTGCAGCTTTGTTCTGCGCAGGTCTGACAAACACTATTGTGTGCTGCTGACCCAGCATCATCACACCTGCTGGTGCTTCCCAGTAGGCTAGTGCTGGTATGACCCTTTGCTTGGCAATAGCCCTCGTACTTTTCTGGCTTCTGCTCTGTCTCTTGGCCATCTGCCCTGTGCTGTCTGCCTTTTCCTGAGCTTGCCCTGGTGGCGCAGCTACTGCATGTGCCAACCAAGAAGTTGGTTTTGCAGCTCTCTTGATCTCATAATGTCCCTGTTCAAGAAAATTTGAAGTGAAAGCATGCATGTGCACGCTCAAGACAAGGTCTATGTTTGTTGAGCAGCCCCCTGCATGCAGAAGCAGCCCACCAGGAGGATGTGGGCATGGACACAGTCTTCGGCGTCCAACATATCACGTTGAAAGAGGGAAAGGTTGACAAGGACAGGTGGCGTGGATGCATTGCATCCAAGACAGCCTTGGTTGCTTCCATTGAATAAGGCATAGCCATGGCGCTGCATGAACTGCATGAGGCAACATCTTGTGCTGCCAAAGAAGATGTCATACACAGATGCATGATGCAACCTGCAAGGTATGCACATGAACAGCACTCCTAAGCTAGGCGCAGCCCACTTGCCCTGCCCTCTTGTGGGGCTCCTTGTAGGCTTTAGTCAGCTTTAGCATTGACCTGCAATCAGTTTGCCATGCATTGGGCACATGTATGAGTGTCTTGCGTGACAGCAAGTATTGGATGTGTGGGCAATGACACATGTGTGTCTGATCTGCAGCCCTGGAGAGTCAAGTCTGCAGGATCTGCAGGACCAGTGGAGGACTGGGATCACAGGAGTGCCACCTGTTTTGTCCAGCAGACTCTGGCATATCACTGTTGTACTGCAGCATGTGCTGACATCCCGTGCTTCTTGCGTCAGTCTGCGTGTGATTTGCTAAATGGCAACATTGTGCACCACATGTAGAGGAGACGTGCCCCCGTTGCAAAGAATTTCCTCCCCTGCTGAGTCTTTAATCTTCCCTACAGGTTTGGGCCCTTACGATGTACAAAGTCACTGGCAGAGACGTCATTCGCCATGCTATCAGCAGGATCATGACTTGACGTTCTGTAGTGAGTATAAGGCACTTTATTGCACATGCAAATTTTGTTACAAAACACACACTTGGCATAGCAAACACACCCAATAGTGCTGATCAGATATAAAGTGTAGCATCTACAGAGTGTATGAACTTATGATATGCTGTTTGTGTGCACACATCATCCTGCACTATTTACCTGCAGCCTGAAAACAGGCAGAGATTTTGTCCCAGATCATAGCAGGATCAAGTTCTATCCTAGACTGCACCAGATTGAAGTACCCATCTAATTGAGTATCAAAGGTATCACGACACGGTTGCCATACATTGAAATCCTCTTCAGACCAGATAGCTTGATCTTGCAATACAGTTGCAGCAACGTGATACTTCTCCCATATGCATGCGTATGTGGCAAATATCCAGTAGAGGTCATATTCTGTCCAAGGAGGGCGCCACGCCTCACCAAGCTCCCTGTAATCTTTCTTGTACCGGTAAAACAGCTCATCCAGCAGATACTGTGTCCAGCTATCTGTGTTGTAGCGATCTTTGATAAAGCGTCCCAATGACAGTGTCACATCCTTTGCAAGAATCTGTGGTGTGACCCCAATTGCCTCCCGCCAGTCTAGAGGAACTGCCATCTTCAGAGTCAAGGCACTTGCTTCCATCCACACTAGCTGGTCTTCTGTGCGGTTGTAAATGGGGTAGATGTCGTTCTTGGCCTGGTATGAGATCTTGCCAGACTTGTCACAGACAGCAGACAGATGAGAGCACTGCGACGTCTTGAACAGGTCTTGGGCGCCAAAATGCTTGACAAAAAAGACATCTGTGTCCAGGACCAAGTAAAACGGCGTAGTGACAATGTTTGCACACGAGAGCTTGACCTGCATTCAGCACCCAAAACCCATGTCAGAGATTCAGCTTTTCAGGCCCAATGCACAGGATGCATGCGCCTACCGATACCAGGACTGAATCTAGTACTGTTGTGAGTCTTGCAAACCTTGAAACATACATAAACAAGACATGGCACACAGGTTGCAAGCTAGATACTGTTGTGCAGTGTATAAGGATTGGCCAGCAAAGCTTATGATGCCAAGCTTAAAGCAGCTTGTGTGCAGCTTGTGTGCAGCAGATATGCAAGTGCACTGATGGCAGATGCATGCTGAAATGATGCTCGTGCAGATGGCAGCAGCACCAGGCATGAAACCCACCAGCTGCTGCTTGACCCAGCCAGGATACTTCAGGCGGTCTGTATCATAAATAGTTCCTTTATTCAGCTGAGGAGCACACTGACCGTCTGACACCACTCTGGCAGCGGTGTGGTATTTTGGAAATTCGACAGCCCATTCCTTGTCAACAAATGACTGCAATGTGCTGACCTTCTCCCATGGAGCCGTCAAGATATACTCCTTGACTGTGTTAATGTCAAAGTACTGTGCTGCTGTTCTGAGCTGATTTCGAAGGTTGCCTAGCTCAAAATCAGTGGGAAACACCGGGACTAGGACTGTCAGCAGGCCGTTCTTGGGGTTGACTTTCCATTGTCTGTGCACAAACAGTGGATCTGACACCTTGCTGCCTGCTGGCAGTGCGTGAGTATCAGGATAGCGAGCAGCCTCTGAATGATGGAACAGGCTCTGCCATGTCACGAACACCAAAGCTGCTCTGAGGAACAGGCGTAAGAGTGTCAGCATGCTGGTAGTCGCAGGGTCCAGCTGGTGATGCTGACACATGTCGGGATGTTCTTATCGACCATCCTGGGCCTGCATCAACGTTTTTGTTCAGGTCACTCCTCAGTAGCATAGCATGCGGCTTAGAAATGTACTGCTCAATTCAACACAGTCAGACTGGTCAGGGTGTTCAAAGGGGATGCCCTACGTCAGAAAATGGGCTAGCTGCTGAGCCAGCTGCTGCAGCGAAATGCTACAGCACGTCCTTGCTTGGCAAGATCCGACTGAAAGCAGTGCAAAACTAGGCTTCAGACCGACGCGCTACCGTAATCAGCTGGATCAGCGCTCCGTGGCTTTGCTTTCTGCGCTGCGCTGCTGGCTTCGATTAGGTTCGCACCGCTTCGTATTGCTTTGCAGACCTAGAAGCCCCAAGCCAACCGAAGAGCTGCACAGCTCACACTGGCACTGGAGCTCTGCCGGGCGATGCAAGAACTCGAGCGTTCATCACAATCCTTTGTGCGTTCCAAGAAAGAAAAGTGCACGCACAGCCGCTTCTATGGACAGCGAACTCGAAGGGGCCCGCGATAACACGTGCGTTTGGTTATTGTTGCAGACATTTGTCATGATGCATATCCTGATTAGTATTGTGTTCTGTCACAGCGCAATACATACCTCTGGTGCGCAAACACATCAGCTTATTTGCACAACTTGGTTTATTGCAGCATGCAGATGAAGACATCCAAGACATGCAAGTCGACAAGACAGCCGCAATAGGTTCAGCAAGAGCAAACGGCCTTGGCAGTGTTGATTGTTTATGCATGAATGCACATTCAATATTGATTATGCATTCATACTAATTGTGCATTGACGCTGACTTGCATCTTTGAAACTATACACAAGTCATGGGCTCGTACTTTGGTTACTTCACATGACAACTGCTGTCTCAATAGTTTGCAGACAGGTATGCAGCTCTGCTGTTCTTGTCCTTTGCACTTGTGTGCCTCTTCTCATTGATGGGCAATGTCTTTGGCTTGGAGAATGTTTGTGACACACCAGCTCTGCGCTGGAAGTAAGCATCCTGCAGACCCTTTTCTGGAGCCAGGGCATCATCAAAGACAGTTGTGTCCTGATCAACCAGGTGTGTGTGTTTGGTGCGGCCACGCCTGCCAAAGTTCTTGACCTACAAAAGGATACAAGTATCAGCAAGACTCTGACGTGTTTGAGTGCACCGCTATCTGCAATGATCCAAACTCTGACTCAAAAGCCTGAAACCGTTTGGTCCTGCACAAACCTGCTGATAAGACAGACCCGAGAAGCCTTACCTGCATGACTTTGGGAAGAACGCTTTTGTCAAGCTTGTCCTCCCCAGTGGGTGCTGAATAGTCCCTAGTGTACACGTCATCCACTTGATCTCTGCTGTATGGATTGTCTGAGGTTTCTTGAAAGAAGGCACCTTTGTGCCAGTACTTCTGAAGGAACTTCCACTTCTCCTTTGGCTGTATTTGTGACTCCTGAGCAATAGCAAGACTAATAATCATAATAATCAAAACGTGTACTTAGCCAGCAGGCATCAGGTACGTGCGACACAAGTCAGTTCCCCCCAGACAGGCTTGTTCAATGGCAAGACTAGCGTGAATTCCACAATTTCTCACTGACATGATGAGTAAGCAAGTTAGACAGCTACAGGAGTTGACTCTTCATAATGCCAGGCATGACTTATACTCTCATGACTACATTTGATCTGTGTAACAAACTGCTCTTTGAAGACATCTCAATTCATGCTAAAGTTTGTAATCATGCATATCAAATGTGTGATCACTTTGCCTTATAGCTGCCGGTGGTATGAGTTCTTGTACTCTGGCTCCAGCAATCAAAGGCATTCAATGCAGGTGCATGGTGCAATGACATCAGGTAAACAACTTTGTTTGAACTGCCAGATACATGTGCTTTTGAAGCCAACACAGTAACTTAAGAAACCTGTGTTTGTGGCAAGGTGTACCTTAGGATTGGCCAGCTCCCATCTTCTTCGCTCCTCATCAGTCATGCTGGCTAGCTTGGCCTTCTCAGCTGCCTCCTGACTGTCTCTCTGCTGATCCTCCTTGTACCTAAGCGGAAAGAGCAGCTCCATGAGCCATATGCTGGGGCGTCATGACAAGCAAATGCTGGATATGCATCATGGGTTCATGCAAACCTGTCAAATGAATGTCCATACCAACTCATGTATCATGAACACAAGCTCCCATGCAGAGAAGCCACAGCAGTGAATGGCAGCAAGCGGACTGGGCAGATTGGCCTGGCATCATCCCGACGTTCTGCAAAAGCTCTTGAATAGCATTACTAGTTCAAACAGGCCAACCCTGTCAAGCGCATTACAGAATGCAAGCATGTCACTGCAGGCTGCACTCACTGATTTCAGCAAGGGTTGAGCCAACAGCACAAGCAACCTTGCAAGTTCATTGCATTTTATGACTTACAGTCTGGGGTATGGAGCCAGTTGTGACTCATCAGACATCCTGGCGTGAAAGCACAGGTGTATGTGGTGTGCGACAAAACCAAGCTCACCTGGCTATTCTGGCCAACTCCCTCTTCTTCCATGCCTCAAAGTCTTGACCGTCTTCAGTTTCATCATCGTCAGTGTTGATATCACCTTCATCATGTCTCGGCTCAGCTAGCGCTGCTCGTGCTTGAGCCTCATCCAATGCAATGCGCTCTATCAGAATGTCCTTGGTTTCAGCCTGTGTCAGCAGGATGTTGAGAGCCATGGAATGGCATTACGAAATATGCTTGGGATACAACAATTCTACAGGAACAAAGCTCAGCACAATTTTGCTGAGGATTGCTGAGGTGATGCAGCACGGCGTCAGCTTCTATTTGCCTGTGTGGACGGCAATGCAGAAAGATTCACAGGCATGCTGCTTTGACCAGCTCAATTAGTTGAGCTGGAGGCAGTGCAGTTGCATCATAAAGTGATGCAAGAGGACCAGAATTTGTGTTGGCAGACACCAACCTTTCTGGCTGCCAGCCTGTCAACTTCTCTAGCTTGCTCAGCGAGTTCCTCTTGATACCTTTGTTCCCTCTCGGCTATTGTCTGCAACACCACAGATAGTACATTGCCAACAGCTAAGTAGCATGCATATGGCATATGCAAGCCCTGCACCGTCACTGCAAGCAGCTTTCTGTCAAGTATGAAGCTGCTGAAAGGGTGCCACAGATAAGTCTCACTTTGCATTGCGTTGCTGAGAGCACCCTACCAGACCAACAGGGGCACGTGTTGAATACTGTATAAATGTCAAATCAAAGACGAGGGCTTACATCTCGCTCAGCCTTGCGAATAAATTGTGGTTTCAAGACTTGCAGGCCATAACCCTCATCTTCACTGTCTGTCTCATATTCTGTTTCATCCTGCATGATTGTGGCACGGTGTCAACATCACACTGGTGCTGGGCATGCAAAGCAGCCATCATGCGTGCAGTCAGTGATCAGTAAACAGGTATATGAGCAAAACAACTGGTACCTCTTCCTCGTCACTGACGTCCTCTTGCTGCGCTAAGACCTCCTCTTCTGGCTGCTTATTCTGCTTTAATCTGCAAACACCGTAAAATATGAAGACTTGCATGCTGTACACGCCATATGCACCATGCCAAAGGCAGGTAGCTCAGACGTACTTCTCCCTCACAGCTGCTCGTCGAGCCTCAACAGCATCCTCATCCTCGGACTCCTTGTCACTGCCTTCATCAGAGGAGGCCTCATCAGAAGATTCCTCTCTTTGGCGTCGTGACACTACTCTGGGTGCTGCAACTTCCCTACGCCGGGCACCCCTGTCGCCAGTGTCGCCTTTGTCTGCCAATCGAGCAAGCCTTGGGTCATTTTTTGCTCTGACGATCACAGGGGCAGCGACGCTGGTGCGCTCGACCGCTTGCTCCTCGTCATCTGACGCTTCTTCTGCTGTATTGGGGGGCACCCAGTCCGGGGCTTTGCCCGGCCAGTATCTTCTGGCCTGAGTAGCCCCGCCTCTGCCCCTATCAAGCTCCTGATCTGTGGGCTTGGGCCGCTGTAGCGGCGCGAAGGACATGACGGGATTGCACGAGACAAGTTCACAAGTCTGAAGCTTTGGTAGAGCGGGTTACGCCGTACTTGTAATCCATCGCTTGATTACGGTGAGTGAACCTTCCCGGGATGATGTAAGTGTCGGAACTGTTGACGAGGCTCATGCGCAACCTGTGTGCAAACTCCCAGCGCTACTTATTGCTCGAGGACAACCTCAACCTGTGACAGCCTCTTGCACCACAATGACCGCCCACTGTAAACCTTCAGGCCTGTTGCGACCCAGCAAAACCACCAATCTGTTTGGCGCGACGCTAGTACAACGGGCACATTCCGTACAGAAGTGGTCGCTTCGAGCCAGACAGACCGTGACGGCAAGTACTGCTGCTGCGAGAGGAGGAAATCCGGTGCGCCATCCACGAGAGGAGAATGTAGCTGGCGAGTTCTACGTTGACCATACTTGCATAGGTGGGCCGCTGCTTTGCACCTCCAAACACCAGCCCTTACAGCGGGCATCTTGCTTCTGGTGCACTCTGCTTTTGTCTCAGCAACAGTTGTAACATGCAGACTGTGATACATGTCGATGGATGGACCCAGCAACATATGATCGTGTTGGAAATATGAGTGCTGTTGTGCGCCAACCACAAACACCTCAGGAGCGGGAAAAGGCTATGCAAGCTCTTATCACATGTCCAACGTGAGTTTACAAGCACATGCAGATACAAGTATTGGCAATCGCTGTACAGACATATTTTATATGCACAACAGTGTACATGTGCACACTGCATTTTCCTGCATCTCAGGCTACAACGCCTGACAGGATTATGGTGAATTGCCAACATTCACATGCAGTCTGCTTATGGTCTATTTCATTCATCTTTGCTTATGGTCTATTTCCTTCATCTTTGTACAGATTCTCCATTCATGCAAGGCAACAGTCTGATGAAGTCCGGGCAGTGATTGATGGCATGCCTATCCCTGTTGAGGGTTGTCCCAATGTCTACCACTGTGGCTTTTCCAGCAAAGATTCTTTTGGATCCACATCATATCTCATCGTCAGGGAGACCGGCAATGTCCTGGTGGACTCTCCACGATTTGATAAGCATTTACTGAAGCAAATCCAGGTGAGTCAGTTGAGGCATGACACACCATTAGTAGCAGCCTTGATCAATATTTGAAGGGATGTCACTCCTCATCAGTTTGTGTTTGCTCCATGAGACTTCATATGTCACGTCTCGTAGCTCCTGATGAGATGAGATTGCTGCGCATGGATCTTGACTGAGCTGCTGATGTCAACGACAGCCCAATGATACAGCTGGGCCACTCACCCATCATGCTTGCATGAGGCTTGCCCTATAATGTCTGTTTGGTATGTGCTGACGTGTCATTAGTGTTCACACAGAATTTGGGTGGTGCAAAGTACCATTTCTTAACCCATGAAGATGATGTGGCCGGCCATGACAAGTGGCATGAGGCATTGGGAACAGAGCGCATCATTCATGCTACTGAGACCAACTCTTCCCAAGGCACTGAGTAAGTAACAGACACGCAAGAAATCTCAATATTGCTTTGCTGAATTGCAGATGCTCAGCACACATTGACATGTTCAAGCAAGTGTTCAGCAATGCGCATGCCTTACAAGTCACATGTCCGATGTCTGCCTGTGCTAAGACACATATTGAGACATCCTTGTTCAGGTTGTGAGCCCTGGCATACCATATAGGCAGCGTTAAGAACCAGAATGTCACATGATCACTTCTGATGCGTGTGCTTTGACTTGAGAGCAAGAGTGTCTGAAGCTTGCGGGCTTCTGACAGCGGTGTGGCAATGTGCAGTGCAGTAGAAGTGCAGCTGGAGGGGGAAGGCCCCTGGCAGCTGCCTGATGGCAGCCAAGACATTGAGCTGATCCACACTCCAGGCCACACTGATGGCTCTGTTGTGCTGCTGTTCAAGCCAGCAAGCGTTCTGTTCTCAGGAGACCACATGGGTGTCTCCAGAAGGCTGGGCAGGCTTGCAGTCTTCACGTAAGCAGACTGCCACATCCAATCTTTCGTTTCCCAATGTGTTCTAGCCCATTGCACCCATTAGTACCTATGTGTACCTGTGCGTACATGTGTGCCAAGTGCATCAGCACTTTTGAATGGCATTAATTCTACGGGTAGACATGCTGTCAGGAGCTGGCGACTGCTGTCTACAATGCTGCATATGCACAACTGAAGCTGTGCATGCTATCCTTACAAAATTCTGCAGAGACGTGCTGTCTTGGGATACCAATGTGTTTCATGTGTGCACAAAATTGACATGTTGCTTAATGCTATAAATGTGTCTTGAACAATTGGTTGTTCTGCCTGCAGGACTTACTCCTCAGATCCAGCATTGCAAGCCAGGAGCGTAGAGAAGCTGAGGCAATATGATTTCTTGCATGTGCTGCCTGGACATGGCCGCAGAGCTCATTTCAAGGATGCTGAGGATCGTGAGCAGCAAATACAACTATGCTTGACTTGATCTGCACACCACTGCTTTTGAGGCAGAAACGTGAGCAGCAAATACAACTCTGCTTGACTTGATCTGCACACCACTGCTTTTGAGGCAGAAACAATTTCATTGCAAATGTTACAGTTGCAGACATGTTGGCAGATAGTAGTGTTGCTAAGATAGAATAGTTGGATGTGCCTTGCTGTGTCTTGTAGCCCATGTGTGATCTGGCGATTAGGGCAGCAACTGTGCTTGTTTATGGCAGTTTACTCCTGTGGACAAGAGATGGTAAAAGTTGGGCATTATGCAGTGCTATCCGAAATTCATGCACAGTGCCCATTAGCGCATCGCACAGTTTTGTGCTGGGACTGCATGCCTTTGCAGTCAGGGTGAAGTGGAGAGGTTTAGCCTACTGGAGGTGTTGGCCGCGAGGTCAGATGGCAATGCATATAATCCGATATGTTCCAGCATGTATGGGGCTTTGCACATGGGCAGGTGTTGAGTGTGAGGTTATCACATACATGCCTTAGCTGACGAGCAGCTGCGCATTGTAGTATTATAAAACCGTGCATAATAGTGGTATCTGCGCAATAGAGCTGATACTCGAGATTTTCGCTACCAAAGCTAGCGCACTGAGATGTGAATACGGTATGCTCAACATCATACTCTGCAGCGGTGGTGAAAGCCTGTATCAAAGGGTGATGCGTGGCCGCTGCCTTCCTTGCACTGCAGGTTTCAGCATATAAATACTGTGCGCATGCAAAGAATGATATATATGTGTTGTGATGCAGCGCATATAATGATCGCATATACAGTGATCTCAGCGCATATGTATGCATCCAATGCACATAAGCAATCTAGACTAATTCTCAGTGTCAAACAACAGACTAGCAAGGACAATAGCTGCGGCAGTTACTTTGCATCTGCAAAAGGTTTTTGCTTGACAAGACAACATAGACAATCACTCTGTCACTAGCATTACTACCCTGCAAAAACACTCACAAGACCGACATGTACACATCACAGGTGCAAGTTTCTCAGCACAATTTCTTTGACATCAGAAGAGACTCCTTCAGTCACACCCTGCTCTATTTCTGATGCTACATGTGCGATGCTCAAGTAATGCTTGCGCAAAAAGGCACCTAATGCTGCCAGTGTGCGTGTGCGCCATGCCTTCTGACTGTCCTGTGCAGAGTACACTGCGTTGTCCTCCATCGGGGCATCATTGTCAGCTGCACTGCCATCCAAACTGGCATCAGCCAGCAACGATAAGTAGCCTTGGTACACCTGCGGTCAGCGTGCACAACATTGATCAAGTGCTTGGATGAATGAAAATGCTGTGCTGATCAAGGTAGAGCTTGCAAGAAACACCAGATTGCAGATGTGGTTGATGCACAGTACTTTCAGGCTGCTAAAGGAATGGTGCAGAGCTGCATCCACGCAAGCAGCAACATAGCAAGCTGACCTGTAACATGGCATTGTTTTGTATTGCTTGACTCTCCTGCAGATGCGCCCGGGCCTCTGCCAAGGTTGGCTCCAAATTTGTCACATTTCGCTGAGCAAGCTGCACAGCACAGTACCACTCACTCAAAACAAAGCAACAACGGGTAGTGTCACTTGCTATGAACAGCAATGACAAGCAAATATCTGCAAGTTGAAGACAGCAGCGGCTGTCTGTAGTGTCGCAATATATTGGACAACCCAGTATAAGCTAATCACTAGTCGTGATGCCACACCATGCAAAAGCATCATAGGTCGAGAATGCATGGTGTGTGTAAGGATTTGTAAAGTGTGCACGATTCTGGCTACAGCAAACAGACCAGGAGGGCAGGGCTGTCTTCGTTCATGCCCTGGTCCCCATCTACATCTGCATTGGGCTCCAAGGCTTGCAAAGCTATTTGCCGCTGCTGTAGCTCCTGCTCGACTGCCTGCACTATCTCTCTGTCATCCTGCAAACATACCATCAGCAGGTCAAAAGGATGAGCGCAGAATAATAAGCGCACTAATACTCACTGTAGCGAGCTGATATGAAGGATGAGGTGGCTAGCTACTAAGCTACATCGACTCCTCACAGAACACAATGTTCAACAAAGCATGAACCCACATATCTGCCTCTGCTTCAGGGGAAACGTGCGTACCCTGCACTAGCATCCAATCATGCAATGAAAGGTAACTGGAAGACCCTCAGGCTCACAGATTTCAACACATGCAAGCTGTTACACGAAAGCCCACCTGAGTTCTGGCCAGGACTCTGGCCACAGTGTTGTTCAGAATGTCAGTGCACTTGAGGCACTCCATAGCATCGTCTGCAGACCTCATGCCGGTGGCCTTGGACCCAAACAGCCAGCGCAGCACCGCAGCCCCGGAGACCCAACGCTTGCCCATAAGATGGTCTACAATGATGCTGGTGTGCTGGACTGAGTTTGCCCACATAGACGTCGCTTCATCCATTAGCAAGTCCTCGCCCTGAAGGTTCACAGGCAACTGAGTTTCAATCATACATTGACAGGTTGGGTTTAGCATGATCTGATGCTGACAACTGCCAACTGAAGCTCAGTTGACACTCTGAGGGCAGAACTTTTCCGTCAGCAACAAAGCTGATGATTCCACTCAAAGCCTCTGTTGACAAGCAGGCAAACTTGTACGCTTTGCAGCTCTGTATTCACATGTGTGCAAGCGATTGTTGCTGGTCTGACCTGACAGGCAAACATAGACTTGGGACACTGACCTGATCTCCTGTTGATACTGTCAGCTCGTTCATGATGGGCTCGTGCCTGTCCAGGTAGGAGTACAGGTGGCCTATAGACCTGCCTCCAACGGTGAGCAAGCAGCGAGACAGCCATTTTAGAAGCACCAGGTCTCCGCCTATCCGCTCCCTGACATTGCTGTCTTGTAGCCAAGCTGACAAGCGTTCACTGAGGAATGGGCCTCGAGGTAGAGCATCACCACGATGGGCAGGCTTTGGGGCTTGTATTTGCTTCACCTGTGATGCCAAATGAGGTTGTAAGTATCCAGTTCTGCATAGCCCATCAATAGTGCCACAACAGAGCATGGCAGTAAACCCACCCAGAGCAATCGTGTCCCGAGCACATAAGGCTGCCGTCTATACGTAGTAGCTCAGTATGCAGTGCAATGCAAATGACATGCTGTGCTTGCAAAAGCAACTCAGTATGCAAAGCAAGGGATCTCTTGGTTACCATGTCTCACTCGACAACACAGAAAGGATGTAACCTGGGTGAAGAGCTCCTGAGCCATGGCTGGAACAGGTTCAAGCTCATCACCCTGCTCCTGAGGGGCAGCAGCTGCATCAGCATTGGCTTCAGCAGCTGCTTGTGCGGGAGCATCAGCCGCATCAGGTGCTTGTGCAGAGGGATCAGCAGCGTCAGGTGCTTGTGCAGAAGAATCAGCAGCATCAGGTGCTTGTCCATTGGGCTGAGGCTCAGCTGCATCCATTGCTACTGGAGCTTCTGGGTTTGTTGCTGCTGTTTCTGGGGGTCCTTCAAAGACTGGCCTGGCTGAAGGGGTGGGGCCCAGCAACTCAAACATGGCTTCTGGGACACGCTCCCTCCTGAGGGTAGGGTCAAACTGCAGGTGGAACTCTCTGAAGGACAGTCGCATGGTACGCTCCAGGGCTGTCGCCACAAAATGCCTGCATGAGAATGCCATGCATCGCACAGCTTCTGCACAGGAGTCTTGTCATATGTCAAGGACAGACGCTACTGTGGGAGTGCAGCAGATTGCAGAATGACAACGGACAAGTGTATTCAGGCATCAACAAGAAGGTGCAGACCAGTTTTGCATCTGCCAAGTAATAACAGCGCCCCAATGCTGCAAAGCCTGCATGCAGAAGTATGGCCTGAGCAATGTGCAAAATTCAAGTATACCTGGTAGGATCATAGGGTGGCAGATCCAGCACACTCTCCCATCTATGCCAGCTCCAAATGAAGTCGTGATTGTTGATGTGCAGTGCAAGCCACTCTGCCACACATAGGGCAATGTCTGGGTCAGTGCTTCCCATACCTTCCTTCAATGCTTTCAGGCAGCCTCCTATTGGCTGAGCAAAGTCAGCACTCAGCTTGCACAGATTTGTCTACAGCAAACAGAGTATTGTCGGAGAAAGTCGGCCATAAATGATCAGCATGCATGTACCCAAGACACCTGTGTGCAAGTAGCTCCCACTCTAGAAGCAACGCTATGGCATGAAATATGACTACATAGCTATGAGGGTGATCATCAGGAGGGCAAGGTTGCTCCCAATACTTGCAATGGCGGATTTTTGCCACCAATATGGAATCATTAGGTAGCTTACCGTGACCTTGGCATACGCCAGGACACCAAGCTCGCTCTCTGGAAGACGCAGCAGCTGAGAGAAAATGGTTTCTTGAACCACTGCTGCCAAGATTTTTGGATCTGGGATATCAGGGAATGGAAGCGCTGCAGTTAAAAGACGCTCGTTGGCTTTCATGAGCAGCTGCTGAGCAAGGGCAGAAAGCAACAATATGTACGCATTGCAACATCCTGCCATACCCACATGTAGACATAGCAATCTGACAAGCGCAAATGCATGCAAAAGTGATGTGTTGCGTGCACAGCATTGGGATACGTGCTATGCCCCCTCAGACAGTAGATAAATGCTCAGTGACAGTAGTTCACCTATGCCAAGTCTTCTAGCCAGTTCGTTGTTGTCGCCATCAAAGTAGTGGATTGTGTCTATAACATACTCCTGAGCTACAATGCGGTCAATTCCAGAAATCAGGGAAGTGACCAGTTGCTTGTTGACGGACAGCTGGAGGTTCAGTGCGCCTCGAGAAGGGTAAGCTTTGAGGACAGCTGCTGCAGCCTGCAATCAGCATGTAAGGTGCACACCCACAATGTAGCAAGGAGTGCATCATGATGCTGTAACAGCCTGTTCATGACGACAATCATCATCATGTTGTACAGCTGCATGACTGTGTGGAAACAAATGCACTGCACCTCACAGTTATCAAGCCTGCAGCATAAGAAACCACTTGATTGTGTTGGCTGCAAAATACCGTAGAGCTAAAAGTAGCAAGAAGTTGTACCTCAGGAAATGGTAGGCTGGGTGCAACGCCAGGAGGATGCAAGGGTACAGTCAGTTCAGGCAGCTCCAAGGGCTTGCATGCAGCCAGCTGAGCTTCAAAGAATTGGCTGTAAGAGGGCACTCCAAGCAGGTTCCAATGATCTTCCTTCAGCTCCAGTGTGTACTGCCACAACTGCAACAGCAGCAGCATGTTAAAGTTGGGCCAATTTCACGCAGACAAAGCTCAAACACACACACTTTGAACAAACTAATTTGGTGCATTACAGCATAGTGCAGCGTTTGGATGGCATCTTGGTGCAGCTATTTGCAACACACCTGGGGCAGAAAAGAAGCACCACCCCCGTCACCAAGGGATGCCACAAACTCATCCTCATTAGCTACTGGGAAAGGGTTCAGAGCATCCTGTGCGGCTCGTGGCCTGATGCTGAGATACTGCTCTACATTGCTGGAGAATGTAGTCAGTCCTTCTGGATCACTTTCAAGATGCTGTAGCTCGGGAGCCAGCCAAGGCAGAGCAATCACTGCTGAGTATACCAGATAGTCAGTGTATGGCTGCAAACGCCGACTAGCTTCTGCTTTGTCACCTATGACAACAAAAGGGTGTGTGTGATAGCTGCACCATGCTACTGATGATACAGCAGGCGCTGTTTGCGCTGCCTTGCCTGCAGAGTACTGCTTGCGTGCTTGACTCGGGTAGGGCTGACAACAAAAAAAGCAGCAGTGCATGACTCAAACTGGGCCAAACTGGCTCACCCTGCTCAAGTGCTTGCATAGCGGCTGTGACCATAGAATTCAGCATGCTGAACATTGACTGCATTGATACCACATTAGTGGTTGTCAATGCAGCAAGCAGCCGAAGCAGCAAGCGTGTGCGGTAGCGGTCTCCTGTGGTCAGCGCCTCGTTTAGGCCTTCACATGCTTTGTTTAGCAACGCAGTGACAATTACCTCCTCGTCAGCATGCCACAGCCCTGCAGCAGCAAACAGATGAGAATTGCAAGCATGAGTGTGGGCAGTCTTAATTGGCAGCAACATATGTGTCAGTACAGTACGTTACGAGTAACACACCTACTAGAGTTGCATATATGCCACATTTGGTTGCCACCTCCACAGAGCAGTCCAGTATTGTCTGTATGACCTAAACACCAACCAAGCTTGAGTGATCAGAGGGGCTGGCAACTCGCACGCAGAGCTGCCGGAAAGGTTCCATTTTACAGCCTCGCCTGGTCTGGTCTACTGGCCACATCTCTCCTGGTGCGCTTGGCTACCTCATCTATCTCTTCTTCCACTGGCCGAGTGTCTTTCTGAGATCAGTCACGCATGAAACTGAATACTCGCCAGCAAGCCGTAGCTGATCGCAAAAGCTGGGTACGGAAACTTACTCGAAGTCTGTCACCTATCCTGAGCACCAGAGACATTAAATGCAGCACAGGGTCTCCTTCCTCTTCTCGCTTTCGCTTGCCAGTGAAAGCGGGGTCGTCCATGCGCATCCTGGTACGCCCGCGTCCTCCAGCTCCTCTGCCACGGACTGCTCCATTTTGCCGGTCACCCATGCTGCGGACCTGTCCTGCTGGCCTAGGTGCCGAAGTCCTTTGTGGCGACAACAGCCCAGGCACTAAGCAGGAAGCTTGCCCTAATCGGTTAGCACTTCAAAATCTAGGGTTTGGGCTAGCTCTCAGCACCTCGTTGTTTTGCGTCAGGAACATCTCGTATGTCCGCACTCGTTGAGTTGTGCAGTACCCATCCTGCTGGCCAGCAATGCTGTGTGTTGAGGCACGAGGCTGAGCTGCATAGTATTGGTGATCTTGCTCAGCTGCAGCGTCTCGACGTCTGCCAACGCGTCACGGCAAAACGCATTCGTCGGTTACGTTGAAAGAGCAGAAGGTCGCTGTAGCGATTTGTTGGGAGAAGGCGTCTGTCGTGAGTACCTGAGGAGCAATATGTGCAGAACAGGTAGGCAAGCATAACTTGTCTTGAGTAGTATTCCCGTCCAGCCACCCTCGCCGATCTGAATCTGTATCTCCCGGTTACATCGGCTCCAACTGCCTGAAAACCTGCGACCTCTGCCAGAAATACCTTTAAATTTCGACCAGAAAGCCTGTGGAAAATCTGCACCCTAGAATGTGGCAGTACTTTACCAAAACTGCTTCAGCTTCACCAGATGCTTCCGACGCTTCAGAAGCAACATCCAGCAGCACCTCAGCTAGCTCCTCGTTTACATTTGCACGCCTGTCCTCCTATGTTTATGACAAAGCAGCAGATGTTGCCTTTGACCTAGCTCCTGTGGAGCAGAGCCTTTCCCTTCTACGCATCAGCGCAGTCTTGGTGGAATTATCACACCTTGTGTATGTAACACACACTGCTGATGTTCAGCAACAGACCCATGTCGACCTTCCTCTGCTTGGCAACTTCAGAAACAGAAGATCGGTAGCCTGCAAGCTGCTGCACTTCAGGTCAGCAACTTCTAGCAACTGCAGTGATCACATGTGCACAATTCAAATCTGTCAAGCGTCACAGCTGAGTTACTTTGCTTTTCAGAAATAACATGTTAAGCTGATATTGTGCAGGGAAGCTTCCCAGGACCAACAGTTACAGTCGCCCCAACAGTATGGCATTTGGCAAGTTGAGGGTCTTGGCCTTGTTGTGGCTTTCAGAGGCACTTCCAGCTGGGATGATGTATTTGTTGACATCAATGTCCGACCCACTCCATTGACATGCGAAGGAGGTAAAGAATTGGTGCATGTGTCTCATTTCACATTGGAAATCTGTCAGAGACACTGTCAAGAAAACAGTGTACCTGGTGAGCGCATTGATGTACTCTTGCTTCTCGTTGGCATGTATGTGCAGCCATCAGGATCTCTGCATTTGGTCTTCAGGGCCAAAGGGGGTTCGATGCGGCAGTGGAAAGTCAATACATAGACCTGCCGCAGCTTGTTTGCCTCATGCATGCTGCTGTAATTAGTCTGGGGTCCTGCAGAACTGAGAGTGCCAGCAGCACCTACAAAGGGTGCCACTGCAATCAAAGCATGATGTGTGCTCAGATGTTGCACAGCGTGTGCCGCTATGCACAAAGTAATTGGCAACAACTTTGCCCAGTCTTGTTGCTTGCTGCAGGAGCTATGAATGGCACTCAAGTGCATGCTGGCTTTTGGGAAGGTGCCAAGCAACACATTGAGGACATCAAGCAGGTTGTGCAGCAGCAAAATTCTCAGGCAGGCAGACGTCTACCAGTGTGGATAACAGGCCACTCACTAGGTGGCGGATATGCCAACTGCATGATGCTGCATCTCTTAGCAAGCAAAAGGACTGCAGACATCTTCTCTGCTGGTGAGCAGCTGTCAGACTGCCGATGCCTTGCCCTCATTCAGATTGATGCACGCCTCTGTCCACTGCTAATGCATGTGCTGTGGAGTTGGAATGGAGCTTCAGCTGCTATGATTCCGCAAGAAGAGGCAACACGTGCTCAGCATGACACATGCTGTCTCGTTTGAGTTGCTGCATTGGGACCCTCCTTGTCGGAACCATCTCCGTCACACCCAAGAACTACTGCTGACTTTATGTACGGTCCCTTGCACAAGCTGTTATAGTGTTTTCGCACAGAGGCTGATATGATGTGCTCTTACTTCAGGTGGGGGATCAGTCACCTTTGGTGCACCCATGGTGTTGTACTCAGAGGATCCTGCTCAGATGTACAAACAGCTTCACACTCTACAAAGGGCAGCTGAGGGAAGGGGCAAAAAGAGGAAGCTGCAATGTCACAACTTTGTCAACAATGCAGACGCTGTGCCGAGATTTTTAGGTGGCAGTCTGAATGCGGTCCACCAGGCTGTGGAGAACTATGCACCGTCCATGAGTGTAAGAGCTGAACTGCCTGCTTGCTGGCTGTATGTAGCACAGCACTCATGCGTCGATTGATCTGCATGTACAAGCATGCATTCATGTGCTGGCATGCATCAATTTAGATATTCTGGGCAAGAGTCAGAGGGTGACAGTGTCTTGGTCGCACACAAAATGCCAGAGGCTGTAGGATACAAGTATGCAAGCTTGGCTGCAGCATAATACACTGATCATTCCTTCTGTGAGTATGATTGTCTCGCCTGAAGACACCAGAAAGTATCTGGGCTGGGATATGGACCAGGTGGGATGTGTATGCAGGCAATGCGTGAGACCTCGCAGCACTACATGCCATTTGGCCAGTACCACTTTATTCATGGGGCTCAGATCCGCACACCAGATCCTTCAGGAAGTGATGAAGCAGGCAGCCCTTCCAGCCATGCTGAGTATGCAGAGCGTGTGCGTCATCAGCTGGATGCCAGACATTTGCCCAAGATTGCCTGGCTGACGGGGGGTCGCACAGGCGGACTTATGGATCACAAGGTACTCCCTCAACTTGCAGCCTGTGTTGCCTGCTTCAACTGTCATTAGTTGTCGTGTGATGCGTTTACTGATGCTACAGCAGAGTACAGATATGTGTTGACGAGCATGGCAGTGATGTTGCTGCTTGTCTTGTTCCTTGTGCAGCTTGTTACAGCTAAGCCCTGCGTTGTTTGCAGATGCTGGCATATCAGCAGCGCATCAGGCACCACATGGATCAGCTGGCACTGGACCATCCCAAAAACCACTTCTCTCAGACGCTGCAGCCTGAAAATGAGGATCAAGACCCTGCAAAGCTCTTTGACATCGCTGCTGATGCTCACCAAGCTGCACCAGTTCATGCTGCTTTGCTTGACGGGGTGGCACATAAATTGGGGTCAGCTGGCAAGGCTGCCATGTCTGAATGGGCTCCTCAGGTTGGGACTGCTGCTATGGCCGCAGCTAGCAGCCGGTGGTCTTCATACTGGCACAAGGCGCCTTCAAACAGCTCAGCCTGACCGTTGATTTGTACTTGAGGAATTACTTTATCCCTTTCAGACACTAGGACTGTTGTCTGTAGCCAGACCTCCTATCTTTGCAATTGTCATTAGGTCCTGTTGCCAATCAGTTCCATTGCGAGCCTTGCTTTTGTTTTGTATCATCAGTTGTCAATTTTATGGTTGAGATCAAGCATTTTCTGTACATCAGGCTAGATTTAGGAAGCCGTGAGATGTGAAGTTTGTTAGCATGTGCTCTTGACATTTATGTGCATCACAGTTTAATATGGCTTTGATTGCTGAGGACAACTGCCAGGTTACCGTGTTTGCTTCTGCCACAGTGGTACAGATGCGCAAGATCTAGATGAGCCAACCAGTGAGACTGTGACTGCTATGCTGTGAATCGCTGCACAATTCATTGCATTTCTTCACATTGCGTGCAACCTTACGCTGGTGATCAAAGCAGCTATGAATCAAAGCGTATGACACATTTGCAGTTTGGCACGACATGATGCACGGGATGATACAATGCTGACTCGGAATGTCTGATGCCTGTGGTCTTCCCATACAGCTGGATCAGTACAGGGCTGTGCAAGTGAGACGAACGTCGATTACCCAGGTCGAAGGACGCCATGACAATGCCTTCGTGACATACTCGATCTTCCACATTGGCAGGCTTGCTAGGTTCAGGCTGCCAGGAAGGATTGTGAGCAGACAGTGTTTCTGTCAAAGTTTGCAGCACACACACCTTGGCTTGACACACGCGGAATCGCCTCTCTTGCAAGCAGGCCATATCGAGCGCTATTGATTGCACGTTGTTGGTGTTTTGGCGATGGCCTCTGACAGCTTGGCCAATCTATCTAGAGAGGAACTTGTGAGCAGAGTACAGCAGGCAGAGCAGTTGGTGAGTGTGGCGAATGACAATCTGTCATACCTGCGAATGACTTCATCACATTCTCCTCATTGCGTCAAGGCTTGCGCTGTTGTGGCAAAGCTTGCGTCAAACTGGGCGGCATGCGTTACTACCTTGCTTCTACTATTGTTCCGGAAGCGGATTTTGCGTCTGTACTTGCAGTTCCAACAAGAACAGCGACGAAGCAACAGCCTCAATGACGAGTTGAAGGCCGCCAAGGAACAAAATGTGCTTGTGGTAGGTGTTTCTGGCTTGTTCTTGCTGCCTTAAGCAAGGAGCACATGTTAAGCACTACAGCAGGATTCACAAACATCCTTTAATGAAATGCAGCAAAAACAAGCTGAGCAAGAAGAAGAGTTCATTGTGAACAAGCTCATGAAGCGGCTTGATCAACTGAAACGCGAAAAGCAAGTCTTGGCCAATGAGGTATGGTTGTCCAGCTTCATTACAAGTTGGCTATATGCACTCTGCCTTGCTTGCTACAGTGATTTCATGGAAACCAGCTCTGTATTGAACAGGTTGAGCAAGAGGAGGAATACCTGGTCAACAATTTGCAGAGACGGTTAGCCAAGGTAGGCTTATAGCTTACTTGTTGAATACCAACGGTGATGGTCATGGACATGCATAACTCCTCTTACCATGCAGGTCAACGAAGAGAAAGCATCTCTCGAGAGTAGGTTGACAACAGAACAGGAATATCTAGACAACCAATTGCAGAAAAAGGTTGGTCTTGTGTAGTAGATTGCATGCTGCCAGCACAGCTTGTATGCGCACAGTCTTTGGAAGCACAGTCTTTTGCAAATAAGCTGAAAATGTCTGGAGTGCTGACAGAACAATGCACTGCAAATGTTCTGCTGAGACAGTTTGCCTTCACTTACAGTTGACAGAGCTTAATCTTGAGCGCAACAAGATGAACACAGAAAAGGTGAACCTGGAGAATCAGCTTGAGGCTGAGCAGGAGTACATCTTGAACAAGCTGCACAAGCAGGTGACAATACTGTGTGTACATGTGCCTGATTTTGCAATAGCAACAGCCAGCAATACAGCCAGCAAGGCCAAAGTACATGAGCCATGCAAGAGGATGTCCAGCATGCAGAGACCCTCTATCATGACCATTGGCATAGTGCATTCAAGCAGCAAGAGCAAGCAAAACATTTTTTTAGTTACCTCCATAGTGTGATGTGTAGATGCAATGTCATGATCTGCCACAAAGTGTCCTTGGTTTCCCTTGAGACCTATTGACACGTTATCACACACCATGCTTCAGGTGGACAGGCTGCATAGCGAGAAGGCCTGCCTTCAGAAGGAGAAGTCCGAACTGCAGCGCACTGTGACAGAGCTGGGCAGCAGCATTGACAAGATGCACCGGGATAAGGTTGCTCTGGAGAGCCAAATGGAAATGGAGGAAGAGGGCATTGTCAACAGGCTCAACAGGTATGCCTGGTCACTGCATTCCATGTGACCATAGCATGCCTTGTTATCTCCTGCTGTCCATCACAGGACATTATGAGTATGGCTGGATGTTAGTCCTGTTTTGATGCCAATTTTATTTGAAAGTTAGTCATGACCTCCATGGTAGGGCTGAGGGGTTAGATTAGTGAGGTGCAGATTGCAACTGCTTCAGACACAGTGTTGATGTCTGACTTGTCTGTGTGTGTGGCATTGGCAGGCAGCTGGATGCAGTGATGAGCAACATGCAAGCCCTAGAGAGCAAGCTGGAGGCACGAGGCATCAATGTGAAGGAGTTGGGACCTCTGCCCTATGATTACCCCACAGAGTGAGCTGCCAGGCTTGCACATGCATGACTTGCACTGCATCTGTCCAGTGCCTCTGCTGTTGCAGTCTGACACCATCATTAGTGGTTTCCGCTTTGCTCGATCCCTTGTTGCCTCAAGTGCTTTCAGGAAGTGTGAATGCAGAATTATGTCCTAAAATTGCAAAAATTGGGTAAGCTTGTACAGCACCTGCTAGTATTGAGTATGATAATGTGCATCTGGCATGGCTGAATGGCATGTGATGTTTAGGTGGGTGTATGGGAGGAGTCCAAGGGGTAGCAACTCTGGGCTCTCTGGGTCCAGAAGTTATAGGAGAAATTCCAGGCCACTCAGCGCCAGCAGCACTGGCTCTCAGGGTCTGAGTGTCTCTGGAGATCTTGGCTCCCTTTCAGCCATGGATTCTTCAAGGTCCGGAGACAGCTTCACTGGCTTGAATGCTACTGCAGCCTCAAGGCCATCTTCAGGTTTTGATCAGAAACGGCGTTCAGCCAATCTAGGCGTATAGAGGGTAGATGTCGACAGGGCTGTTTTGCCCTGTCAGTACTTGTTGCAGTTGTAATTGAGTGTTGTGTGCAGTCACACTGTGGGTATCACTATATGGCTTGTCAGTCATCCATTGTCAACTTGTATCTGGCAGCATGGTGCTTTTAGATTTTGTATCAGTATTGCTAGCTGATGCCTCTATTGACCAACACTTTTTCCACTGGTCTAGGCTTCAGCATCTGTGTACCCACATAAAGCAGTCAGCAGAGCGATAGGCAGAACTTGATCTTCAAACACTCTTGGATTTTCTATATAAGCGGCACCGTCACTTCAAGCCTGTGCTCACAACGCAACGCAAGCATATGTGTGTACAATGCAAAGATTACACTTCCTTGTTCTGGCATGTGATGTACAGGGTTGCACGCTCACGCACACACTCACATATAGACAATGCTGTGCCATCGAGCGGCTTCTTGGAACAGGGACACATAAGCGATTTGTTCAAGACTCAAGTCATCGCGTGACATCGTGAATGAAAGCATCAGCATGATCTTGAATTTTACTTTGCATGACGGTTACTGTAGAGGCACGGATCAAACACACTCTCGCATCACTTCATTCTTCGGACACAACCTTGTAGGTGGAAGGAACGTTGGCTGTCATGCACAAAACTCTCATACAAGACAAGCAAACCGCCGGCATGCTCGCTATGGCGATGCCACAATCTCCTGCAGATTTGGCAATCAGCTTGATCAGGTACGTGCAGCGCAAACAACACGCCTGTGGTCTACAAGTGCACTGCCACACAATGAGCCTGCGAAGATTTTGATCGTCGACAATTGCTACTTCAGGGCCACTGGCAGGCAGAAAGGAACGTGCCTGATGTAAGGCTTTCCAGCAAGATCAACTTGAGTCCCTATGCTTCCATTCCAGAGATAAACTCCTCCCAGCGCCAATCACCACAAGTTGAGCAGGTGAGATTAGCATGCATGCATGCCACAGTAATTGCTTTGTTAGCAAAGACAGTGCAGAAGTTTTGTGCAGGAAACTTTCAACTGGAGGGCACAGTGGTACCCTGTGGCAGTGGTCAATGATCTGGACCCTAGCCGACCTCACGCCACAAAACTTCTTGGTCAGGGCAATCTCTCTCCTGGTTCTTGCCTCTGTAATGCCTGGTTTCACAGCTTTAAGACTCTGCCCAACTTTGCTGCAGGCGACGATTATGTTCTCATGCGAGATGCTGACAAGGTCTGGCGATGTTTGGAAGACAAGTGCGCCCACAGGTGTCCTTGCTTCCCATCACATTGAGATCTGCAGCTGTGACACCTATATATATACACGTCTGACTAGCAACAGTCCACCTTGACTTGGCCTGCTTGTACTGCTCAGACTGGCACCTCTCTCACAAGGACGCATAGAGCCATCAGACTCAACAGTCATGTGTTCATACCATGGCTGGCGCTTCAACGGAGAAGGCCATGCAGTCAGCATTCCCCAGGCCCACTTCCAAAGCCCCACAGCAGAACAGGCTGCTTGCAACAGTAATCGCTCTTGTGTCAAAAGCTACCCTACTCAGGCACGTCTCAAAACCAAACTGAAAATGTATGTGATGCGGCCAACATGAGTTCTGTCATTGATTCACAGCTCTCAACAGCTAGTCATGGAAGCGCACTACACTTGTATGAGTGCGTTGCCTGTAGCCCTGTGATGAGCAAGGCTACATGCAAAGTGACAAACAAGGTGAGTTCAGGCATCTGACATGTAAATTTCAGGTAATTGCATGTGTTTGGCCTTTGTGAGCTTTGAACCTGATCAATCTCAATGATCATGCAGGTTCAGGAAGGCCTTCTGTTTATCTGGCCAACATCTGGCCCTGAATCTTTTGTTCACAGTTCTGCTGTGTCACCAGCTGGTAGCCAAATCACTGACCAGATCACTTCAGGTATAGTCACAGCACCAATCCAGCATAACAGCAGTCGTTGATCCGTCAAGCTGAGGCCAACTTAATTCGTACAGCTGTGGACTGTTGAACTTGATGATCTTGCTGTCATGCAACCAGCATATTTGATCTGATGTTGTTGTCTGCAGAGGATATCACCTTCCAACACACCATGCACTTCCAGCGTGACTTCCCTGTACCATACGACATTGTTGTTGAAAACATTGGTGACCAGTCCCACGTCCCTTTTGCTCACCATGGTGTGGCAGGCAGCCGGTACGCCCTGACACCACACTCTTGTAGCATCAATGCACAAGTCAGACATCTTCCGTCTTGCAGACGTGTCACCTAGGCCGCTTCTTGTTGAGCAGCATCTCCTTGTCGTATTGCAGTCAGGCAACACTTGCCGTGCTTTCTCGCCTCAATGGCGCATACGAAACAGGAGCTGTGACCAGTCAGCTGAGCTGCCTGTGATGCCTAGCCTAAGCACCCTGACCACCACAGGCACTAGATGCAGCTAGCCAGTAAGTGATGCAACTCAAGTTGCTGCTGCAGCAAGCTCAACAGCAACATGTGTGCAGGACGTCGGACTGGGCAAATCACTTCAAGCTGAGCGCAGTGAACAGGGACTTGAAGCAGACTGATGGCTACACCTATGATCTGGAATGGAGCCCTTCTGGCTTCAAAGCGCCCTCTCTGCAGCATGTGTCCTTCACTCCACCAAGCCTCATAGAGTAAGCCCCCACATTTGTGCTGACACAGCTCTAGTACGGCAGAGTCACTGGTGTCAGGCACGGTGCCTTGTCAAAAGGTGTTGTTTTGTTGTTGTTGACAAAACAGTAGAGGCATCATTTGCCAAGCTTGACAAGTATCAATCTTACAACAAGTTGCTGCATCAATGAAAGCAGCAAGTTGAGTTTGTTGCATTGCAGGTATGTTACCCCCCATGAGGGCAAGCCGAGCACAGTATGGTTCTACATCACACCTCTGGACCAACACAACTGCAGGGTGTTTAGCCATTCTGTGGGATGTGACCCCATCCCCAAGCCCATCTCCTGGCTACTGTCCAAGAGGCCCAGATGGCTGGATCACCTTGTACTCAATGAGGTGCGGCTGCTTGAGACACCGTAGTGCATGTTGAATTAGGTTCTGTATAGTAAACAAGACAATCTGTTCAGAAATCATGGGTTTGGGCTGCGCATACCCAACAGCCAAGTGTTACAGCTTGCCAGTGTGCGTGCCGCTATTGCATATGTGAGTGCGTGGACGAGCAAGGCAATCACTTTTGTAGCAGTTGCACATGGCCATCCTGCATAGGCTGTAGTGACAGCACGACCTGTTCAGGCATTGTCAGCTGTCACACCCTCTGCCAAGGATCCGCTGCCAATGCTCACTTATCACACCTATGCAAATCTACAAATATATTCTGAGGTGTCAAGCTTTTGCATGTACAGGTGTTTGATGGTGACATGGCATACCTGCATCAAACTGGTGTCATTACCAAGAATCAGGATGCGTCTCTGGACAGCTGGGCACGTAATTACTTTCTGGCTTCTGAAGCTGACAGGTACATGATTACCTGTTGGTGTAGGCATCGGTTGTGTCTGTGACTGCAAGAAGAACATGCATGCACACGTCTGTTGCTGCTCAGATGTTGCAGATATGGCACAGCTTCTGCCGTCCTGTTTCACAGTGGAGGGTACAGATTCTGCCGTCCTGTTTCACAGTACACATGGAGGGTACACCTATCAGACAGATGAGGTGAGACAAGCCCAGCTGGTGCATTCACATGACAACCCATTGATGTGTACTTGATGGATGTCAAGCAACATGTCAGGGCACGGCTCTTTCATTCTGTGGCTGACCTGCATGTCTGTACATCAGCACATACTGTAGGCTGATTGCAGGAGTGTGACAGCTTGGCGCAAGTGGTATCACGGGGCAAGGGGTCAAGGGGGACCCTTCAAGGCGGAAGGAACGCCTTTGGTTCCACCCACCCCTCTGAAGAGAGAAGACATTCTGGATCGCTACGCCCAACATGTCAAGTCATGCCCCTCGTGCAGCAAGGTACACGATACTGCTGTTGCTGCGTGTTGTTGGCGTCTTGCTATCATCGCAATTATTAAGATCACTCACACTTCTGGCGATGCTGGCAGCAATGCCCATGGCTGCTCAGCACCAAACACTGCTTTTGTAACACATTCCATCCATAGACAGGTGTCAGGCTACATAGCAGCCTGCAAAAAAAACGCTTGCTGATGTGGTTGTGTACCAATGCATCTGCTTTATACGTCCTCAGCATTCCAATTGTCGGCAATCAGAATGAACAGCAGTTGGCACAGAAGATCCAATGAATCTTTTGTGGTCTGGCATATTTCATTTGCCACTTCAGTCACTGAGCCCTGTGTGCACATAGGCTCTCAGAGGCGTTCAGACAGGACAGCAGGCATTGCAAGCTGCTGCTGCTGTGTTGTTCCTGGTATTAGCAGCTCAGCTAGGACAAGGCACCAGTCCTGTCTCCTGGCCAGTGGCAACAGCTGCTTCAGGCACCATTGCATCCCTGGTATTACAGGGATGGCTCCTCGGCCTTGAAAAAAAGTTCACCTATGAAAACTACGACCATGCGAAATAAAACTGCCAGCAGCACCTGGTGGTGGAGATGAATGGAATGTGTAAATTACCTGTAGGACTCATATTGTTGACTAGAAGTGGTGATGCAAGTGTGCTGTGTATAGCATGTATTGGTTATGGTACCTGTAGCATTTCATGCATGAGTGCTGCTTCTGAGCTCAATTTGAGTACAAGGTTGCTGCGACGACAATGGTGATGTATCTGTAGATTGCATGGCGCAAATAAAGGAGCTGTACATTGATTTTCAAGGAAGCATTGAACAGAGCTCACATGTCTGCTGTACAGTCATCTTCCAGGTGTGAAATTTGGATTATTTGTGCATGATGCATGGCGTAAATGCTTGTAGCGTCACCCAGCGCCATATGAGTGTCTGACTGGACATAAATACAGAAAGTAAAGAGATTCTCGTCAGCTGTTCTTCTTGAGCAACATTGCTTGAACTGATATCATCGAGGTTGCCTTGATTAAGCTTGCCTGGTTACGATTACGGTATACGTCAACTTGAATCAGTATGAGAGTATTGATGCTTCCTCAATGAACCTTCTGAACCAGGTAATCTTATAATATTGACATGAACTGTGTTCGCTGCGCAAGACATCTCGGTTGCCTCTCGGTCACCTTCCATCTGGTCGATTACGAATTTTCAGGTCACATCGAATATCGGGATGAAGTTGTCCCAGCAAGCGATGCAGGCCCGGTACGTAGCTGAGTAGGCAACGTATTGTCCCAATTCTTCAATTCGTGTTTTTCTCTCCTGACCGGAAGACGAAATGGGATGTTATATCAGCCCCATCTGCGCCTTTGTGATGTGCAGCTCATGCTGCAGAGATGTGCTATTCAAAACATATTGGCATCCCAGCAACCTGCTGCAGCTGCTGATGTTCGAGGCTCATAGGTAACTATATAGGTAATAGACGATTACTAATAGTCAAGGCTGAAGCTTGCAGGTGATCTGGTCACCCACTTCAACAATGATTGTTCAATGACCCGTTGTGCAATGCAGGCTCGAGCAAATTATATATATTTGCGTAACTGACTACTGACCATAGGGTTTCTGCTGTGTTATGTAAGAGTATGCACATAAGCATGTAGGGTAAGTGTGTGACATAATGGTCCTTTTTAGTAAGCAATGTATTAAAGTTTGAAATCAGGGCCTCCATCTGTCCATCAAAAACCTATGCTAATTTAATGTACTATGCTATTTGGCCTCCTAATTGGCTAATTCAGTACTTTCGCTGTAGTTAATTTGTCAAAATTAATGTACTACCCCTTTAAAAAGTCTTTAAAAAGTATAGCATAGTAGAGTGGTAATC
>JAABUK010001632.1_pt1 | contig 42192 bp, 42 predicted proteins | sample 5559141 | NCBI WGS metagenome assembly JAABUK01 (sample SAMN10711869, study PRJNA513367) | rock metagenome | isolation source: Antarctica rocks | place: Antarctica: Victoria Land, Pudding Butte nord | collected 2016-01-03 | reverse complement strand
CCGCGGCAGCCTGATGCAGCCTGAGGAGGTGGCGGAGGCCGTGCTGTTCATGCTCACCCGGCCGCGCAACGTCGTGATCCGCGACCTGGTCATCCTGCCGCAGAGCGTGGACCTGTAGGGCATGGACGGGGTCATCGGGGTAGATATCGGCACGCAGAGCACCAAGGCGGTGCTGGTCGGACGGGGCGGCGCCATCCTGGCCCAGGCGTCGCGCAGCTACGCACCCGATACGCCGCGCCCCAACTGGGCCGAGCAGTGGCCGGACGTTTGGCTCCATGCCGTGGAGCAGTGCGTCGCGGAGGTCGCGCGCACGCGGGATGTGGACGTGAAGGCGCTGTGCGTGTCGAGTTTGTATGGCGGTTCCGGCATTCCGGTAGATGGGGCGATGCAGGCGTTGCACCCCTGCCTGATCTGGATGGACCGCCGGGCGGAGGCGCAGGTGGCGTGGGTGAAGTCCCATGTGGACCTGCAGCGGCTCGGCGACATCACGGGCAACGGCGTGGATAGCTATTACGGCTATACGAAGATGATGTGGCTGCGGGACGAGCGGCCGGAGGTGTGGGCGCGCACAGCGCTGCTGCTGCCGCCTAACGCCTACGTCATCCAACGGCTGACGGGGGAGATTGCGGTTGACCACTCCTCCGCCGGCAACATCGGCGGGATTTACGATCAGGCGGCGCGGGGGTGGTCGCACGAGATGCTGGACGCGCTCGGCATCCCGGCGCGGATGATGCCGGAGCGGCTGGTGGCGTCCTCGGACGTGGTGAGCGGGCTGTTGCCGGAGGTGGCGGCGCGGCTTGGGCTGACCGTGGGCACGCCGGTGATTGCGGGCGGGGTGGACGCGGCGGTGGCGACCTTTGCGGCAGGGGTGGTTTCGCCGGGGCATCACGTGGCGATGCTGGGCACCAGCATGTGCTGGGGCTACATTGCGCCGACGGCCGACGCGGCGCATAGCTTGATCTCGATGCCGTATGTCGTTGGCGCCGAGAAGGATCTGTATGTGTTTGGCGGCGCCGGCACGGCCGGAGCGTCCGTCACTTGGTTCCGCGAGCAGTTCTGCCAGGCGGAGGCGGCGCAGGCGCGGGAGACCGGGCGCGACCCGCATGCGATCTTGGAGGAGGGCGCCGCGGCAGTCGCCCCTGGGTCGGACGGAGTGCTGTTCTTGCCCTACTTGATGGGCGAGCGATCGCCGGTGTGGGACGCCCGCGCGTCGGGCGCGTTCGTCGGGCTGAACCTGTTCCACACGCGCGCCCACCTGTATCGCGCGGTGCTGGAGGGCGTAACACTTGCGCTCCGCCACAACATGGAGGCTGGCGCACGGGGTGCGGCGTCGCTGGAAGAGCGGCTAATTGTCGTGGGAGGCGCGGCGCGATCCGATCTGTGGATGCAGATTATCGCCGACACGACGGGCTACCCGGTGTGGACCATTAAGGAGGACGTGGAGGCAGCACTTGGGGCCGCGCGGCTTGCGGCCATGAGCGTCGGCCTTGCTGAGGGCGGGGAAAGCTGGGTCCACTTGACCGAGCGCACCTTGCCGGATCGGTCCCGCAAGCGCCGCTACGATACGCTGTTTGCGGCTTATGTGGCGCTTTACCCGGCGCTCAAGGACACGATGCATGCGCTTGCGGAGTTACGCGACACCGCAGCGTAGCGAACGCCATTTGACTTTGACCCTTCGTGGCTCGCCGCCTTCTGGAGCGGTTTATTACCTGGAAACGCTTACGGCGAAACTGACACGCCTTTCCAGAATGCAACGCGGTCGGCGATGTTAGCAGCGGCCTGTTTCGGCTCTGGATAATACCAGACGGCGTCCTTGTTTGCTTGGCCACCCACGTTCAGCGTGTAGTATTGGGCTGTTCCCTTCCAGGGGCAAACGCTTGTGTGGCTGCTTGGCTGCACGAACTCCTGCCGCAAGCTGATGGCTGGAAAGTAAGCATTGCCCTCGACGGTGACAATGTCATCGCTCTCGGCGACGACCTGGCCGTTCCATGTTGCTTTCATACGATCCTCCCGCAAGAAAAAGGTCGGGCATGGTGCCCGGCCTTTCCTGTTTAGTGCGCTGTTTCCGGCTCCCGCTCGGAGCCGCCCTCGTCGCCCTCACCATCCGGCTTGGCCAGTTCCGGCGGCTGCGGCGCTTCGGTGTATTCGAACTCCAGCTTGTCGTCCTTGAGCGACACCTTGACCGACCCGCCGCGGACCAGCTTACCGAATAGCAGTTCCTCCGCCAGCGGCTTCTTGATCCACTCCTGGATGACGCGGCCCAGCGGACGCGCGCCATACAGCCGGTCGTAGCCCCGCTCCGCCAGCCACTCCTTGGCCGCGGACGACAGCTCGATGGTGACATTGCGGTCAGCCAACTGAGCCTCAAGCTGCATGACGAACTTCTCGACCACGCGGCCCACGATCTCCTGCGTCAGCCCGGCGAAGGTGATAACTGCGTCCAGCCGGTTACGGAACTCCGGCGTGAACAAGCGCTTGATCGCCTCGGTATCCTCGCCCTCGCGCTCGGTGCGCCCGAAGCCGATGCTTTCCTTCGCCATGTCGGAGGCGCCCGCGTTCGTCGTCATAATTAGGATGACGTTGCGGAAGTCCACGACCTTGCCATTGTGGTCCGTCAGCTTGCCGTGGTCCATCACCTGCAACAGGATGTTAAACAGGTCCGGGTGGGCCTTCTCGATCTCGTCCAGCAACAGGACGCAGTGCGGATGCTGGTCAATTGCATCCGTCAGCATCCCGCCCTGATCGAAGCCGACATAGCCCGGCGGCGCGCCGATGAGCCGGCTGATGCTGTGCCGCTCCATGTACTCGCTCATGTCGAAGCGGGTCAGCTCGATCCCCAATGTGCTGGCCAACTGGCGCGCGACTTCGGTCTTGCCGACGCCGGTGGGACCGCTGAACAGGTAGTTGCCGATCGGCTTCTCCGCCTCGCGCAGCCCGGCGCGGGACAGCTTGATTGCGGCGGACAGCGCCTCGATTGCCTTGTCCTGACCGAACACCATCGCCTTTAGGTCACGCTCCAAGTTGCGGAGCGTTTCCTTGTCGTCTGCGCTGACGCTCTTGGGCGGGATACGGGCGATCTTGGCGACGATCTCCTCGACATCTTTCAGCGTCACCAGCTTGCGGCGCTTGCCCTCGGGCTGCAGCATCCGGCTCGCGCCGACCTCGTCAATGACGTCAATCGCCTTGTCCGGCAGCTTGCGGTCGTTGATATACTTCGACGACAGCTCGACTGCCCCACGGATCGCCTCGTCCGAGTAAGTGACCTTGTGGTGCTTCTCGTAGTTGGTCTTAAGGCCGCGGAGGATCTTGATCGCATCTTCCTGCGACGGCTCGTTCACGTCTATCTTCTGGAAGCGTCGCACCAGCGCGCGGTCCTTCTCGAAGTAGTTGCGATACTCCTTGTAGGTCGTGCTGCCGATGCAGCGCAGCGCTCCGGCGGCCAAGGCGGGCTTGAGTAGGTTAGAGGCGTCCATCGCCCCGCCGCTAGTCGCGCCGGCACCGATCACGGTGTGAATCTCGTCAATGAACAAGATGCTGCCAGCGTGCGCCTCCAGCTCCGTCACGACCGCCTTCAGCCGCTCCTCAAAGTCGCCGCGGTAGCGGGTGCCGGCCAATAGAGCGCCCATGTCCAGCGCGAAGATCGTGCTTTTAAGCAGGACTTCCGGCACGTCGCCCTCGACGATGCGCTTGGCCAAGCCCTCGGCGATGGCAGTCTTGCCAACGCCGGGATCGCCGACGTAGAGCGGATTGTTCTTGGTGCGGCGACATAGGATCTGGATCGTCCGCTCGATTTCGACGTCGCGGCCGATCAGCGGGTCTATTTTGCCGTTGGTGGCCTTCTTGTTGAGGTTCACGCAATAATTGCTTAGCGCGTCCTGAGCCTTGCGGCCGCCGGGCTTCTCCTCGCGCTCGTTGCCCTCATTCGGACCTTCTTCCTTGGATCCCGCGACCGGACGCTGGGTCGCACGGCCCGGCGCCTTGGCGATGCCATGGCTGATGAAGTTGACTGCATCCAGCCTGGTCATGTCCTGTAGTTGCAAGAAGTATACCGCATGGCTTTCACGCTCGCTGAACAGGGCAACAAGGACATTGGCTCCCGTCACTTCATCGCGCCCGCTGCTTTGCACGTGGATGGCGGCGCGCTGCACGACGCGCTGGAAGCCAGCCGTCGGCTTCGGGTCGCCAGGCCGGTCCGTTGCCAGGCCAGACAAGTCCTTGTCCAGGAACTCACCCAGGTCGGCGCGGAGCTTGTCGAGATCAACGCCGCAGGCGCGCAACACCGTTGCAGCGTCGCTGTCGTCGGCGAGACCAAGCAAGAGGTGCTCCAGCGTCGCATATTCGTGCCGGCGCTCACTGGCCAGCGAAAGGGCACGATGCAGCGTCTGTTCAAGGTTGCGAGACAACATACCGGTGACGCTCCTTCGCGCAGGGGACGTAGGTTCCGAAGAGACTAGACGACGGCAACCGCCCCAAGTGTGCCTGGGACAGTATCCCAGATACAGGTGTAAAAATGTAAGATAGGTGTAGTTTCGTTAGGCTAAGGCTCACTCTTTCTCGATTGTGCATTGCAGGGGGTGCTGATTTTGCCGGGCTAGGTCCATCACCTGCGTCACCTTGGTTTCTGCCACCTCATAGGTAAACGCTCCGCAAACGCCGACGCCGCGGCGATGCACATGCAGCATGATGCGTGTCGCCTCTTCCCGCGTCTTCTGGAAGAACCGCTCCAGCACATGCACGACGAACTCCATCGGAGTGTAATCGTCGTTCAGCATCAGCACCTTATACATGGCGGGCTTGCGTGTCTTCGGGCGGGTCTTGACCACCACACCAGTGTTTGGGTTGTCGCCGTTGCCGCCACGCTTGTCGTTGTCGCTCATTGCCCTGACATCCTGACGGCCACGCCCCTTTTGTCGCGCCGTTCCGCTGGAACCAACGCACTCCTGCGATCACGGCGCACCCTCCAGCGCATCCCGCCGGATTGCAGGCACCAAGCTCACCAGATCACAGCATATCGGGACGCAGTGCCACGGGAAAAGAGCGGGGTAGGCCGCTACCGGCCATCTGACGGGGCGGCGGACACGGAAAAGGCCCGGGAGCACCGCCCCGGACCTTGGTTCAGCGTGGCGCCGCCCCTCAGCGGGACGGCACGGCACGTCTTAGGCAGACCCCTGGAGGTTTGCGCACAAGTAGGCTTGCGCGGCCTGGCACGGCCGCTGGCCGTCCATAAAACAGACCGCGCAGGCTTGCTTAGGCGGCCTTGAAGCTTTCGACCGCTAGGGTCATGCGACCGGCAATCGGCGCAATGGCGTCGCTGGCCAGCTTGATCGAGGTGTCAGCGACCTGGCTGGTCTGCGACACCGCCTTCTCGACCACGGTGCGCGCCAGGGTCGTTTGCAGCTCGATAGCCTGCTGGAAGGTTCGGATGCCGGACATGGCGCGGAAGGTGGACATCGCCTCCTCCATGGAGGCCTGCGCGGTCGCCGCGAACTGCTTGGTCAGGTCCTGCATCCCCGTGGCAAGGATCTGGCCCGACTTCACGATGGCCTCGACGTTGCCCTGGCCGAAAGCGACGATGTCGTGTGGTGTCTTCATGGTGGCGTTCCCTGTTTTGCCAGGGCGCATCCCGGCAATTGCTAAAAAGCGGCACGCCGCACTGCAATGCGCCCAGCCCCGGGCAATGCAAGGCTGGCGGCCCAGGTCACCTTGGGCCACTCGCGTATACTGTAATGCAGCATACGATGGAATGACTCATTGCGGACACAAGCGCAAGACGATTTGTGCAACGCACCATTGCGATCTCGCTTGGTCGAAACGCGGAAAGTTCCCATGCGATCTCAGGCAACTTCGATAACGTTATGGTGATGCTGCCGATTTAACATTTGTCATTGATGCTGGACAGCGCGGCTGCTGCCCACGTAGAGTTGAATGGCTTAGCATGGAGATCGGGTCGGAATGCCCAGGTTCACGTCAGGGATGCAGTGGTTGCCGGCCGTCTCGGCACTGGTGCTCCTGCTCTCGTTGCCGGCCACCCCGGCAGCCGCGCAGGTTGGTTCGGACCGTTATGCTTCCATCGTGATGGACTCCGGCAGCGGCAACGTCCTGGCGGCCGCCAGTGCGGACGAGCCTCGGTATCCCGCCAGCCTGACTAAGATGATGACGCTGTATATGCTGTTCGACGCTTTGCGCGACCGCCGGGTGTCCCTGGATCAGCAGGTGCCGGTTTCCGCCTGGGCGGCGTCCATGGCGCCGACGAAGCTGGGGCTGGTGCCGGGCACCTATATCACGGTGGAACAGGCGGTCCTCGGCCTGGTAACCAGGTCCGCCAACGACGCCGCCGCCGCGCTGGGCGAGATGCTGGGCGGGGACGAGGAGCGGTTCGCGCAGATGATGACCCTGCGCGCCCGGGCGCTCGGCATGACGCACACGACATTCCGTAACGCTTCCGGCCTGCCGGATCCGGACCAGATTACGACGGCCCGGGACATAGCGGTGCTGGCGCGGCATCTGGTGCAGGACCATCCCGCCTACTATCGCTACTTCAGCGCCCCTTCCTTCGTGTTTCATGGGCGGCTGATTCCGAACCACCAGCGCATGCTGCAAACCTATCCCGGAGCGGACGGCCTCAAAACCGGATACATCCGGGACTCCGGCTATAACCTGGTTACGTCGGCCGTTCATGGCGACACCAGGCTGATTGGCGTCGTGCTGGGCGCGGCGAACAGCGGGGAACGGGACCAGCACATGACCGCCCTGCTGGATGCCGGCTTCGACCGGGCTGGCGCGCCGATGCTGCTGGCGCAGCATGACCCGGCGCCAAGCTTCGGCTTGCCGGCGATCATCGCCGCGGCGCAAGCGGCGCAGTCGTATCCGTCGCCGCTGTATTCGGCGCCCTACACCGATGTGCCGGGCTCGCGCTACCAACTGGGCTATGACACGCCCTTCCTGCAGCCCCAGTCACGGGTCCGCGGCTACGCGGCCCGGTTTGCCGAACCCCGGCTGGCGCCGCAGCCCGTGCGGCTCCGCGCTGGCGGGCCTGGATGGCGTGAGCCGGCCTGGCGTGAGCCGCCGGGGCGGACGGCACGGGAGCCGGCGGCGCGCCGCATGATGGACCGGACGGGTCCGCGTGACCGCTTTGAGTTCCGGGACCGGGGGGAGCAACGGGCGGAGCGTTTCCGCGTCCATCCGGTCATGGCCGCCCCGCCAACGCAGCAACGCACGCGTGCGTCGCCGGGGCGCGGCTACGATGCTGCGCCGCGCCCGGTGCGGTCCGCCCATGCCGCTTGGCCAGGCGGGCGCTACCCCGGCTGAACCTTATCCCCTTGCACGCCGCGGAGCCGCGCCGCATTTTAAGCTGATGCCCGGCGCAGCGCCCGGCGGCAAGGGAACCTGGGACGCATGGACGGCGGAGCCGATTCAAGACGCATCACCCTCTATTCGCCAGAGGATTTCGCGGGGATGCGCGCCGCCGGGCAACTGGCGGCAGAGACGTTGGACATGATAACGTCGCGTGTCCGCCCAGGTGTCACCACGGCGGAACTGGACCAGGTGTGCCACGATTTCATGGTGGGGCGCGGGGCGGTGCCGGCCACCCTGGGCTACCGTGGCTACCAGCACAGCAGTTGCATCAGCATTAACCACGTCGTCTGCCACGGCATCCCCGGCGACCGCCGCCTGGTCGAGGGCGACGTGCTGAACATTGATGTCACCGTTATCCTGGACGGCTGGCATGGTGACAGCAGCCGGATGTATATCGCCGGGCAGCCCAGTACCAAGGCGGCGAAGCTGCTGGACGTGACCTATGCCGCGCTGATGCGCGGGGTTGCCGCCGTGCGCCCCGGCGCCACCCTGGGCGACCTGGGCTACGCCATACAGTCCTTCGTCGAGTCCAACCGGTTCAGCGTCGTGCGCGACTTCTGCGGCCACGGGATCGGCCGCCGCTTCCACGAGGCGCCGAACATCCTGCACTTCGGCAAGCCCGGCGAAGGCCCGGTGATGCGCCCCGGCATGTTCTTCACCATCGAGCCGATGGTGAACGCCGGACGCCCGGAGGTGAAGGTGCTAGATGACGGCTGGACCGCTGTAACCCGCGACCGCAGCCTGTCCGCACAGTTCGAGCATATGGTCGGCGTGACGGAAACGGGGTGCGAGGTGTTCACGATCTCCCCCGCCGGGCTGCACAAGCCGCCCTACGTCCTATGAACGGTGAGGTCTTTGCCACTACCCACCGTTTGCGGTTCAACGACACCGACCGCCTGGGCCATGTGAACAACGCCGTCTTCGCGGTCATGCTGGAGCAGGGGCGGTCCGAGTTGGCGGTTGCCGCCGGGCTGCCGGTGGAATCTGGGGGCCAGGCGCTGGTGATCGTACGCCTGGAACTGGATTTCCTACGGGAGATGGCCTGGCCTGGCGATGTGCTGATCGAGACGGAGGTGTCACGCCTCGGCGGCAAGTCCTTCCAGTTCCGCCAGCGGCTGGTGTCCGGCGGCGAACTCTGCGCCCGGGCGGTGACAGTGCTGGTCGTCATGGACCGCATGACCCGCAAGGCTGTGCTGCTGACGCCGGGATGGCGGGACGCGCTGGGCCGCTGGCTGGTGCATGAGGCCGCCGAGGCATTGCCCGCCTGATGCCGCCGGGTCAGGACGACTTGTTGCGCCAACTCGAAACCCTGACCCGGTTGGTTCAGCCGGAGTCCTCTGCCTCACCGGCGCCCACGCTGCCTCCCGTTCCGCGGCAAGCTGGCGACCCTCCGGCGGCGCAGGCCACCCTGCCGCCGCGGCGGGCCAGGGCGCCTCTGACGACACCCGTTCCACCCCAGCCCGATCCCACACCCGGCACGCCCATGAGTGCTGAAGGCCACCGCAGCCGGATGCGCGCCCGGCTGCTGCAGTCCGGTCCGGACAGCGTCGCGGACCACGAGCTGCTGGAGATGATGCTGTTCCTCGCCCTGCCCCGGCGCGACACCAAGCCCATCGCCCGTGCGCTCCTGACCCGCTTCGGCAGCTTCGCAAACGCCGTGTCGGCCCCCCTGCCCGACCTGCGGACCGTCGAGGGCCTGGGCGACGCGGGGATCGCGGCGCTGAAGACGATCCAGGCTGCCGCCCTGCGCCTGGCTCGGTCGGAGGTGCTCAACCTCCCCGTGCTGAATAACTGGGACCGGCTGATGGAGTATCTGCAAACGGTGCTGGGCCGCGAGCGCATCGAGCAGTTCCGCATCCTGTTCCTGGACAACCGCAACCGCCTGCTGGCCGACGAGGCCCAGGCCCGCGGCACCGTGAACCACACCCCTGTCTATCCGCGCGAGGTGGTGAAGCGCGCCCTGGAGCTGCACGCGACGGGGCTGATCCTGGTCCACAACCACCCTACTCTGAGCGTCAGGCTCACGGCTGATCACGCTCAAGCACGTTGAAACACAACGATTTTCTGACTTGAAAAGCTACCGCAAGCTGGGGCAAACTGGGGTCGGCAACTGGGGGATCGGAGAACATTCTGACCTCAATTACCGACCGACTACCGCCCCCAGTTTTCGGGAGACGTGGCATGGGCAGCCTTACCGACGGCGCGATCCGGCGCAGCATGAAAGAGGTCGAACTGACCGGGAAGCAGAAGTCACTCTCCGATGGTGAGGGTCGCGGAGTTGGCCGCCTGCTCCTGGTTCTCCGGCCCATGCCGACGCGGGTGCTATCCGAGTGGATGGCCCAGCAATGGCGCGACGGTAAGCGAATTAAGGCGAAACTCGGCGATTACCCTTCGATGTCGCTCGCGGCCGCCCGAGAGGTTTTCAAGCGCGACTTCGCCGACGCCATCCAGAAAGGCCGGAGCATCAAGATCGCGACGGATACCCGGCCCGGAACCGTCGCCGACCTATTCGAGGCGTATATAGCCTCGCTGAAAGAGGCGGGTAAGCCATCTTGGAAGGAGACGGAAAAAGGGCTGAACAAGGTTGCCGACACGCTCGGGAGTAACCGTCTTGCGCGAGAGATCGAGCCCGAAGAGGTGACGGAGGTTCTCCGCCCCATCTTTGAGCGCGGGGCCCCCGCCATGGCAGACCACGTCCGCTGTTACATCCGCGCAGCCTACAGCTGGGGGATGAAATCCGAGCTCGACTATCGAAACACATCGCCGCGTCGGTTCCGTCTCGTCTACAATCCGGCGGCAGGCATCCCGACCGAGCCGAAGGTGGTCGGGTCCCGGTGGCTCGACGAAGATGAGTTCGTCCAGCTCTGGCGCTGGCTCGACTGCCCCGATGTGCCGGTGCACCCGCCCTATCTGCGGGCCGTTCAAATCCTGATGCTCACTGGCCAGCGGGTCGAGGAGATCGCACGCCTGCACCGGGATCAGTGGGATTCCCCTGAGCGCATTGTCGACTGGTCAAAGACCAAGAACAGCAAGCCCCACGCCGTCCCCGTTCCTTCGCTGGCGGCCGAACTCCTCGACTCGATCAAGCCCAACGAGCATGGCTGGTTCTTCCCTTCGGCCAAGGATCCATTGAAGCCGGTCAGCCATGGAACGCTCTACGCCTTCATGTGGCGGCAGCGCGGCCGCGGCGTGATCCCGGTCGTGACCAATCGCGACCTGCGGAGAACGTGGAAAACGCTGGCAGGTAAGGCTGGGGTGCCGAAGGAAATCCGGGACCGGATCCAGAACCATGCCCTGCAGGATGTCAGCTCCAAGAGCTACGACCGCTGGAACTACATGCCCGAGAAGCAGGCCGGAATGGCGCGCTGGGATAAATTCGCCCGTGCAATGTTGGCCAAGAGGGCCAGCCGCAAGCCACTGAGGGAGGCAGCTTGATCCAGTGATGGCAAGGCGGTCGCCGGAGTACCGTCTCACCTCAAGGGCACAAAATTGTTGTGCCCGCGCAGACACTCGACCAATTCTACCGCACCAACCCGTATACCTGGCCCCGTCGAACGAACGCTGCCTTCGCTCCTTCCAAGATTGCGCAGGCCGCCTGCTTCGTGCCGTCGTCGTCGATCGAGCCCCGCGAGATGATCTGGGAGCGCTCGCTGGTGGCCTTCAACACGATTATCTGTTCGGCATCACCGAGCACCGCAATGTTTGGGTTGTGCGTGATGATGATGATCTGCCGTCGCTCCTTGGCCATGCGGATGACCGGAACGAGCTGGGAATAGATGAACTCACTATCCAGATTGTCTTCGGGTTGGTCAATGAGCAACGGGTTCGCGCTATCCGAAGACAGCATGAGCGCGAGTAGCACTGATTGCTGCTGGCCCAGCGAAAGCTGACTGAACTCGCGAACGAGAAAGCGCTTGTTGCCGGTATCATCCTCATGGGGCCGCGTGACTGTCAGCTTCGGTCGATCAAAGACCTGCACCGTCTCCAGCCGTGCCAACGTCGCTGGCTCGCTGAACCGCTTGATGATCTCCTCGGCTTCCGCCTTGTTGAACATCGCGACGCTTTCGCTTGTCCGAAGCGCCTGAATTGGCGCCACATCGCGTCCGCGGATAGCAGCAATCAGCTTCGGCACGGTCAGGCTCTGCGTCACATAAGTCGCGCGCGGCACTTGGGTGGTACGCCATCCCATCACTTCCACCAGCAGATCATATCCCTGGGGCGAGAGGCCGCTTTCCTCGAACTTGAGGGTAACATTCAGATCCGACAACGCGGCGCGGAGCTTGGTCGTCGCGCCCGCCGCGAACGCTTTGCGCTTGCTTACTATTGTCTTGCGGGCCGCCCATCGCGCCGCGACGAGCCCATCCCGTTTCGTCTCGAGCCCGGCGAGATGTGGCACCCAGGTCTGCAAATTGGTGATAGCGCCGTTGAAGGTTGCCTCGTCCTTCGCAAGTTTCGTAATATAATCCATGTTGACGGACACGCCCTGCGCCTCCAGCGCAGCCCGCTGGCTCTGCAAAGCCCCGAGCAGCGTCTTTTCCTTCGCGCCCCAATCGAGAACCTTCTGCTGTACAAGAGCCGTCAACGAGGCAGACTTTGCACTCAGAAGAGTTTCCGACTGGGCCAGCCCAGCCTCGAAAGCACTAACTTCGGTAGTAATTGCCAGGAACTCGTCCCTACCGACTACCAGCGTTGCCGGGTCTGCGGCTGCACGGAGTTTGCCTAGCGCTTCCTTGACCGTCTTGTAATCCAAGCTGGTCGCGATGGTCTTGGAGAACGCGACGATCTGAACCCGGGACTGCCGCTCCGCCTCCAACTGGCGGCTTGTCTGAATGATCTGTTTGGCCTTGCCCTCAGTGAACTTCTTGATCTGCTGCTGGACGATCCCGAGGTCCCGACGATATTGCGGCATCAAGGCAATCTTGCTGCGTGCCTCAGCAATCTCGGCCTCAACCGCGAAGATGGCTAGCCGCGCCGTTTCCTCGGCAGCCACTTCCTGAGCAACGTCGGTGAACCGATCGAGATAGGCTAGTAGCGCCCCGGGATCGTCCTGTGCCTTCTGGCTGATCCGCTGGGTCTCTCCCTGCCCATAGCATTCGAAGGGAAGTACCTCCGGACCCTCTAACGGATCATGGACGTTCGTACCTGTCGTATCACCTTTCCCGCAGAACAGCCGATGCGTCCCTCCTGCCTCGTCGCCATAGGCAAGATCAATCCGGTCCGGCCAGACGTCCGAGTTAATCACATTATTGCCACTCGGATACTCGGAAAAGAATCGCAGAGCCTCGAACATCGTCGATTTGCCCGTACCGCGGCCTCCAATGATGCAAGTTAAGTTTGGACTGAAATGCACAGCTTGATCGCGCAGGAAACAGCCGTTCAGCCGCATGCCGATCAATGTCGGCACCTGCTTTGGTATTTCGTCCTCAAGTCTGACCCGCGCGTCTGCATTCATCAGCTCATAACGTAGCGCATCGAAGCTCAGCGTCTGAACTTTGTATCGTGTGACCTTCTGGTCGCCCTTGGCGTTCCGGCCGAGCGCGTTAAGCGTGTGCGAGTCCGAACTCAACACCCTTGCGAGCGGTGAAATGCTTCCGTCCTGCCGAGCCGCACGGTCGCGGCCGATGGCGGCCCGGACGTTGTCAGGATCACCGGCTGCAAACGAGATGGTGGATACCGCATTCTTCAGCTCAATTGCGAGGAGCGCAGGATGGCAGACAATGTCAACCTTATGCGGGCTTCCGCAGGGCAATCGCTTGAAGGCGGATCAGGCTGATTGTCTGAGCAAGGCTTCGAGATAGGCGGTGTCCCAGGCGGCTGATTTCCGGCGGACTTTGAGGCTGTGCTTGTCCTTTGGGCCTTGCAAGAGGTTCATGGCCATGTGGCGGACGGTGGCCATGTTCTGTGGCCCGGCGCCGGATCGTAGTCTGCTGAGGTCTTCATGGAAGACGACATCGAGCACCCAATGGAGCCGGTTCTCGACATGCCAGTGACATCGCACTGCGTAGGCGAACAGCTTGGCGTCGAGTGGCATGGAGGACAGGTAGTAGCGGCGTTCGAGGCTGGTTGTGCCGTTGCGCTCGACCTCGGCTTCGACAACCGCGATGGCGCCCAGGCCCGGGAAGCGCGGCTCGCCTGGGAAGCGCCGGGCCGTGGTCAACCAATCAACGGTGTGGCTGACCGCGTGGCGGCGCACCTCGATCCGGCCATGGTCACCGTCCGTCGTCTCGAAGCGGCTGTGGATGGTGGCGGCCGGGTCGTTCAGATAGCACCGGATGTCGTCGTGCAGGCTGGGCTGGTTGTCCTTGACTGCGAGCAGGTAGTTGCCGCCGCGGTCCAGAATGGCTTGGGCGATCTTGGTCTGGGCGCCCATGGCGTCGATGGTGACGAGGGCTCCGGTGAGCACGAGGCGTTCGAGCAGGACTGGGATGGCGGTGATCTCGTTGGACTTGGCCTCGCACGCCTGCTGGCCGAGCACGAGGCGTTGGCTGCTGGCCCAGGCCGAGACCATGTGGAGCGGGCCGCGGTCGCGGCGGTGGTCGTGGGTGCGCCGGGACGTCTTGCCGTCGATGGCGACGACATCGGGGACGGTTGTGGCTGGGGCTGGCTCGCGCAAGCCTTCGACCCAGGCGGTGAAGCACTGGGCGAAGAGCGTGCCGTCGATGGCGTTGATGATGTCGTTCAGCGTGTCGTGGCTGGGGATGCCGGCTTTGAAGGGCAACAAACGGCGAAGGAAGTCCTGGTGCATCTGGCCCCAGCGCCTGATCTCAACGAAATCCTCCGCTCCCGCCAGCGTGCCGCACAGAACGAGCAGCAGAACCTCCGGCAACGGAAACAGCACCTTCCAGGACTGGCGTGGGTCTTCCAGCGCACCGAAGTGCTCGATCAACGACGGGCTGGGCATGGGGAAACCTCATCAACACGAGGTCTCCTCTGAATCAGACTTCAGGCCGAACCGAAATCCCCGAACCGTTCAAGCGATTGCCCTGCGGGCTTCCGCCCGGCATCTCGACATCGAGGCCTTTCGGTGCGTCGACATGGGCAAGGATGCCGAATCCTCCCAGCGGGACCAGCCGGTTCAGGCAGTCGATCATGCTGTTCTCGACGCGCGATGTCGGCAGCCCCCGATCGTGCAGCACGAGCTGCGCATGAAATGCCTGTAATCTCTGCAGATCCGGCAGGTAGCAGAGCAGATGCCCCTGCATGGTGCTGAGTTCTATGGCGGGAACGATCAGCAACGGCTTCCCATGCGACGCAGCGATAGCCGCCGCGCAGCCGCTGATCTCGTTGTGATCGGCGATGGCCACGATGCTCAGGCCCTCACGTACGGCCGAATCAACGATGGCCGCAGGCGTAGCCAGGGGATCGCTTACATCGTGCGACCCGGAGTTGCTGTGAACATGAAGATCGCCCCGCACGAAGCTTGCGCCTCGGGTGAGTGCGAGCACATCGCCAAAATCGTCCAGGACGCTCACACGCTACCCCCTTCACATGCTGGCGCTGCCCACGAGCGATCGCGAGGCGCGCTACCGTTTTCTCCCGAGCGCGGGGCGAGACTGTTCCAGCGCACCGAATAGCTGCGCCCGGCAGCTTTGTAGCGGGGAACCAAACGCGGCAACCCCTTGCAGCAATGTAGCGCTTTTTTCGCGCGAGGCGGCGCGCCTATGGACGGTCGCCAGGCACGCCGACACTGGAGCTTTTCTGGATCGACCCTGCTAGGTTCGGATGATGACCGCACCCGTCCCCCTCCCGGACGGCGACGGGTACGCCTCTCTATTGGCCGAGCTCAAGGAACGGATCCGGACGGCTCGCGTGAAGGCCGCCGTCGCCGTCAACCAAGAGCTCATCCTCCTTTATTGGAGCATTGGCCGAGACATCCTCGCGCGCCAGAACGCCGAAGGTTGGGGTGCCAGGATCGTTGATCGGCTCGCCGCCGATCTTCGCCGCGACTTCCCGGAGATGACCGGGCTCTCGCCCCGAAACCTGAAATATATGAGGGCGTTCGCCGAGGCCTTCCCGGATGAGGAAATCGTGCAACAGGCTGCTGCACAATTGCCGTGGGGTCACACGATCAAGCTGATCGAGGCCGTCAAGGACGCCGACGAGCGGCTCTGGTACGCTCGGCAGGCCGTGGAACACGGTTGGAGTCGCAACGTCCTCGTACACCAGATCGAGAGCAGGCTCTACGCTCGCCAGGGCAAAGCGTTGACGAAATTTGCGCGCACCCTTCCCGCACCCCAGTCGGACCTTGCCCATGCCCTCATCAAGGACCCCTACAGCTTCGACTTCCTGTCCATCGGACCCGACATCTCCGAGCGCGAGCTCGAGCTTGGCCTGCTGGAGCACCTGCGGGCGCTGATCCTCGAACTGGGCAAGGGCTTCGCGTTCGTCGGGAGCCAACATCATCTCGAGGTAGGCGGCCAAGACTATTATCTCGATCTCCTCTTCTATCACCTCCGCCTGCGTTGCTTCGTGATCGTCGAGCTCAAGATCGAGGACTTCAAGCCCGAGTTCGCCGGCAAGATGAACTTCTACCTGTCCGCGGTCGATGACCAGCTCCGCCACGAGACCGACGCGCCAAGCATCGGCATCATCCTGTGCAAGGGCAAGAACGAGGTGATCGTCGAATACGCGTTGCGCGACTCGACCAAGCCGATGGGCGTCGCCGAGTATCGGCTGTCGGCGGCGCTCCCCGAACCGCTCCAGGCCGAGCTGCCCACCATCGCCGAGTTCGCTAGAGAGTTCCCGTTGATGTCGCTGGTGAAGCTACGGATCGAAATCGAACGCGAGTTGCGGTCCATGGTCGATGACCAGGCAACAGCCGAACGCCCGCTCAGTATCAGCGCAGGACTCGGGGAGCTTGGCCGACGCGGTCTGGCGCCGCCGAGCACCCGGCGCTTTCACGCCGCGCTGCGCACCCTCCATGAAGCCGCCCACGGCATCGACGTGTCGCCAGAAGCGGCGTTGGAGGCGACCGACGCCGGGGCCGACTTTCTGGCCGAGTTGCGCGCGCTTCGCTTGGGAGACGCCTCTTGAGCATCGAGACCTCTCCCGAAGGCACAGCCGTCGACGCAGACGCTCGCCGCCTCGCGCTCGAAGCGATCGCCACCCTCGTCTACATCAAGAAAACCGCGGCCGATCAGGTGCTCAGGCGTGCCGGCGTCCCCGAGGATCTGATCCGCCGCTTCCTCACCGATCGCGACCCGGCAACGAGTGAGAAGCGCTCCAAGCGAGATGCAGGCGCGCTGGTCCTGGAGGAACTCGCCGGGACGGGCGCGGACCACGCGGTCATTCGCTCAATCATCGACATCGCCGCCGAATGGTCGGCCTTTCACCTGGCCCAAAACGAGTACCAAGCACGCGCCGTCGTGCAAAAAGCTCGGGAGATGCGCGGCGTTCTTGCCGAAACTGACGCCCGCGAACGGACCGAGGCCGAGGCCCGCAGGAACGCCGCCGAGCAGCAACACCGCCGCGAGCAGCGCGAGACGCTTGCCCGTCAGAGCGCACTGCTTCTCGCCCAGTTCGACGGAGCGGTCTCGTCGCCTGACCACCAGCGGCGCGGCTATCTGCTCGAGGACCTTCTGAACCGGACGTTCGATCTGCACGGCATCCCGGTGCTGCGGGCGTTTCGCCGCAACGGGGGCGGCGAACAGATCGACGCGGCGTTCGAACTCGACGGCTGGCATTATCTCGTGGAATGCCGATGGCGCGCTCGTCTGGCGGACATCCGTCAACTCGATGGCCTTGCCGGTCAGGTCGCCCGGTCAGGCCGTCAAACCATGGGCCTCTTCCTCTCGGTCGAGGGCTGGTCCGAGCACGTCGTGCCACTGCTCAAGCAGAACCCGGCCAAGGCCATCTTCCTGATGGAAGGCTTCGACCTTCGGTCCGTGCTCGACCAGCGTGTCGATCTGCGCAAGCTACTCAAAGCCAAGATTTCGGCGCTGAACATCGAGGCCGAACCGTACCTCTCCGTCGCGAAGTTGCTGGGGTGAGCGCCGGCAGTGAGGAACGCGGCGCTGGCGACCGCCCCGAAATCGACCTGGCGACACGTCTCGCCCGCCTCGACGAGTTCGAGGCTGAGCTCGTGCGGAAAGGCGCGCCGCTGCTCGGGTCCGTTAACGCGCTGAGCCATGCCGACTTCTTCGTCGTCGGCGCCGCTCGGCGCACGCTCGCCCAGGCGCGCGGCTTCAAGCAGTTGATCGAGGCACGCAACTTCCCCTGCGCGGCCGCCATCCTGCGCATGCAGATCGACACGGCGATGCGCATCAACGCGCTCTTCCTGGTGGAGGACATGAGCGCCGCATGTCGCTCCGTCCTGGATGGCGCACGCTTTAACACGTTGCGCGATCGCAGCGGCGCCAAGCTCTCGGACGCCCATCTTCGCGCCAAGCTCGCCGAGGAGCACCCCTGGATCAACCCGGTCTACGAACGTGCTTCCGACTTCGTGCACCTGTCCGGCCGCCATTTCTACACGTCGATCGCGAGGACGGACGACACGACGCGCATCGCGACGTTCACGATCAGCGGCGAGGACCCGCCGCGGCCCGACGAGATCTATTTCGAGATAGTCGACGCCTTCCTGCGGGCATCGGCGTTAGTCGGAACGATGATCCTGGCCTATCTCGGCATCCGAGCGGGCCTGTACCGGCCTGACGACAGGATTGACGAAGCTCCCGAGCACGCTGCGGAGGCTCCCGCAGCATGATCCACGACCTCTTCCTTCGCCGCTACCCTAACCAGATCTACTGGGGCGACCGGCCCACGCCCGCGATGCACAGGCTCCTCACCCAGGCCGCGCATATCGTCTTCAACGACCTCGCTCCGGCGCTGAAGCTCGACCAGAACTTTTTCAAAGCCGTTCACGACGCACTCGCCCGCGAGCTCGGGCTAGGTCGTCTCGTCGACGCGCCGACTTATGACGCCATCTGCGGCGAGTATCTGACCGAAAGCTATGATCTCTGGAAGGATCGACACGGCACGGCCGACACGTTCCTGAAAGCGCGCCTCAGCCTGGTCGAGCTCTTGTTCAGGGCGATCGAGGAGCGAGTTCCCAGCCGACGAGCGGTTGCAGCCCCAAGACCTACGCTCCTGTCTCGTTCACCAAGCCCGGCCCCGACCAACGACGGCAGCGACGAAACTGTTTCGGCTGCCGTCCGAGAGCTTAACAGTCGCCTTCGCCAGGCCGGCATGGGCCTTCACTACCACAATGGGCTGATCCAGTTCGCGCAGGACGAACTCACGCAGGAACGCGCCGCCGAACCCTGCTGGACGATCCTACGCGATGCGAAGTGGGCCAATGTCGATCGCGAGCTCAAGGAAGCCATCGATCATGCTGACGGCGGGCGCCCGGACGCCGCCTTCCACGCCGCCAAGGCGCTCGAGAGCACGATCAAGATCATCAGCGACGACCAGGGTTGGACGAGCGGCAAAGAACGCGGGGCCGCGAATTACATCGACAACCTAGTCAGCCAGAAGAACGGCCGCTTCCTCGAGCCCTGGGAAGGCGAGATGCTGAAAGCCCTCTTCGTCCATGTCCGCAATCCGCACGGGCATGGCGCGGGCAGCCAGCCCCCGCCGGCGCTCACGGATCCTCAGACGACCTGGGCCATCGAAACCACGATGAGCTGGATCAAGAGCCTGGTCCGCCGGCTCTAGCGGTCACAGGCGGGCCGTAGGAACGTACCGCCGCTCGCCGGTCAGGAACTCGTGGAGCTGCGTCGGCGGCATCGCATTCCAACGGTGGCCGAGCGCCACGGCGAATGCAGCGGGTCCAGCCATGAACAACCTGATGGCCTTCGGCCGCAGCCGAGTTGCGGCCGCATCGACTGCGCGCTTCACGGCAGATGCGCTGGCTTGAGCCGCCCGTCCAGACACGAGGGGCTCTGGCAGGTAGGCGCTCAGTACGCGATCTGCCTCAACGCCTGCGGTCTCGAGCAGATCGGTGGAAGGATCGCGGAGGATACCGATGCTGACCACGAGATCATCGCCGTCAAGCGAGCCAGGCTCGCCGATGCGCCAGGGGGGCGGCGGGTCCTCCGGCCGCGGACGATCATCGGTCAGCCAAGCTCCGTCACGCGTCGGAATTTCCAGCTCGAAGCCGCTCGCCGACCGTAGCGCCCATCCAGCGGCCATTGCTGTCGAAAGCCGGTAAGACCCGCCCAGAGCAACCCGCGACACGCCGCGCGCGCGCAACCAGCGGGCCGTCCGGTCGAGCGGCGCGAGCAGGCCCTCAGCCCACCTATCCGGCGCAGGGCACGGCGCCGTTCCTCCGGAAAACAGGCTAGCCTCGATCTCGACCGCCGTCTCGTCGGCCTCGTTACGATCGGAGCGAATGTGTAATGGGAAGCCCGTCGGCAGGGGCAACGGCTGACCGAGCCCGCCCTCCATCGTCCGCAGAAGATCGCTTCGCGGGATCGGAACACCGGCATTGCGACCAGCCAGCGCGCTCAACGCTTCAAAGGCGTCGCTCACCCGCCGCATACTCACCTCGAACCCGGGGAACGCCCGCTCGAGCTCAAGGCCGAACGCCTGGACGGCGCTGTCGCGGTCCGGGAGACTGCGCTCGCTGATCTCGACCGACTCCGCCACGAACGGGCCGAGCCGATCACCATAAGCCTTCACCAGGTCGTCTTTCAGCTGCGCATCGCTCGCGGCCGCGACATCGGCGAAGGGCGCGTAGAACGGCCGCGCCCGCCGGACGCGCGCAGGGTCGCGCCCGAGCCAGCTCACCGTCGGCGGTAACCGGGGCGTGACAAGCGTCTGCACCCGCGCCGCGCGGGGGAACGCCGTTTCGAACGTCAGCAAGGACTCAAGGACCTCCCGCACGCCGGCCGGGGCCAAGTCACCGCCCTTGGCCTGAAAGCGTTCCAACAAGCGGGCGCGCGGCGCCTGGGGTGCAAAGAACCGTGCCTCCAGATCCTCCAGACCCTCGAAGATGAGTTCCTCGAAGGCCGGGTTGGCGAGCCAGCGCGGCAACCGGATTAGCCCGTCACAAAGCTGGTAGTTGAATCCGTCCTGGGCGATCACGCCCCCCATGCCCTTCGCGTCCGTTAGGGCTGGCGGCTTCGGGTCAGCGCCCAAGGTCGATCTCCAAGTCGATGCCGCGCTCTGCCCCTTGTGGATCGAACAGCCAAGCGCCGGCGCTGAGCGTTTCGCCGTCAAGCCGAACGATAACCAGAATAGCAAACAGACCTCTGAAATCGGAGTCCCTCACCAGGGACCGCATCGTCGCGATATCCGGCCCGCTCGGCTGGACGGCAAAGCTCGGGTGGCTGTGCCACTCGCCGATATAGTTGTACCTCGTGTAGCGATGTTCGGTTCGATCGAAAAAGCGGACGGCCTCGCCGGCAGCGTGCACGAGATCAACGACAAAACGGGCCACCGTGCCGGGCCGTGCCTGAACAGCGAGTTCGGTCACGAGGAAGTCGGACGGCGCGAGCTGTTCCCCGAAAAGCTGCCCGCCGATCTCCCGCCTTCCGCCCCGCTTGAGCGCGCCGACGAGCTTCGCCGTCTGGTCAAACGCCAGCCTTGCCTTCACCCAAATACTCCTTGGCCAGTTCGAGGGCGAACGCCTTTGCCTCGGCATCCTCTTCCACGGGAGTCGCGGGCGGGCGCTCCCCGACGCTCAGGCGAATCGTGTGCCCGTGTCCGTCGAACAGCCAAGACTGTCGGTAGCCCAGAAGGAGCCAAGCTGAGCTCACCGGAGGCGGGGTCCCGTCCAGTGTGTCCAGGATGATTCGGGCCGCGTGCCCGGCCGTGATCGTCACGGCCGCGTCATCGGCCACCAGAGGCGCGCCATCCTCCGCGAGAGCCTCGTAGCGCCGCGGGCCCGGTTCGGGCGGTTTGACGCCCTGTTCGTCGCACCAGGCCAGGAACGAGGCGCGGGCGACGGCGAAGGGCGGATCGCGTGCGGGAACGCAGGCCGCCACCAAGCCGCCAACGCCGCCCTCGAAGACCTCGACGGAAACGAACGCGCGTTCGTTCGCGTCGGCTACGGCGCCGAGGAACAAGGCGGTCGCCGGGTCGCCGGTGGCGTCAACGATCACGTCGCAGCCGCCGATCGACGCGATCTGCCAGGCATGCGTGCGGGCGGACCGCTGCCAGTTCAGGTTGACATCGACCACCTCGACATCGGCTCCCGGCACAATGCCGAGCAGCCGGCGCTTCAGGCCATGAACCTTGCGGAACCCGACATCCCGCCAGTCCAACCCGTGCCGTTCCAGATTGCCCGGCAGCAGCACATCGCCATCAATGAGGTTCAGGCGCGACACGCCCGACCGGACAAGGCTTTCCGCGATCTTCGATCCCACGGACCCAGCCCCGACAATCGCGACCCTTTTTGCTTGCGCGTCAGGCGCACGGCCCGACCGCGCGCCGGACTGCTCGGGGAGCACGAACACGCGGCGGCGGTGCGTCGCGCCGTCGCCCAGGAGATGAAATGCGACCAGCTCGTCCGCGCCCGCGAGCAGCAACAAGCCTCCGGAAGACGTTTCGATCGCGGCGGCCATCTCCGGGGCGAACCCGCCGGCCTCGACGAGTGCGACCCGCTCTGGCGTGCCGATCGGCCCCGCGCTGGAAGACACGAACACGGTCACCTCGAAACGCCAGCTGTTCAGATCGGCGCCGGGTGGGCGCCGAGGATTCGACCGATCTTCGGCATCGTGCACCATGATCGGCCAGACATCGTCGGCGGCCATCCAACGCAGCGCCCTCAGGTCAACAGCCTGTCCTTGTCGAACACGATCCCGACACCCGGCCCCGATCAGAACCGGGTTCGCGCCCCAATCATAGGCCTGGAGTTCGCAGACATGGTGGGCGGAGGGCGCGCGGTCATGGCCGTCGCCGAGCGGATCCTCGATGATCAGCAGATTGTGGGCGCTCCGAAGAACGTCGGCCCCGGTCGCCGTCACCACCCAATTGTCGGGCCGCAGCTCCAGGCACAGGGTGCCGGCCCCGTACTGATGCGTGGTCCAGCGCGAATCCTCCTGAGGCTCAACCCAGGCCGGCACCGCAGGAAACTGATCGGGATAGACCAGGCGCACCGGATAGGTGTGACCATGAGCCGTGATCACGCCTTCGGCGCAGAGCTTCGCCTCGTGAAAACGCCAGCGCTCGCGCCGGAACCAGCCTTCGCCTTCCGCCAGCCCCTCGACCGCCGCGCGCTCCGATCCCAGTCGGGCGGTGTCGGCCAGCCACCAGAACTTCAAGCGAAGCCGCGCGGCTTGTTCGAGGGCGCCGCCATCGCGTTCGGGAACGTGTATCCGGCCGCGGGCGCGGCGGCTGCGGCAAAGCCGCCGTAAGCGGAAGCCTTGGCGACATTCGCCGTCGCCTTGAACCGATCCCCGAACACACGGCGCCACTGGCGTGTGGCCTCCTCCATGTCCTCGGCGTCCTGAGCGCGCCGTGCGATGTCGGCGTAAACCCTGACCTTCTCGATGAAGTCCTTCCACTGAGCGACGGTCACCTTCCCCAGAATGTCGTTCGAGGGGACAGCCGGATCTGCAATGAACGGCTTCTGGTCGATCGAGGCGAGCACGCCATAGGCGGCGTAGATGTTGGCCAGGAGCTGCGCGAAGGCTTCGCCGTAGTGCGCTTCCATGGTCGGCCCGTGCAGGCCCACCAGCACTTCGAGAATAAACCCCTTCGGGCGCCTGCCACTGGGATTGATCCGCCGCCACCACTTGAACAACTTCACCAGCGCCTTGAAGCGCTTCCCAAACCAATCGTTCTGCTCGGAACTCCAGCTCGTATGCACCGGCGGGTTGGTGAACTTCCATGTACCCGAGTCGCGGTCGGCGATCTGATAGCCGTCCCAAGTCTGGATCACCGGCACGACGTCCATGTCGGCCTGCCAGTTCTCCACCCGAACGGACCGCTTGTTGACGCGCTCCACCTCGTACCCTTCCCCGCCGTCCTCAAGGGCGTGACAGACCTCTTTCAGGACCGCGTCGGGGTGGTCGTCGGTGGTGAAGTTCGTCACGATGATGATGTCGACGTCAGGCCGCTCCTGCCCGTCGGATGATGTCCGGGGACGGATCGACGTGTCCCGCGCGTAGCTGCCCGAAAGGAAGCTCGAGACGTAACGGTCCTTGAACTTCGCTTGCGTGCGAAGGTGGTCGCGAATGCCGATGTGGCCGCCGGACGCGTTGCTCTTCGTCGTCGAGCTTGGCTCGATGTCTTGCAAGAGCTCGAAAAAGCGCGCGTTTGGAACCGGCATATAGCCCCCTCAGTGTTCTTCCTTCGTTTCTATATTGGAACCGGAAGGAAGCGCTGCAAGCGTTGTAGCAATCCACCGACAGCGCTGCGGGAGCAACGTGTTTCGGGAGAACGCCTTCCCCTACGGCCGAGCCTTGCATCTCGGCCGACCCCTTCGAGCGGGGCCGAGTCCCGCAAAGCTCGTCCGGGTGGCTGCCGCGGCCTTAAGCGGCGTGGGCCACCGCCGGTCGCACCCTGACATTATCGATTTCGACCTCGATGCGCCGAGTAAGGACGAGTGGTTCGATGTCGCGCAGGAATCGTCGTGTCAGCCGGAGCCCCCGAATCTTGAACATATGCCATTCACGGCCGCGGGCAGCCTCGTCTGTGAACCCATCCAGAGAGCCGAAGGACGCGGCTCGTTGGATGCCGAACTGCAGAAACCAGCGTGCCTGCTCCGGATCCTCACGGTCGACGACACGGACCCACACTGTGTGGCGAACCGTATCACACAGGCGAATCGGCCTGAACGCCGGACCGTGGGGAAATTGAAGAACCTGACCCATTACTCTCTCCTGACGGTTCGGAAGGGAGACGAGGGGTCGATGAACCGCACAGCCGACGACCTCGCCCACGGCACACCGTGGGTCCGGCCAGCGGCTGCTTGTTAAGCAAGCAGTTCAGCTACTGCGCGGATGACGCACAGGCGGCTCTTGTCATGCGAGACATGACGGCCCTGACGAACCGGATTGTGGCCCTGTCGACCGGCTGAGTCCACCCTGAACCGGTGCAACGAGGTCCGCCTGTGCCGGCTGCGCTCGCATGACCGGCCCGAGATCGTGGATCCTGACGTCATCCGCATAAGGCAGGTCGCACTCAGCCTGGTCGGTGGGCGTCCCGAGCGAGAGCACCTGCATCACGTCGCAGTATTCTCGCTCTTACGCGTTGCTAGTAGTCGTTGCACATCCGCCGATCCGCCAAGCCTGAGTTCCGCTTCTGCGGGGAAGCGTAGTTCAGGCAAGCCGGAACGTGGAGGGGAAAGCCTTCCCCTGCGGCCGAGCCGGACGTCTCGCCGACCCCTTCTGCGGGAGCGCCCGCAACGCCCCTGGGCGCCGCCGAAGCGAGCGGAGCCCTTCTGAACGAGCGAACGCCGACTAGAGGGAGAGGGCTGCGGCTGTCGCCGTGACGGGTTGAGGGTCGAGAGAGAGGCTCCCGGCCGGACCCGTCCGGAGACCTCCCATGCTTCAGACCCTGCCTTCCCGCCGCGCCAGCACCGCCGGCTTCGCTCCGCCAGTCACGGGCGGCTACAAGGTCGACATCAGTCGCGGCGAGCGCATCGGCCGCGTCTCATCCGAGTGGTTCAGCCGCCCCGATGACGAGCGCTACCTGTCGCTGACCGAGCTACATGCCGCGGTGCGTGGCCGCGCCGAGCGCGCCACCGCCCGCACCGTCGAGACCAAGGCGTTGCGCGTCGAGGCCAGCCGCGACGACGCCGAGCGCCTCACGCTGATCGTGCCCGGCCGTGACGAGCCCATTGCGCCCACCCACTGGTCTTACGGCCAGCTCTGCAGCCTGGTGGGCGCACCGGCCAGCTACATGCGCCAGCTTCCCGCGCCGCTCGCCGGCATCAATCTCCAGCACGGGCTGCTCTCCCACCGCGCCGAGCTGGTAAAAACGCTGGAGGCCGACGATGGCCGGGTCGAGCTGCGTGCCGTCACCGGCCCCGACTATGGCCGCATCTGGGACCACGAGCTGGTCGAAGCGGTGATGCGCATCGCAGGGAACGGCACCGGCGACACGCGCTGGAAGGTGCCGGGCCTGCTCGACTGGTCGACTATGACGCACAACCCGTTCGTCGAGGTGACCAAGGACACCACGACGCTCTATGCCTCGGACCGCGATGTCTTCCTGTTCCTGGTCGACGACGCCCACCCGATCGAGGCCGGGCGGCTCCCGAACGGCGATCCCGATCTCTACTTTCGGGGCTTTTATTGCTGGAACAGCGAGGTCGGTTCGAAGACGCTCGGCATCGCCAGTTTCTATCTCCGCGCCGTGTGCATGAACCGTAACATCTGGGGAGCCGAGGGCTTCGAGGAGATCAGCATCCGGCACAGCAAGTTCGCCGGGCACCGCTTCGCGCACCAAGCTGCGCCCGCGCTGGAGCGCTTCGCCGACAGCTCGCCAGCGTCCTTCGTCGCCGGTGTGCGTGCGGCCCAAGAGACGATCGTCGCGCGCAAGGACGAGGACCGTGAAACCTTCCTGCGCAAGCGCGGCTTCTCGCGTCCGGAGACCGAGAAGATCATCGCCAAGGTGCTGGTGGAGGAAGGCCGGCCGCCGGAGTCGATCTTCGATTTCGTGCAGGGGATCACGGCGCTGGCACGCGACAAACCGCACCAGGATGCGCGGCTCGAACTCGAAGGCAAGGCCGCGAAGCTGCTTATCGCCGCGCGGTAGCACGGCGGCTTCCCTCTCGGCGGCGGAGCCACATCTCGCCGCCGAGTTCCAAAATCCAAGTCAAAGGAGGTAATTATGGCCGACCGCGTTTCCGCATCGATCGTGCTGGGCGGCACGATCGCCGCTGCCGTTTTCGCTCAGCTTGCCGCGCTGATTGATCAGGAAGGTCTTTCGACCGAATGGGATGGCGAGCCGTTCCAGGCCGCCGATCATCGTCCCGGCGAACCGCTCAGCCTCTACGCCCACGAAGTTGCCTGGGGCCGGTTCGAGGGGCTGGAGGAATGGTGCACAGCCAATGGCGTGCCGTTCGCCCGCTGGTCCGGCGCGTATGGAGGTGAGTGGGGCGCCGAGCGCGTCGTCTTCACCGGTTCCGGCGCGCCGGCATCCTTTGCCGCCGACGAAGACGATCACGTGATGATCGGCGCGAGACCGCTGAGCGGCTTGGATCGATGCAAGCGATCCGCGCCCACTTCGACGCCGCCGACTTCGCTGTCCCGCCGTTAATCATCGGCGTTGACGCCTCCTGACCGCCGGGAAGCCGAGCGGCTTCATAGTTTCCGGGCGCGGCGCTCTCCCCATTAGAGGGAGAGGGCTGCGCTTCGCTTCGTGACGGGTTGAGGGTCGAGAGAGAGGCTCCCGGCCAGCCCGTCACGGAGAACTACCGTGGCCCAGTCCAGTCAGAAGAAGTCAGTCCAGAAGATCACCCTGTCGTCCTCGCGAGACATCCCGTTCGACAAGCTCCTGCTCAGCCAGTCCAACGTCCGCCACGTCAAGGCGGGTGTCTCGCTCGAGGAACTCGCCGAGGACATCGCCCGACGCGGCCTGTTGCAGGGCCTGAGCGTGCGCGCCGTCGCCGACGAAGCCGGCGTCGAGACGGGCATGTTCGAAATCCCGGCCGGGGGTCGCCGCTACCGGGCGCTCGCGCTGCTGGTGAAGCAGCGGCGGTTGGCGAAGACCGCACCCGTGCCCTGCGTGGTGCGCGACAGCGGCTTGGCCGAGGAGGACAGCCTCGCCGAGAACATCCAGCGCGCGCCGCTGCACCCGCTCGACCAGTTCCGCGCCTTTCTTACACTGCGCGCGAAGGGCCAGTCCGAGGAGGAGATCGCCGCCAACCAGTTTGTCTCGGTCGCGGTCGTCAAGCAGCGGCTCCGGCTAGCGTCGGTCAGCCCCAAGCTGCTCGACGTCTATGGTGAGGACGGCATGACGCTCGACCAGCTGATGGCCTTCACCGTCAACGGAGACCACGAGCGGCAGGAGCTGGTGTTCGAGCGGCTGTGCCAGTCCTACGACAAACAGCCGTACGCCATCCGCCGGATGCTGACCGAGGGCGCGGTGCGGGCATCGGACAAGCGCGCACAGTTCGTCGGCCTCGCCGCCTACGAGGAGGCGGGTGGCACGATCCTCAATGACCTGTTCCAGGGTGACGACGGCGGTTGGCTGCAGGACGTGAGCCTGGTCGACATGATGACGGCCGAAAAGCTCAACGAAGCGGCGGTCACCCTCGGCGCCGAAGGCTGGCGCTGGGTCGAGGTCGCGCCCGACTTCGCCTACGGTCACACCTACGGCCTGCGCCAGCTTCGTGGCGAGACCGTGCCGTTGACACCCGAGGAGGAGGCGACCTGCGCCGCGCTCCAACAGGAGGTCGACGACATCGAGACGGCGTCGGCCGAAGCCGAGGAGCTTACCGACGAGCAGGACGAGCGTATGGGCGAGCTCGAGACCGCGATCGCGGCGCTGAACGCCCGTCCGGTCGTGTTCGACGTCGACGAGGTCGTGCGAGCAGGCGCGTTCGTGAGCATCGCCGCCGACGGGTCGTTGCGCGTCGACCGCGGCTATGTCCGGCCGGAGGACGAACTGCCGATCGAGCCGGAGGCGGAGGTCAGGACCGAGGAGGACCCGGCTTGCGCTGTGGCTGAGGTCGAGAGCGATGAGGCGGCGATCGACGCCGGTTCCGCACCGGTGGTCGAGCCGGAGGAGGACGAGGGGTTGCGACCGATCCCCGACCGGCTGCTGACCGAACTGACCGCCCACCGCACGCTGGCGCTCCGCCACGCGCTCGGCGAGCGACCCGACATCGCCTTCCTCGCCGCCCTGCACGCGCTCGCGCTCGGGGTGTTCTACACCTACCGCTCGGACACCTGCCTGGAGCTCGACCTCAAGAGCGTCCAGTTCGGCAGCCAGGCGCCCCGACTGAACGACACTCCGTTGGCTCGCTCGCTTAACGAGCGGCAGCAAGCGTGGCGGTCGGCGCTGCCCAAGGAGTCGAGCGAACTCTGGGGCGCGCTGGAGACGTTCGACGCCGACAGCCGCGACGCGCTGTTCGCCCACTGCGTATCGCTGTCGGTGAACGCGGTGCACGAGGCGTGGAACCGTCGTCCGAAGGCGTTCGTCCACGCCGACCGGCTCGCCCAGGCGGTCGATCTCGACATGGCGGCGAGTTGGACCCCGACCGCGGCCAACTTCCTCGGCCGGGTCACCAAGGCGCGCATCCAGCAGGCGGTGGCGGAAGCGCGAGGCCAGCGTTCGGCCGAGCGCATCGAGCACCTGAAGAAGGTCGAGATGGCGACGGAGGCCGAGACGCTGCTCGCCGGCTCGGGTTGGCTGCCCGAACCGCTGCGCACGCCGGGTCGGGTGATGGCCGCGACGGTGGAGCCCGTCGACGCCGAGCGCGAGGTCCTGACCGAGCCCGTCATCGAAGAAACGGCGACGGACCCCGGCGAACCGGCCGTGGTCGACGACGGCGCCTCGATTGAAGATGACGAGGCCGCCGAGCCGACGGACGAAGAGGAGGTCGGGGACATCGACGAAAGCTCCCTCGCCGACGAGCAAGGCACCGACGATGAGGAGGTCACGTTCGAGCCCCACGCGATCGCCGCCGAGTAACTTCCTACCCACCACCACCCTGGGGCTCGCCGGCGACGGCGGGCCCTTTTTTCGTTCAGGAGGCCGCGATGCCGGACACCGCATCAGACCTGGCCGGCCGTCTCGCCGACAACGCCGAGGCGGTCTGCCGCCACTACCTCTCCAACGGTCGTCGCGAGGGTCGCTGGTGGACCGTGGGCGATGTCCACAACACGCCCGGCCGCTCGATGATGGTCCGCCTGAAGGGCACCGACCGGGGGCGGGCAGGAAAATGGACCGACGCCGCCACGGGCGAGCATGGCGACCTGCTCGACCTCATCGCACGAGCGCAGGGAGCCACGACGCTCGCCGACACACTCGAAGAGGCGCGCCGATTCCTGAGCCTCCCTCAGCCCGAGCCGTACGAGCGGATCGCGCCAGCGCCGCAGGGATCGCCGGAAGCTGCGCGTCGACTGTTCGCCATGTCCGAGCCCATTCGGGGCACCGTCGCAGAAGCGTATCTGCGCACTCGCGGCATTGCGGATTTGCGGGACTGCACGTCGCTGCGGTTCCATCCGCGCTGCTACTACCGTGGCGACGAGGCTGACCCGGCCGACGCGGCCCGTGATGCCTGGCCGGCGTTGATCGCGGCCGCCACCGATGCGTCCGGCACGATTACGGGCGTACATCGTACCTGGCTGGAACCTGCCGGGACGGCAAAGGCGACCGTGTCGACGCCGCGACGCTCGATGGGGCTGATCAACGGTCAGGGCGTCCGCATCGGCAAGGCGAGTAGCATCGTCGCCGTCGGCGAGGGCTTGGAGACCATGCTGTCGCTGCGTGTCGTGCTGCCCAATCTGCCGATCGTCGCCGCGGGCTCGGCCAATCATCTCGACGCCCTGCTCCTGACCGAAGGATTGCAGCGCCTCTACGTCGCCGAAGACGACGATCCCGCCGGAAGGCGCGCGACGGCGTCGGTGATGACCACAGCAGAGGCGGTCGGCATCGAAGCGATGCGGTTGACCCCGGCGCTGGGCGATTTCAACGACGATCTCTTGCAGCTCGGACGAGAAGCGCTCCACACGGCACTGCGGGTGCAACTCGCCCCCGAGGACGTCGAGCGGTTCTGTATGCCGGGACGAGAGAGCGTCCGCGCAGCCTGACAAGAGTTCGATCGCCGACGTGCAAGGTGGCCGTGGGCTGTTCCCATTCCAGCAGGAGAGCCGCGCCCGTGGCCTCTGAGAGGGGCGATCGGACCGGAGCCGGGCCGGGCCGGCAACGGCTGCGCGCGACTTTCTTCCCCTGCCGCGCGAGCGCGTCATTCCTCGCGAGGCAAGAAAGCCGTGCTCGCCGTCCTCCGCTGCGCTTCGGCCGCGGGCTAGAGCCCCGCGGTGCAGGCCCGGTCCGTCCCCGCTCTTCGTCGCCCACGAGGCCGCGAAGGGCGCGGTCGACCTGCCGGCGGCGAACACCATGACCCACGTGCCCCACATCGACGATCACGAACCCGACCACGCCGAGAGCCCGACCGCCCACCTCCTCGCCGAACTCCAGCTCTTCGGTCACCGCCCATTCGAGGGCGAACCCGACCCAAGACCGCTCCCCGAGGACCATCTCGTCCGCGCCGCCATCGCCGACACTTTTGACGCCTTCATCTGCGCCTTCCAGGACACCCGTCTCGAACCCGACCTCGAAGACCTGCTCTGGGGCATCGTCAACATCCTCCACCGCGCTACCGGTCGCGTCGAGCGCGAGCTCGACGACAACGAGCAGGGCCAACAGCGCAGCCAGCGCGAACAGGACGGGTCCGAGGTGAAGTCGGTCGAGCTTGAGCGGCTCCTGGCAGAAGGCCTGACGCTGATCGAACGCCGCAACGCGCATGAGGTCCTGCGCGATCTCGCCTCCGACGCTTACGACCACCACTTCGGCAAATCGTGGCGGCCGCACTCCGGCTCGCTGGTCAGCCGTAGGACGCTGACGGCGGCGCTGATCGACAGCCGCGACTTCATCGCCGCCCGGAAGCGCGCCGAAACCCAGGTGCTGCTACCCGCAGGACCGAAGGTCGCATTCACCGGCGGCGCGGACGTGAACGATCACAAGGCGATCTGGGCGGCGCTCGACCGGGTGCATTCCAAGCACACCGACATGGTGCTGTTGCACGGCGGGAGTCCGAAGGGCGCCGAACTGATCGCCAGCAAATGGGCCGACGCTCGCAAGGTCGCGCAGGTAGCCTTCAAGCCCGACTGGACCCGCCACGCCAAGGCCGCACCGTTCAAGCGCAACGATCAGATGCTCGACATACTGCCGATCGGCGTCGTGGTGTTCCCCGGCACCGGTATCCAAGACAACCTCGCCGACAAGGCGAAGAAGATGGGCATCCCCCTGTTCGACTTTCGCAAGGGAGGTGGCGCGTGAGCGCCATTTCCTCTTTCGCCCAAAATTGGTCATAACCGGTCGCCGACGCGGTTCCTGAAAACCGCCGCTCTCGATGTGGCCATCCCGTCTCGGCCGACGACCGCGTTGGGACTTCCATGCCAGCCCGCTTTCGGCGGCGGAGATCCAAATAGCTGCCGCGCTGCACGGGCATGACGCCGCCGGGGTTGCCGGATCTGCAAGGTAGAAGGCAAGACATACGTCGGCTCGGCTTCCTAGAAGGCGCGCCAGATCAGGTCGCCGGGCAGCAGAAGACAAGCGATCAATTGTTTGGCAAATGGGAGCGACGGTCCGCCGCCAGCTACTCCGGCTCGTTAACCGAAGGTCCCCCCCGAGGCACCAGGCGCATGACGGCAGGTCCATCGATCGGCTCGGCACTTCCGAAGTCCATGCCGTGCCAACCGGGCACGCCGGCGTAGTGTAGGAAGGTCGCCATGAATCGCTCGTTGCCGAAGAAGGCAGGCTCGCCCTCGTCGACGTCGGAGAAGGGCAGCATGAGCACGTAGACGAAGCACCCGAGCCGGAACTCACCAACGACGTGGGGCAAATGTGAACACTCGGAGCTGCGGATGTACACCGCCAACTGGGCCGAGGAGTTCGGTTCGAGCGCGACGACGTTCGTGTAAATCGTCGGCAGGTTCCGCCCCTCTGGCCGGAGACCATGCCGCACCCACTCCACGGTCGCCTTCAGACGAGTCAGCTCCGCCTCCGGGACGACGGACAGCACGAACTTGGCGAGCGTTCGATAACAGCGCTCCGGGATGACGGCGACGTCGCTCTCGACCTCGAACGAGAGGACACCATCCTGATGGTCTACCGCGTCCGCGAGTATCTCAATGACGATCCGTTCGCCATCGTGGCGCATTTCACCGCCGCGAAGCTTCGCATGCGGCAGACCGCCGTCAGCGCCTCGCCCCCGAATGCCAAGGAACACCCGCTGGATATCGAGCAGCGCAATCAGATGAGGCTCGAGTTCCTTCCCGAACACAGCATTGCAGTCATCGCACTCGTCCGCCAGCTTGAGGTGGACGTTGCCCAGCCCGAAGGAAATCGCGTGGGCGTTGCCCTTGAACTTGGCGCCTGTTGCCTTCGACCCGCCGCAAAAGCGGCAGACGCGCCGCGCCTTCTGCACGTTGCCAATAGTGTTCGGCCGATCAGTCGCTGGGTTCACGAGCTCATACTCGGCGAACACTGGCGCGAAGAAGCGTTGGAAATCGGCGGCGTCCTCCTCCCGGATCGTGCCGTTGGCCCATCCGACCAGCATTTCGAGCACGGCCCTATCGGCGCTGGAGCTCCGCGCGGCGGGTAGGATTAGGAACGCCTCGTCAAGCGCGAGATCGTCGACCAGCTTTCTAAACGCCCCAAGTTGCGGGACCTGCGCCTTGCGGGCGTCGCAGAACGCGGCGACGTTGGACTTCAGCTCAGCGCTCGCGCGCTGCACTGCCTCTGTCTGAATCCTCCCGTCCTCCACCGTCCCGAACAGGCTGAAAAACGCGACGAGATCCTGCTCGCCCGCCCCATTGAAGTCCATCTGACCGCGGCGGTCGATGGTGAGATACTCGATCGAGAAGTTGAACATGGTCCAGCCGCTCCAACATGTGCCGTGATCCCGTTATGCAATCGTCAGCTGTGGAACGCCGCCCGGCCCGCTCGCCCCGGCCCTGACCAAACGGCGGCTATGGCACCCTTGGCACCTGGAAGCGGCTCGTGCACTCTCCACCCATCTCAGGCATCAGCGCGCAAGCGAAGTGAGGCGAAGCCGATAGCTCCCGTCCGCAGCGACCGACCCACTCACAGCCGCTGACCCTTGGTCCGGCCCAGGACCTTCTACGATCAACCCGCAAGGGGTTCGCGAAGCGGAGCTTGCGACCACTCCGGCTTCGCCTCCGGGTGATCGCGGTCCCGCGCCGGACACTTCGGGCGCCTGTCGAGCGGGGGCGGTCCCCGCTCCCAAACAGGAGCCGGTCCGATGTCGCTTTCCATCGCCCAGAAGAACGCCTGGAGCCTCGCCCGCACCCTCATGGTCTGCATCACCCTCTTCAAGGCAGGTTCCGGCTACGGGGTCGTGCCGAGCGCCGAGTTCGACGGCGATCCCGCTGCGGTGGTGCACGAGTTCGACCCGTTCGAACCGTGAGCGGGTCTATCGCGCCTGCCAGTCCGCAAATCCGCTATGGCGGGACTGCGGCTTTGTGTTTTCCAGCCGCCGTTCTTCGACTATACTCTCCCGGAAGCGCCAAGGTGGTGGTGGCGGCGCTCCGGACCTCGCACGTCTAGGAGCATCGCCATGATTCTTGGTCTCATCCTCGTAAGCGGCGCGTTCGCGCTAATTGCTTGGCTCATCTTCAATCTCTCGATCTACGCGCTGCCGCTCTTCATCGGCGTCAGCGCGGCTTCGCTCGCACACCGGACAGGTGCCGGCCTGTTCGGGTCGGCAATCCTCGGCCTCATCGCCGGCGCTATGACCTTTGGCTTAAGCCAAGCCGCGTTCAGCGTGACGCGCTCCGTCTTAGCACGCGCCGTCTTGGTGGCGATCTTCGCAATTCCAGCGGCCGTTGCTGGTTACTACTCGACACAAGGCATCGTCGCACTCTGCGTTCCAGGTGCAGGATGGCGAGAAGCATTCTCAGCCGTGGGCGGCTTCGTTATTGGATTGGTCGCGTTCAGGCGTTTGACGGCGTTCGTCCCACTCCGGGAAGCCGAGCCGAGTCGGACAGCCTATTTTCGAGCCTGTTCAGCGCCTGTAGGGGCTGAGGCCGACGCCCTGACGTTGTGGTGAACGATTTTGGAGGCGGCTGAGCGGGCACCAGTCCAAAGGCCCGGCGTGCGCACCCTGTGAGCGCTGGAGCAGAGCGGCGTTCGCCGAGCCGTCGCTGATCGCGGTGGCGGGCTGGGTCGGACTCGTCTCTTTAGGGAGCTGACCTCGGATCGCCTGACCCGGATCTGGGCGTGCGTGCGTATTGCTCCGTCGCCGGCGATTGCAGCGCGAGGGTTCGCGGTGGCCGTGTCCCAGGAGCTGTCCCAGACGCGCGCGTCCACGTGCCTCTTGATGGCCTGATCTGACCGAGGGACGGCTGTGCCTCGATCGCCTATGCCGCAACGGCGGGCGGGCAACTTTCTTCCCCTGGGCTACGCCCATTCCTCGCGAGGCAAGAAAGCTGCCCACCCGCCATCCTCCACTGTGTTCCGGCTCGCGAGCGAGTGCGTCGTCAATCGCCCCCGGCCCTTCGATCGCCATCGAGGCCGCGATGGGCGCGGGCTCGAAAGACAGCAGGAGACACACCATGGCGACCATCGGCAGCTTCAAGAAGACCGGCAACGACTACACCGGCTCGATCACCACCCTGAGCCTTCAGGCCAAGAACGTCCGCATCACCCCCGAGGAGACTCGCTCCAACGACAACGCCCCCAGCCACCGCGTCTTCGTCGGTAAGGTCGAGATCGGCGCCGCCTGGGCCAAGCGCTCCAACGAGGGCCGCGACTATCTGGGCCTCAAGCTCGACGATCCGAGCTTCACCGCTCCCATCTTCGCCAACCTCTTCGACGACGAGGGCAGCGACACCTACAGCCTCATCTGGTCGCGCCCGAACAAGCGCAACGGCGACTGAGGCCGCCCGCCACGCCCCGCTCCACCCGGAGCGGGGCGAACGCGCTTTCCGCAATCAGGATACGGCGACGATCCCGCACAGCACGCCGTCGGCGTTGGCCAGCGGCAGATAGAGCCGAGCGACGCGTTGCCGCCCATCGCCCACGCGGAGTTCGTCCTCGATCACGACTGGCCGCGCCGTCTCGATCGCCGATCTCGCTTCGCTACCCGCGTCGCCGCGCAGCGGCGCCAAACGCTCGACCGGCGAGCCGGCGAGCGCCTCGCCGTAGAGAGCGTCGACCTCGGCACCGCTCGTCGCGATCGTCAGCCGATCAGTACCGTTCTCGGTCGGTCTCAGCAGCACCGTGGAGGGCGCAAGATCGCAAAGCGTGTCGTCGACCAGTGCGCTCACCGACGGGAGACTGTCACCATGGCAGTGCGCCCGCCATACCCTGAGCAGCTGCCCGAGCTTGGGATGCCGTTGCTCGATCAAGCTCATCGCGTGTCTCCTCTCAAGGATCACAGTCTAACCAGATTTTCTGTTAACCCGGAAACCCACCTACTCGGTCTGTCGGCCTCTGCAATCGAGACGACACGGGCACATGCCCAAGACCCTGCGTTCCCCAAGACAAGTCCGCCTGATCGACCTCCTCGTCGAGCAACGCAAACGTGCGGGCCTGAGCCAGGCGGATCTGGCCAAGAAGCTCGACCGCTATCAATCCGTAGTGTCCTCGATCGAGAGCGGCGGACGCCGCATCGACGTGGTCGAGTTGCTCGACATCGCCGAGGTGATCGGTCTCGATGTGCACGCGCTGATCGATGATCTGCTCTCCACACCGAAGACTAGCCGTCACGTCGCATCGTAGTGTCGGAGCCTCGTTCCAATGCCCCGTGGCCTTAATTGCGGAAAAGCACATTTTGCGCAGCTAGAAAATCATCAACTCGCGCGTTCAGTCTCCAGAGCTTCGAGCTGACACCGGGCGCCGGCGGTCTTCCCCGGAGCAACCGTGGAGTGAACGCCATGCCCGCAACCGGACCCACCGCCGCCTACCTCTACATTCTGAGCCTCGACGCCCCCGGCCGAGCCTGGGAGTATCTGCGTCGCAACGACCGCTATGTGCAGGATTGGCTGCGAAATGGCCAAGCCCGTCGCCCAGTGGCGCTCGCCCGCGCGAGCCGACGCGCCGAGCCCTGGGGGTTGCGATTTCCTGGAGAACCCGGCGCTCGACGCACGCGCGGCGGAGCCGGTCTGGCTGCCTGACCCCGAGCCGCTGGTGGCCGTCTCGCCCGCAATCGTCGATGGCGCGGTGCCCTTCAGCCTCTGGGCACTGCCCGGTCGCAAGAACCTGGTCCATGACGGTCGCCGACTGCTGATGCGCAGCACGATCGGGCGACGAGTAATTCGGATCGCTATCTCCATTTCTCTCAGTGACGGGATGCCGTTCGCTTTTGCCGTTCCCGCGGGCGAGCGCGGCCAGCGCAGCATGAAAGCCGTCGCAAACTTAGACGCAGCGCTCGCCGGCAACACGCTTAAACGACGCACGCCAGCCGTGACCCGCAGCGACCTTGTGCATATGCGCGCGCTGCAGGCGCTCGACGCGGAGAGCGACGGCGCATCGGAACGCGCCATCGCTGAGCTGGTGTTCGGCCCGTTCGACGAGCCCGAGAGCTGGAACGACAGCGCGGTGCGCGCCAGCGTCCGCTACCTGCTCGACCACGGACGCGGCCTTCGCGACGGCGGCTACCGCGACCTGCTCTATCCGAAACCGACGAAGCACGAAGCCGCTTCGGCGTAAGTAGGAGAAGACGGCCGCACGCCGAACCTCCCTGCGATCACGTCCCTCGTTCGTCCAGATTGCCTCCACTGCGCGGCGACCCCGCCGCGCCCGACACGCTCGAACGGAGGCGGACGCAATGACCCAGGCTGCGATCAAGGCGACCCCTTTCCTCCACCCTTCGCCCAAGCCCGCGGCTCGCTATCTGTCCAACGACGAAGCCGCCGAGTTCCTGCACCTCTCGCCGCGAACACTTGAGAAGCAACGCGTCATCGGCGGCGGGCCGAAGTTCCGCAAGTTCGGTCGCCGCGTCGTCTATTCCATCGACGACCTAGAGCACTGGGCCAACGCGCGGTCGTGCGACACGACCTCGGACCCGAACTACTCGGCCGTGACGCGCTGAGCGGCCAGCGAACGTGGCCATGGCCCATCCCCGCCACTCCGAGCGCGAGCAGCTCGACCTGTTCCGGGCGCTGCCCGGCGACCTCGCCCCGCGCGACCACCAGGACCTCATGGCCTACCCGTTCTTCAGCCTGGCGAAGTCGCCGCGCATCCGGCCGATCGACTTCCGGATGGGCAAGATTGCCATCCGCGTCGAGGCCGTGCCCGAGCACGGGATGGCGACGATCTGGGACGCCGACGTGCTAATCTGGGCGGCTTCGCAGATTGTCGAGGCGCGCGATCGTGGCTGCAAGCCGTCGCGCCTGATGGCGGCGACACCCTACGAGATCCTCACCTTCGTCGGGCGCGGCACCTCGTCCCGCGACTACGACCGGCTAAAGGCCGCACTCGACCGGCTCCAGTCCACCACGGTCGCGACCTCGATTCGCCAGCCCACCGAGCGGCGGATGCACCGCTTCTCTTGGATCAACGAATGGAAGGAACGCGCCGACGCGCACGGACGTCCGCAGGGGCTCGAGCTGATCCTGCCCGACTGGTTCTATGCCGGCGTCCTGGACGATGCGCTCGTCCTCACCATCGACGCCGCGTACTTTGACCTCACGGGCGGCGTAGAGCGCTGGCTCTACCGGCTCGTGCGCAAGCACGGTGGTCGACAAGCAGGCGGCTGGAGCTTCGACTTCCGCCACCTCCACGCCAAGTCGGGCAGTCTCTCGCGCTTCACCAACTTCGCCTGCGACCTGCGCGACATCGTCCGTCTCCAGTCGCTCCCGGGCTACCGGCTGAGCATCGAGCGGGCTCTCGGCGGCATCGAACGCCTGCTCTTCGTGCCCATCCCCGAAGACCCGCTGGACCGCGCCGCGCGGCTCTGCGGCATCACCCTGCCTGGGGATAAGCTGTGAATCGCCTCGTGCTATCGGAGGCGGCGACTATCGTGCCATCGGAGGTGCGATCCTCGTGCTATCGGAGGCGGAAACCTACCTTAAGTGCTTGCCTTCCAACGGCAATCCGGCCCTCTAACTATGCTAACTTAGAATCCTTCGGATTCTTTCTAACGGAAGAGCACCGCACCGGCACGGTGGGCGGGTCGGTTTGGGTCGTGAGCCGGGACGAGGAAGAAGGTCACCAGGGCGACCGTGCCGTCTCGAGCGTGGCCCGCGCCTATCCGGGTGCTGGTGTTCGGGCCTTGGCGACCCGAGGCCACTGGGGAGGCCGAGCTGATCTCCATAGCGGGCCAGCGTCGTGATCGTCGCGCTCCTCAATCAGAAGGGCGGGGTCGGCAAGACGACGTTGTCGTTACACCTCGCCGGCGAGTTCGCGGCGCATGGCGCGCGCGTGCTGCTGATCGACGCCGACCCGCAGGGCTCGGCCCTAGACTGGGCCGAGCAGCGCGCGCGTGAAGGGCTGACCCGCCGGTTCGGCGTGGTCGGTCTCGCCCGTGAGAGCCTGCATCGTGAGGCGGCCGCGCTCGCTCAGGACGCCGACCACGTCGTCATCGACGGGCCACCGCGCGTCACCGGCATCGCGCGCTCCGCCCTGCTCGCCGCCGACTTGGTGCTCATCCCGGTGCAGCCGTCGCCGCTGGACGGCTGGGCCTCCGCGGAAATGCTTCGCCTGCTCGACGAGGCGCGCGTGTTCCGTCCCGAGCTTCGCGCCCGCTTCGTTCTCAATCGCTGCGCTGCGCGCACGGTGATCGCGCGGGACACCGCCGCGGCGCTCGCTGACCAGCAACCGCCGATGCTGCCGTCGCGCATCGGCCAGCGCGTGGCGTTCGCGGACGCCGCGAGCACCGGCCGGCTCGTTGACGAAGCGTACGGCGCCGAGGCTGCCGCGCGCGAGATCACCGCCTTCGGCCTTGCCGTGAAGGAGGCGGGGCGATGACCGGGCGTAGCGCCGGGCCTGCGCCGTTCGCGGCGCGTCCGCGCGACCCCGATGCCTGGGTATGCGCGCCGGAACCGGCCTCGACGGCGGCGAGCAGCAAGGCGGCGACCTACACCGCTCGACTGACGGTCGACGTCACGCCCGCACTGCGCGGTCGCATCAAGGTCGCGGCGTTCACCCGCGGGCTGACCGTCGCCGACATGCTTCGCACCATGCTGGAGAAGGCCTTCCCCGAGCCGAACGGAGGCGGGCAATGATCGCCGCGACGCCCCGCGGGCTAACTCGCGTGACCGTCCTCTTCCTGCCCGAGCGCGTGAACGACCGCGTGCGCTTCGGCGCTCCGACGGCCGAGCGCATCAATGACCGCCGCTGCCGTGTCGAGCTGTTCGCGCCCGGCGCGGTGTTCGCCTACATCCAGTGGCGCTCCAACCGCTACGGCACCGAGCACTGGCGACTGTGGGTTTTGCAGGCCGCTTGCTCGGGCGAGCGCGCCGAGACGGTTCCCGGTATCGCGCCCGGCGCGCACATCTGGCTGAGCACCGGCAGCGCCACCAAGGTTACGCGCGCCCTGACTTTAATCGACGCGATCGAAGCGCAGGCGCTCGATCCCGCGTCGCTGCCGGAGAGCTATTGGCGCACCGCCCACAACCGGATCGCCGCCGGCCTCGAGCCGCGCGTCTACGCGTCGGCCGAGCACGCGGAGCGACAATCCCGCGGAGGCCTGCTGTGAACACGCTCCCTCTCACCCGAGGGCGCGTGGCCGCCTTCTACGCCGCCGTTGTCGGCGCCGGACTTGTGGTCGCATCCAGCGCGGACGTCTGGCCCCTGCGCGTCGTCTACAACGCCAGCGCCAGCGTGCCGATCGGCTGGTACGGGGTCGCCGAAGCCGAGCCGGTCACCGTCGGCGATCTGGTCATCGCCCGCCCACCGATCCGTGCCGAAACCTTGCTCACCGAGCGCGGCTATCTTGCTGCCGGGGTTCCGATCCTGAAGTTCATTGCGGCGCGCGCGGGACAGCGCGTCTGCCGCACGGGTGAGGCAGTCACGATCGACGATCGTAAAGTCGCGACGGCGCGTGACCGCGACGGGGCTGGCCGTGCGCTTCCGCGTTGGAACGGCTGCCGCGTGCTCGGACCTGGCGAGGTCTTCCTGCTCAATACCGCCGCGCCGGACTCCTTCGACGGCCGCTACTTCGGACCGGCCTCCGTCAACAGCATCATCGGAAAGGCGACGCCGCTATGGACGTGGTGAGACTATCTACGGCCGGCGCTGTCTCAGCCTTTGCCGTAATCGCACTGGTGTCGACAACCCGACAAGGGCGCGCTGAACCACCGACGCGGCAGGAGCCGATCAATAGCTCGTACAGCAGCCCAGCCAGCCACGCAGGCGCATCGCCTTCGCCTCCCGTGCGCGTGTCGCCTTTCTCTCTTTCCGGCCCGACGATGCCGCCCCCCGCTGCGCCAGTACCGACCATCTACGGCGCATCCTTGTACCCCTTGCCTCGCTTCTCCGGTGCGCTGCGTTCGCCTTGGGATGCGCTCATCGACGAGGCGGCCCGGCGTTTCGCGGTCCCGCCTTCATGGGTGCGCGGGGTCATGCAGATCGAGAGCGGCGGCCACACCATGCTGAACGGCCGCCCGATCACATCGACGGCAGGTGCGATGGGCCTGATGCAAGTAATGCCGGGGACGTTCACGACGATGGCGCAGCGCTACGGACTGGGCAGCGACCCGTACGATCCGCGCGCCAACATTCTCGCCGGCACCGCGTTCCTGCGCGAGATGTACGACCGCTATGGGGCCGCGCACTTTCTCGCCGCCTACAATGCCGGGCCCGGGCGCGTCGACGAGCACCTGCGCTACGGCCGACCGCTTCCGTTCGAGACCCGGCGCTACGTCCAAACGCTCGCGCCGCAGCTCCTCGCCGGTGAGGACGCGAGCGCCACGGGAGCGGCGGCACAGGTGCAGGATCTGACCAGCACGTCTGCGATGCGGCGCGTTGCTTTGCCCGCTTACCGGCCCCGTTCGACTGCGCTTCGAAGCCCGGAGAGAGCTCCGCTTTTCGTCGCGGCGAATGACCGGCCATCCACCGATGATCGACAGCCGAACGGGCACCTGAATGACGCGCTGTTCGTCCGCCTCACGCACCAGGATCAGCGCACGCGTGAACCGCTCGACGACAGCGCTGAGAACTGACCGATGTGCAGACAAGCGATCTTGCGCGACTGGAGGAAAGACCGCGAGGGAGAGATGGAAGTCGAGGGCAAGATAGAGAGCCGCGGCACGCGGCGGGGCATTCGCCCTGGTCTGCACGTCGGTTGGCGCGGCACGCGCCCGAGGGGGTGCGGTGCCGCTGCTCTTCGAAAAGCTTGGCGGGAGAACGGCTTAGCGCGTGCCTCCTACGCTGCGACACGCTTGGGTTGCCGTCATGCCCGGCCGTGACGAGGAGCGGTTCCGGGTCCGCCCAGGCAAGCCCCGCGTCGAGCGCGACCCAGGCGTCCAGAAGTTCACGTCGCGAGTGCTCCGCGCCTCGCGCCAGGCATCGGCCGGCGCGGGCAAGTCGCTGGCGCGCGGTCGCGGACGCGGGGCTGAGAAGGGACGCGGCCATGTCGCGGCGCGGATCATCGGCGGCCGGCTCGGGCCGCGTGCGCGCCGGGTTACCGTGAAGGCTAGGCTGGTGGTCCACGCCCAGGCGGCCGCTGGCTCGACCGCCGCGCACCTGCGCTACATCCAGCGCGACAGCGTCACCCGCGAGGGCGAGCGCGGCCAAGCCTATTCGGCAGACCGAGACGTCGCTGACGTGGAGGCCTTCGAGGCGCGGGTCGAGCCCGACCGGCACGAGTTTCGGTTCATCGTCAGCCCGGAGGACGCCGCCGAGATCGGCGACCTGCGGGGCTACACCCGCGAGCTGATGAGCCGAATGGAGGCCGACCTCGGCACGCGCCTCGACTGGGTCGCGGTCGACCACTGGGACACCGACAATCCGCACACCCATGTCGTGCTGCGCGGGGTCGACTCCACCGGCGAGAACCTCGTCATCGCCCGCGACTACATCGCACACGGCATGCGCGGTCGTGCCTCCGAGCTGGCCACCGACCTCCTAGGCCCGCAGACCGAGCGCGAGATGCGCGAGCGCATGACCCGCGAGGTCGGCCAGTGAAGTTGACCCGTTCTGGTGGAGTGTTGGTGGGCTTTGGTGGCTACGCCTGTGCTTCGGCCACCTCCGTTGCTACTGCGGCTGCTTCGTATGCCATTGGCGAGCGGTAGCCCAGGCTGGAATGAA
>JAABUK010001630.1_pt1 | contig 42206 bp, 40 predicted proteins | sample 5559141 | NCBI WGS metagenome assembly JAABUK01 (sample SAMN10711869, study PRJNA513367) | rock metagenome | isolation source: Antarctica rocks | place: Antarctica: Victoria Land, Pudding Butte nord | collected 2016-01-03 | reverse complement strand
CTCGACCACTACTACAATACGCAACGCCTTCACTCTGCCCTGGGGTACTGCACCCCGCTCGAAATCGAATTGCACTACCTCTTTAACCTACCTTAGCTTCGTGTCCACTGGCACCCGACCACCTCAACACCATTGGGCTATGCCTGCACGGCCACGCGGAGCTGCGAGTGAATCTCGAAACGTACCGGTTGCAGCCGGGCTGTCTGCTGGTACTGCCCGCGCACTGCATCAAGCAGTGGCGCAACAGGTCGGCCGACTTTGAGTCGCTGGACGTATCGTTCACCGCCGATTTTCTAGCCCCCGCTCCCGGTTGGCAACTCGGGCAGTTCGCTTACTTCGACAGCGCGGCCCAGCACGTACTCCCGTTGCCGCCGGTGCTGTACGCCCGCTTACAAGTCGCCTTCGAGCAATTGCACCACAGTTATCACGAGCCGCATCTGCACCGCACCGATTTGTTGCAGAACCGATTGCGGGTGCTACTCTACGAAACGGCGGCGGCCTACACCGCCTTTGCCGCTGCCGCTGACCCCGGCCAGCCCCGCGCCCAGCTTATCACCAGGAAGTTTAAGCAACTGGTGCAAGCGCACTGTACCGGTGAGCGCCAACTGGCCTTCTATGCCAGCCAGTTGTGCATCACGCCCAAGCATTTGACCGAAACCATTCGCGCGGCCACCGGCCGGGGCGCGGCGACGGTTATTGCCGAGGCGGTGACGCTAGAAGCGCGGCTGCGGCTGCAAAACCCCGCCCTTACCATAGCGCAGGTGGCCGACGAACTGCACTTTGCCGACCAGTCGGCTTTTGCGCGTTACTTCCGCCACACCACCGGCCAGTCACCCACCGCCTATCGGCAGCAGCTAGCCGCCGGTTCCCCGCCATTTTCCGACTTTTTGCCCACTATTGCCGCTAAGAAGCCCTAGGTGCGCGGGCTCCCGCGCCGCAATTTTGGGCTATGAAAATCATCCTCACCGGTTCCCTCGGGAACATCAGCAAACCGCTGGCCGAAGCGCTCGTCCAGCAAGGCCACCGGGTCACCGTTATTAGCCAGAGCCCCGACAAGCGGGCGGCCATTGAGGCGCTGGGCGCTACCCCTGCTATCGGCTCCGTCACGGATGCCGACTTTCTGACCCACGCCTTTGCGCAGGCCGATGCGGTGTACTGCATGGTGCCGCCCAACTTCACGGCCCCCGACAACCGCGGCTACTACCGCTCGGTGGGCGCGGCCTACGCGCAAGCCGTCCCGGCCGCCGGGGTGGGCCGGGTGGTCCACCTCAGCACCTGGGGCGCCGACCTGCCCAGCGGTACCGGCTTAATCGTTGGCTCGCACGACGTAGAGGGCCTGCTCGACCAGTTGCCCCGCGTGGCCGTCACCCACTTGCGGGCCGGCTTCTTCTATTATAACCTGTTGCACTTCAAGAGCATGATAAAAGAAGCTGGATTTATGGGCACCACCTACGGCGGCGACGACTTACTACCTCTGGTGGCCCCGATTGACATCGCCACCGCCGCCGCGGCAGAATTAACCCGTTCCACTGGCCCCCGCGTGCGCTACGTAGCCAGTGACGAGCGTACCCCCACCGAGGTGGCCCGCGTGCTGGGGGCGGCCATCGGCCGGCCCGACTTGCAGTGGATTACCTTTACGGAGGAACAGGACCGCGCTGGCTTGGCCCAGCAGCACATGCCCGCCCCCGTCATTGATAAGCTGCTGGAGTTAAATGCGGCCATCCACGACGGCAGCATGTGGCGGGGCTACGCGCAACACCGGCCGGCCACCCTCGGGGAAGTGAAATTAGCGCATTTCGCCCAGGAGTTCGCGGCGGCGTTCGGGAAGTAGCCGGGGCAGCATATTCGTCCTTTAAGTACTCCATCGTGAGTAACCAAGTAGTTGCGCGACCACTCGCGCCGCTTACGGGGTTACTCACGATGGAGTACCTACTGCCGGCTTTCAGCCAGGTTTTCCTTGGTTAGTACGTCCACCATGCCGTCTTCGCTCACCACTACTACCAGGCAGGGGTAGGGCGAGCTCTCGACGTAGCGCACGGCCGAGTTGTAGCGCGCGCCGCGGGTGCTGGTGCCGTGGCCGGTAGCTTTGCCATCGAGGATGACGCCGATGGAATAGCAGTAGCCATCGGGGTCGAGCAATACCGCGCCGTCGATGCTGGTAATGAGTTGGGTGATGAGCGGCGTAAGCGGCACCGGCTCAATGAGCGTGCATTGCAGCTTGAGGCGGTCGGCTTCGGCCAGGGCCTCGGTGGTGATAACGAGCAGCGTGCCCTTGGGCTGCTTGCTGGCTTCGAGCACCACTTCCCAGAGCAGCAGGCCCTTTTCGGCGCGCATCTCGGGAAAAGTTCGCTTGAGGTCGCGCTTGAAGCGGGCGCGGTTGAGGCGCGGGCGGGGCAGGGTAGGCAGGCCGTAGCGCGAGCGCAGCAGCACCTGCCCGGCGTGGGCGAATTCCCAGGCGTAGTGCGTCACGAAGTGAATGTCGAACAAATCCTCGCGGCTGGCCTCGTAGTGGCCCACCTGCCGGCCCAGGGCGTACACCTTTTCGCCATCGGCGAGCAGATGCACGTCGTGGCTGGTCATTTCGAGCAGCTTGCGCACGGCGCGGTAATCGCTCAGCTCGGTGGGGCAGGTGAGGGCAAATACCTCCTCCACGTTGGGGTGGCCGCGCCGGGCCAGCAGCAGCCGCCCTACCCCCTCGGCCCCCTCGTAGCGCAGGCTGGAGATGGTATTGAGGGTTGTGAAGAGCTGCGCCACCCCAGGGTCGGCCCCCAGGGCGTGGGCCGGCGTATCGAGCAGGCTGCGGCCCGAGGCGCGCAGCAGTTCATCAGTTTCGCGGGGCCGGAAGAGGAAGCCCGCGCCCGGCTCGGGCTCGGTGAGCGACTTCACGCACTCTTCGTGGAAGCGAAAGAGCGCGGCCACCAGCAGCGAGTTGGCCAGCGGCCGGCCATCGGTATAGTAGCGGTTGGGCTGCAAAGAAGGGTAGGCGCGCAGCGGCTTGCGTCGCACCCGCAGCAGCGTAAACACGAAGTACGCGCCAATGCGCACCGGCCAGCCCGCGAAGTGCTGGTAAGCCATCGTTCCGGTTTCGTCCAGCTCTTGGAGCACCTCCTGCACGGCGTTGCGCACGTTGCGGGTGTCGTAGCGCTGGCGCAGCAGGCCGGGGCTCATCACCGGGTCGGGCACCATCGCAGCCAGGTGCTCGCGGCCGGGCTGCGGGTTCAGGCCCTGGGCCACGGCGTGGGCAAAGGCGGCGGCGGGCAGCTCGGTAGCGGGGTTGGCCGGCTCCTGGCAGGTGGGCAGGCCGGCTTCGGGGTCGGCGGGCAGGGCCAGCAGCTGCACATAGGGCTCCAGGTCGTCGTCGAGGGCATCGAACAGCGCCTGGGCTATGTGCTGGGCCGCCTCGCGGTAGCGCCACTGGTGGGGCCAGATGTAGTGGAGGGTAGGTGCCGCCGGGGCCGGCGCGGAAGGCAGGGAGCTGAACATAAGGGTAGAAGCTGGGTGCCGGGGCTGCCCGGCATCTGCCCGGTAGCGCTACAGCTGAAAGATAACCGGCAAGGTCATCTTTTGCTTTATCGGCTTGCCCTGGTACGTGGCCGGCTCCCACCTGGGGGCCGCCTTGATGAGGCGCACGGCTTCCTCATCCATGCCCGAGCCGTGCTTCTGCACCACCCGCACATCGGTGAGCGAGCCGTCGGGCTGCACCGTAAACTCGACCGGCACCTTGGCCTGCATGTGGCGCTTGCGGGCCAGGTCGGGGTAGTGCTGGTTGGCCGCAATCCAGGAGAAAAATGCCACGTTGCCGCCCACCGGCTGCGCCGACTTTTCGGGCCGAATGATGGCCGCCCCGTTGGCCGCCGTGCCTACTACCGACGTGGTACCCGGCGCGGCGGCCTCCGTGCCGGGGGGTAGGGGCTGGGTCGAGGCTGTGAGGTTGGCGGGCACTTCCACCGTTTCGCCCGAGCCGGGGGCTAGTACGAAGCTTACCGGGGCCATAACGCGCTGGCGCACCGCCACGCCGTGCTGGTGGGCGGGCGTCCAGCGCGGCGACGACTTGATGACCCGCACGGCCTCAGCATCGAGCAGCGGGGCCACCGACTGCACCACTTTCACCTCATTCACGTAGCCGCTTTTTTCCACCACGAAGCTCACCTGTACCGTGCCCTCCTGCTTAGCCTGGAGGGCAGCAGTGGGGTATTTCTGGTTGGTTTCCAGGTAGTGAGCGTAGGCGGCGGGGCCGCCCTTGGGCACGGCCGGCTGCTCCACGGCGTCGTAAATGTGCTGGGGGTCGTCGGGGGTGTATTTGAGTTTAGCGGGTTTCTGGGCCAGGGCGGGGGTAGTGGCCGCCAGCGCCAGCAGCAAAGCGAAAGGACGAGGATTAAACATGGATTAAAAATAGAATTTAGGCCGGCAATAAGCCGTTGCGACGCGTATAGAACACGTGTAGCGGGAGACAAATTCTCCAGCCAGCTCTCGGCGGTGCCCGGCAAAGAACGCGCCGAGCCGATGGCCGCACGAGTTTCTCGGCTAAAAATTACGGTTAGGTTTACTTTTTATGTACGTTCGAAAAAATTTGCGGGCCAGCTTTGTGTGGCGCCAATACGCGTGGCGGCCGCTGGTCATTTTTGCGGCTTACGACGCCTTTATCTGCCTGCTCTACGGCCCGCTCAATATTCGCTGGCTCGACATTCCGTGGCAGCCGGTGGCGCTGCTGGGTACGGCGGTGGCCTTCTACATCGGCTTCAAAAACAACGGCTCGTACGACCGCTTCTGGGAGGGGCGGCAGATATGGGGGTCCATCGTAAACACGTCGCGCTTCTGGACGTTGCAGGCGTTCGACTTCATTCGGGACGCGCCCGGCGACTATACCCTGAGCCCCGACGAGCTACGCGAAACGCACCGCCGCCTGGTGTACCGGCAGGTGGCCTGGTGCAACGCCCTGCGCCTGCACCTGCGCCGCCAAACGGCGGAATACTGGCAGACCGATGTCGTGCCCTTCCTGCTCGACCCCGCCGACCGGGACCTGGCTACCGTGGCCAACCCGCCGGCCCACCTGTTGCGCCAGCAAAGCCGCGAAATCCTGGGGCTGAACCAAAACGGCCTGCTAACCGAGTACCGGCACGTGGCCATGATGGAAACCATTCAGGATTTATTTAACACGCAGGGGGCGTGCGAGCGCATCAAAAACACGCCTTTCCCGCGGCAGTACGCCTTTTTCAGCTACTTCTTCGTCTGGATTTTCGCGGCGCTGCTACCGCTGGGGCTGGTCGAGGAGTTTGACCACCGCGTGGCGCTGGGCCCCTACCACGTGTGGCTGCTGGTGCCCTTCGCGGCCGTTGTCAGCTGGGTATACAACACCATCGAGCGGGTGGGCCACCGCAGCGAAGACCCCTTCGACAACCAGGAAAACGATGTGCCCATTACGGCTATCTGCCGCAGCATCGAGATTGACCTGCGCCAACTGCTCGGCGAAGACCGCCTGCCTCAGCCCGTGCGGCCCGTGGAAGACGTGCTGTATTAAGTTAAGATTAGGGCCCGGCGTAAAGCAAAACGAGCGGGGCTGCGTCGTAGTACCGCATAGGGGTAGGGCCGAGGCTTCGGTTGAGAAGCCGGCACTGCCTCTGGCTGGTCGTACTTTTGTGGTCTTATGTTAGGTGGAGTGAAGTATAAATACCCCCGGCCGATTTCCGCGTTTGGCCGCTTCGTGCTGTTGATGCAGAGCATGGTGACGCGGCCCGAGCGCCGGCAGGTCCTCTGGGAGCGTACGCTCGAAGAAGCGGTGGAAATAGGGGCGGGCTCAGTGTTTATCGTGGGGCTGGTGGCCACCTTTATCGGGGCCGTTACCTGCGTGCAGATTGCCTACAACATGGTCAACCCGCTCATTCCAATGAGCACGGTGGGCTTTATGGTGCGCGAAATGACTATTCTGGAGCTGGCCCCCACCATTATCTCCATTGTGCTGGCGGGTAAGGTAGGCTCGGCCATCGCGGGCAGCCTGGGCACGATGCGCATCACGGAGCAGATTTCGGCCATCGACGCGATGGGCATCAACTCGGCTTCGTACCTGGTGCTGCCGCGGGTGCTGGCCTCGCTTTTCGTGTTTCCGCTGCTCGTCATTCTGGCCATGAACCTGAGCATTTTGGGCGGCTACATCGCTACCCAGCTGTCGGGGGCCATGCCGGGGGCCGACTATATCGAGGGCATTCGCTACTCATTTAAGCCCTACACGGTGGTGTTTTCGCTGATTAAGTCGGTGGTATTCGCCTTTTTGGTATCGGCTATCTCGTCGTACAAGGGCTACACGCTGCGCGGCGGCGCCCTCGAAGTGGGCAAGGCCAGCACGGCGGCCGTTACCAATTCGATTATCTCCATCCTGCTGGCTGATTATGCGCTAGCCAGCATCCTTCTTTGACAATTAACAGTTAACAGGGAAGTAGTAGCAATTGCCGTATTAACCACGCACTGCTACTTGCTCACTGTCAACTGGTAACTGCAAATGCTCGCCTTGCCCCGCGTGTCGCGCCGCGACCTGTCCTACTTTTTCTTCAGCCAGCAGTTTTCTGATGGCCTGCGCACCACGATGGCCATCTTGCTGCCGGCGGTGGCCGGGGCGCAGTGGGGCGAGTTCGCGGCGGGCATTACTATCTCGACCGGGGCCGTGTGCCTGAGCGTGACCGACACGCCGGGCCCGCCGCAGCACCGCCGCAATGGCCTGCTGGCCGCCCTGGCGCTGGTGTTTGTGGGCGCGCTGCTCACGGGGGTACTGGCGCCCTACCGGCTGTGGCTGGGCGTAGTTATCGTGGCGCTGAGCTTTGGGCTGACGATGCTGCTGGTGTGGGGCGCGCGCGCGGGCGCGGTGGGCTCGGCCACGCTGCTGGGCATGGTGCTCACGCTGGCCCACCCGCCCGCCGACGGCCCCGAGGGCCTGCGGCACGCGGCGCTGCTGGCGCTGGGGGGCTGCTGGTACCTGCTGCTGGCCCTGGTGCAGAACCAGGTGCAGCCCTACCGCTCGGCCCAGCAGGCGCTGGGCGAGTGCCTGCACGCCGTGGCGGGCTTTCTGCACCGCAAAGCCGCTTTTTATAATGCCGCCACTGACCTGGAGGAAGACTACCGCCGCCTGGTGGCCCAGCAGGTGGTGGTGAATGAAAAGCAGGAAGCCGTGCGCGACCTCATCTTCCGCTCGCGCCAGATTGTGAGCGAAAGCACCAGCACCAGCCGCCGCCTGGTGCTCACCTTCACCGAAACGGTGGACCTCTACGAGCACATTACGGCGGGCTACTACGACTACGCGGCCCTGCGCACGGCCTTCGGCAGCACGGGCGTGCTGGCCGGGATTCAGGCGTTTCTCGGCCGCCTGGCCACCGACCTCGACTACCTGGGTAGCGCCGTTCTGGCCAACCGCGCCTACGGCAGCCCGCCGCCCGACCGCCTCGCCGAGCTCACGCGCCTGCAAGCCCGCATCGCGGCCCTACCCCCCCCCGCCGACGCCACCGGCCCGAGCACGCTGATGCTGAAAAAAATTCTGGTAAACCTGCGCGACCTGCACCGGCGCGTGACCAGCATCCGGCGCTACTTCGACGAGGCGCAGGCCGCCGCCCTACCCCCCGACCCGCGGCGCGTGGCCAGCCACACGCAGTTTGTGGCCCGGCAGGAGCTGGAGTGGAGCGCGTTTGGCGAAAACCTGACGCTGGGCTCGTCGGTGTTTCGGCACGCCGTGCGCATGGCCGTGGCCTGCGCCGTGGCCTACGGCGTGGCCGAACTGCTGTGGCACGGCCAGCACAACTACTGGATATTGATGACCGTGACGTTTATGCTCAAGCCCGGCTTTAGCCTCACGCGTGAGCGTAATATTCAGCGGATTATGGGCACGCTGGTGGGCGGGGCGCTGGGCGTGCTGGTGCTGTGGTCGGTGCCCAACGGCGACGTACGCTTCGGCCTGCTGCTGGTGTTCATGGTGGTGGCCTATTCCTTTCAGCGCACCAAATACCTCGTCACGGTCATATTTCTGACGGCTTACCTGCTCATCATGTTCAGCTTTCTGGGCCTGAGCTATTTGGGGGTTATTGAGGAGCGCCTCACCGATACGGTGCTGGGCTGCGCCATCGCGCTGGCCACGGCCTACCTGCTGTTTCCCCGCTGGGAGAGCGACCAGCTACCCGACCTGCTGGCCGCTACCCTGCGCGCTAACCTCGCCTACCTGCGCCAGCTGGCCGACCGCCTGGCCGGCCGCGAGGTGCCACCCACTACCTACCGCCTGCTGCGCAAAGACGTGTACGTGGCTTCGGCCAACCTGGCGGCGGCCTTCCAGCGGATGCTCTCGGAGCCGCGCCGCACCCGCCGCCACCCCACCGAGGTACACGAGTTTGTAGTGCTCAATCACATCTTGTCGGCCAATATCTCAGCCCTCACTACTACCTGGCAAGACGAGGCCACGCCCAACCCCACCGTGCCGCCCGAAAGCCGCCGCGCGCTCACCAGTGCCCAGGCGGCCCTTAGCAAAAGCCTGGCGCGCCTGGCGGCCGCCCTGGCCGATAGCCCTACCCCCACCCCGGCGGCGCTAGCCGAAATGCCGGCCGATGCCCCGGCCGACGCGGCCCCCGCCGACCGCACCCTGAGCGAGCAGCTGGCCTTTTTGCAGAAGGTAAGCACCGACCTGAGCAAGGTGACGGAGGCGCTGGCGGCGTAGGGTGCAGTTACAGCGGTTCTTAGGTTAGGATACACGGCGGGCTGTTCGCCGGCTGTCCGCTCGTCGTTCGCGCCGTTCGTTCTGACGACGAGCGAACAGCCTGCAGCCCGCTACCTCTACCTACGCTTCAAGTACCCTGACCTAAGAATCACGCCAAATAAGCTCCACCTTAACAATCACTTGCCAAGGGCGTTTTCACTGCGCAACCCACCCGCCGCTTCGTGAAACACCTGGTACTCCGCGACAGCGCCCGGCTGCGCTACGCTACTTTTTTTTACCTGTACGTGATGCAGGGCATCCCCGCGGGCTTCGCGCTCACGGCGATGTACAACTACCTGATTGGCCACGGCTTGCCGGCGGCGGCGGTGGGCTCGTTCGCGGCCATCGTGGGGCTGCCCTGGACGTTTCAGTTCGTGTGGGGGCCGCTGATTGATAAGTACCAGTATTCCATCATTGGCCACCGCAAGCAGTGGGTGGTGCTCACGCAGCTGGTGGCCATGCTGGCCTCGGTCTCGCTGCTGCTGGTGCATGACCCGGTGCGGCAGCTTTCGTTGCTGGGGCTGGTGTTTTTCGTCCACAGCGTGTTCGCTTCCATCCAGGATGCCAGCGTGGATGCCATTGCCATCTCGCTGGTGCCAGTGGCCGAGCGCGGGCGGGTGAATGCCTTCATGCGGGGTGGTTTTTTGCTGGGCTCGGCGGCGGGCGGGGCGGGACTGGCCTACGTGCTGGGCCACGGCGGCTTCGGGCGGGCGGCGCTCACGCAGTCGCTGGTGCTGCTGGCCTTCACGGCGCTCACGTTCTGCATCAAGCTGGAGCGTACCGACCGCCTGCTACCCCGCCTGGGCCGCCACGCCCGCCCCGCCGCGGCCGACGACGAGGAAAACCCGTCGCTGGCCTGGCTCTTCAAAGAGCTGTGGCACAGCATCGTGGAGAAGCACAGCCTGCGCGCCTTCGGCATTATTTTCGGTAGCTACCTGGCCGGTTCGCTTTTCGCCAATGCCTATTCTTTTTACCTTATCCGCAACCTACACTGGGCGTATACGGACGTGTCCATCCTGCAAGGCAGCTGGGGCAGCCTGGCCGCGTTCGTGGTGCTGCTGGGCGGCGGCGTGTTGGTGGACCGCCTGGGCACCAGCCGCTTACAGCGCTGGGTGCTTATCGGGCTGGCGGGGTTTCTGCTGCTGTTCTGCTGCTTGTCGCCGTTTTGGGTCAATAAAGCGCTCAGCTTTTCGGGCCTGGTCGTGCTCAACCTCGCCGACCCGCTGCTGAGCGTGGCCGCTATGCCACTGCTCATGGCTTACTGCCGCCCCAAAATCGAGGGCTCGCAGTTCACGACCTACATGGCGCTGGTCAACCTCTGCACCGTGAGCGCGAGCTACCTCAACGGCTGGCTGCTCGAAATCACGAGCGCGCCCATCATCGGCCTGGGCTGCAGCGGGCTGCTGCTGGGGCTGCTGGCGGCGCTGCACCGCTATCGCCCCACGCCCGAGCGGGCGCTGGCGCGGGCGTGAGCAAAATATCCCCCTGATTAGTTGCTGGAACTGCCTGCACTTGAAGCAATAGGTAGCGTCGTACTTGCGCGCCCCTCTTTTTGATAAGCCTCCAGAATAGCATCAATCAGGGGGCCGAATTCCGGCATCACATCTTTATCGCGCACTTGGTTATGCAATTCTACGCCCTTGCGCTCGCTCCGAATTAAGCCGGATTCGCGCAGGACAGCGAAATGCTTCGACAGCGTTGATTTGGGCAGCGGGGTATCGTAGATGTTTAAAAAGGTAGCGCAATTCCGGGAACAATCCGAACTGAACAGCCCCATCAGGATGCGCACCCGCACCGGGTCGGCCAGGGCGTGCATAATGCCCTGGACCGTAATTTCTTCGATGGAGGGATGATAGAGCGGGCGCATGGCAGCAGGAACCGACAAGTCAAGCAACAGTTATCGCGGGCAACCGCCATTTCCGCCCAGGCTTAACACTCGCGGACAAGCACAAAGCTTTGTTCAAAAAAATAGAGCGATTATCCCGCTGGCCTGCAAGGGCTAATGAAAATTTATAGAAGCTTGAGGAAAATTATCGCAGCGGAAAGAAAACCTGCTTAGCGTTTTGTTAGTTCATAAGTTCCGAACAATGAAACAAAGCAGCTTGTTATCGCTGCGAGCGCTGTTACTCGATGCTCGCCCAGCAAATTCTATCGCTCACTATTCTCCTCATTTTTTTCCTCCTCACTTTTCTCACTTCATGAAACTTCAAGGTAAAGTAGCCGTCATTACGGGCGGCAATAGCGGTATTGGCTTTGGCATTGCTCAGGAATTCCAAAAAGAAGGTGCCAAAGGCGCTATCATAGGTCGTAACCAAGCTACTCTGGATGCTTCCGTGCGACAGCTGGGCGGCGACTTCATCGCGCTCAAAGGCGACGTGACGCAGCTCGCGGATTTGGAGCGGGTATTCCAGACCGTGACCGCTAAATTCGGGAAGCTCGATGTGCTGGTCGTGAATGCCGGCGGCGCGGTTGAAAAGGGCAATTTTGTTTCGGTGGCCAGTGCCACGGAAGAGGACTTTGACCAGTTAATAGACCTCAATCTTAAGAGCGTCTTTTTCACGGTTCAAAAAGCGCTGCCGTATCTGAACGAAGGCGCGTCCATCGTGCTGGTGGCTTCAAGTTCCGCGCACAAGGCCGCGCCGGGCCTGACTATTTATGCCGCGGCCAAAGCCGGGGTTTTGTCGTTCGCCCGCTCGTTTGCCCAAGACTTGCTGGAACGGAAAATCCGCGTCAACGCGCTCAGCCCCGGCACCATCGACACCCCGGTTTACGACAAATTAGGGTTGCCGGCGGAAGCAGTCGCCCAAGTCAAGGCGAACATGGCCGAGCAGACTCCGCTCAAACGCAATGGGCAGCCGAGCGAGATGGGCCGGGCTGCCGTCTTTCTGGCTTCCGACGACTCATCCTTCATGCTGGGCGCGGAAGTGCTCGCCGATGGTGGCGTCATCAACCTGTAAAGCCGCCCGCTTTCCGTTGCGGTAAGCAATGGCGTTCTCCAACAAACAGAACCCGAATGAAGCTTTCCTACCTACTGTGAGCAGTAGGTAGGAAAGCTTCATTCGGGTTCTGTTATGTAAAAGACCAATGGTGTCGTCCGGTAGCACGGTTGGGACTGCTCGCGCTAATACGAGTGATTATCAAACAATAAGTTACCCTTTTTTACGGCCCGAGCCGCCGGGCTTTTTGCCGCCGCCGTCCTGCTTATTCACCGTGGCCCAGGCGCGGGCTTCGGCTTCGTCGGCGGGCACGCCCTTCTTTTCGTAGCCTTCTTCAATGTGCTCGGCCTGGCGCTTTTGCTTGTCGGTGTACTTCGACTTATCTCCCTGTGGCATCGTAGTAAGAATAAACGTGATAAAACCCAGCCCCGCGTGGTGGGCCGGACTGCCTTTTATACGCTGCTATCACGAGCCGCGTTAAAGAGGGGTTGGACTCGCCGGGTGGGGTAGGGGCCTTATCTTCGGCCGTTTCCCTCCTTCTTTCCCATGCGCCACGTCGCCGATATTCCGTATCCGCAAGTCAAAATCACCCTGCTCGCCTGGAACGGCAAGTACCTGCTCAAGCTGGAGCAGGGCCCGCTGGAGCAGACCTATAAAGTAGCCGAGCTGGACCTGAGCGGCATCGTGCCGCCCGACGTGGAGATTCGGCAGCTGCTCGACGACGAGTTTCTGACCGCCGCCGTGGCCCGCTTTCAGCTCATGCAGCAGGATATGCGCGCCGCCTTTGCCCGCCACGACCTGCGCTGATTTCCTACCCCTACCTTCTTTCTTCTTGCCATGCTAAAATCTTGTATCCTATTGCTGCTGACTTGTTTGCCGGGTTTAGTTGCCGCCCAAACCGACCTGTACCTGGTGAAAACCGGCCAGCTGCCCTACGCCGGCCGCACGCAGCCGAGCGTGAACGTGGTGATAGAGAGCCCGGTGAACGACGCGCGCGACTTCTTCCAGTCCTTTATGAAGGATAATTACCGGATGTCATTCAAGGGCGGGCTGGGCGGCTTACTGGGCAAAAACAGTATCCTGTCGGTGAAGCAGGTGCCGGGCACGGCCATTTCGAGCCGGGCCGTGGACCTGTACACCGCCTTCACGGCCCTCACCGACTCGACCACGGAGGTGGCCCTGTTTGGCGGCTTCGGGGAAAAGACGTTCTTTTCGCCCGACCTTACTTCCGTAGAATTCAAGCGAATGCAGGCTATGCTGGAGCGCTTCGCGCCCGCCGCCCGCGCCAATGCCTACCGCCAGCAGGTAACGGTGGCCGAGGCCAAAGTGTCCGCTATCGACAAGGAAAAGGATAAGCTGAACAAGGCCATGCAGTCGGCCCGCGACAACACGGCCGCCAACCTGCGACGCATCGACGAGCTGCTGCGCCAAAACCAGAACAACGCCCAGCTGTTGCGCCAGGATAGTACCCAGCTCGTGGGCAACGCCCAGCTGCGCGAAGTCAGCCAGGCGCAGCTCGAACGCCGCCGCGAACGGCTGTCTACCGTAGACCACAAATAACCTCTTCGCCCCGCTGCTGCTACCCCCATGAGCCCGTCCGATGCCCACTCGTCGCTCGCTGCCCTGCGGCAGCTCAAAGAAATGCTGGACGCGGGCACCATCACGCCCGCCGAATTTGAAACGCTGAAGCGCCAGCTCATCTTTGGGAATGAGCCGCCCGCGCCGCCTACCCCCCCTTCAGCAGTTGAAGCGATAGCCACGGCCCTGGGCCCCGACCCGGCCAGCTACCCAAGCCTGAGCCCGGAAATACCGGCCGAGCCTACCCCGCCGCCGGTCATTGCCCCCGGCTGGCTGGCCGCCGCCGCGCCAGGGCTCCCCCTCCTTAACGAATCCAGCCTGCCGCCGCTCGCCGAGCGCCGCAATCCGCTCAACATCGTATTTGTGGTGGGCGGGATACTGGTGTTGCTAGGCATCATGCTCTTCCTGTTTATTGACCGGCCGAAAAACCCCGATGAGCACCTGACCAGCGCCAGCCAGACCGCCGCCGATTCGGTAGCTACCGTGCCCGAAGTGGGTCCGCAGGCCGAGCAGATAACCCTACCCCCCGCTGCCGCACCCGAAACCATTCGGGTGGCCCCCGTGGTGCGGCCCGTGCCGGTAGCTCGCCCGCTCAGCACCGATTCGGCGGCGACACCAGCCCCGGCCGCTGCCGCGCCAGTAAGTAAAGCGCCGGCGCTGGTCGCGCCGGCTATCCCGCCTAGCAAGGCCCCGGCAGCCGTGAAGCCCGTGCCCACGCCCGTACCTAGCGATTCTACCACCAAGAAGACGCCGTAGCTGTGCGGTTGGCTGCTCTACGTTGGTGCCTGCTGGGTAGTAGCCTGTTGACAGGCAGTTGCTTGAGTAGCTGCGTCGCCATTATCAAGCCTATCCACCAGTTCTCGGTCGAGAACGCCGGGCCCGCGCCCGACTATGCCGACTCAACCGCCTGGGCCGCGCTGCCGGGCCACTGCACGGCCGCCCAGCAGCGCCCGCCCGGCCTGCCGCGCCCCGCGCCTACCCCCGCCGATACGGTGGCCGATGTATTCTACGTGCACCCTACCACCTACTTCTGGAAGCTGGGCTACTGGAACGCGCCCCTGCGCCTGAAGCGCCTGCGGCGCTTCACGGCCCGCACCTGCCTGCGCAACCAGGCCAGCTTGTTCTACGACGCGGGCCGGCTTTATGCGCCGCGCTACCGGCAGGCCACGCTCTACGCCTTTTTTGCCCCGCACCACACCAATAGTAAGCCCGCGCTCGACCTGGCGTATGCCGATGTGAAAGCATCTTTTCTGTATTATCTCGCGCACTATAATCATGGTCGGCCGTTCATCCTGGCGGGCCACAGCCAGGGCACTACCCACCTCGCGCGCCTGCTACACGAACTGGTAGACGATAACCCGCAGCTGCGTAAGCAGTTGATTGCCGCTTACTTAATCGGCCGCAAAATAAAGCCCAACGAATACCAGCACCTGCCCGCCCTGCGCGACTCGCTCCAAACCGGCGGCATCATCGGCTGGAACACCGCCTCGCGCGGCACCGAGTTTCCACCCTACCGCGGCCTGCTCGTCACCAACCCGCTCACCTGGACGCTCGACTCAGCCGCCGCGCCCGCCAGCCTCAACCGCGGCGGCGTGCCGCTCACCTTTAATCGCATCGACCCGCACGTAACCGGCGCGCAGGTGCACCACGGCCTGCTCTGGGCCCGCCCTACCCACCCATCTGGCTACAAGCACCTGCACATTCCCGGCGAGTCGGAGCTAAGCGCCTCGTATCACTTGGTCGATTACAACTTCTTCTACCTCAACATGCGTGAGAACGCGCGGGCCAGGGTGCGGGCGTGGATAAAAAATCAATAGCTAAGTAGAATAAATACTAGATTAGTAATCGTAATCGTTTAACTGTTATGAAATTTCTCCTCTCTGTGCTACTGATAGCTGCCTGCTCTCTCACGGCTACTGCCCAATCGTTAGCCATCCTTTATCCTAAACTAAGCAAAACGTTGGATAGCCTAGCTTATGTGGACCAATGGCCGATGCAGCGGATAACGCAGCAGCAGTCCGATAGTGCTGGCCGCAACCTTTTTGAAGTAGAAAAGCTCAATTTTGCCCATCACCAACCGGTACTCGAAAAAATCGTGCAGCAATACGGCTACCCCGGTTTTAAGCAGGTCGGCAAGAAAAGCTCCAATAACTTTTGGCTTCTGGTACAGCACGCCGACGCGCACCCTGAGTTTCAGCGTAAAATTCTAAAGCTAATGCAAGCTGAGGTGAAGCACAAAAATGCAAGTCCAGTAAATTATGCCTACCTCACTGACCGGATAGCTATGAATGCTGGGTAACCAGAAGAATATGGAACACAAGTAGTTTACGAAGGCGATGGCTTGGGCAAGGCAGTGCCAAAATCATTGCGCGACCCCAAAAATGTAAACAAGCGTCGAGCAGTTATTGGAATGGAGCCGTTGGAAAATTACTTAGGAATGATGACTAAAATGCACGTGGAGATGAACACGCCGCATCCGCCAGCCAACTAAACGCAAGCGTATAGCACATAAAAAGTCCGCTGGCGCACTGCCAGCGGACTTTTCCATTCTAAAGCAAATCAGGCCAGCAACTAAGCGCCGATGGCTACGCGCTTGAACGCCTCTACCGTCATGCCTTTCGACGTTTTGTCAAGCAGCTGGGCGATGGTCAGCGAATTGTCCTTCACAAATTCCTGGTTGAGCAGGGTGTTGTCTTTGTAGAACTTGTTGAGCTTGCCCTGGGCGATTTTCTCCAGCATAGCTTCGGGCTTGCCTTCGGCACGCGCCTGCTCCTTGCCGATTTCGATTTCGCGCTCTACCGTGCCAGCGTCCACGCCGTCTTTGTCAACGGCAACGGGCTTCATGGCTACGATTTGCATCGCTACGTCGCGGCCAATGGCGGCCGTGTCGGCGCTACCCACGTTTTTCAGGCCCACGAGTACACCCTTCTTATTGTCCGAGTGGATGTACGAAGCCACTTTCTCGGCGGTCAGGGTAGCGTAGGTGAGGTCGAGCTTCTCGCCGATTTTGCCGGTCAGCTCGGTGATGTGCTCCTGCACGGTGCGGCCGTCAGCTTCTTTGGTGGCCAGCAGGTCTTCCTTGGTGCCGACGTTGGTTTTCACGGCGGTATCCAGGATTTGCTGCACCAGCGTGCGGAAGTCAGCTACTTTAGCTACCGACTCCGTCTCGCAAGCCAGGGCCACCAGCTTGCCGGTGGTGCCGTCTTCGCTCACGTTTACCAGCACCAGGCCTTCCGATGTGGCATTGTCGGCGCGCTTGTCGGCGATTTTCTGACCCTGCTTGCGCAGAATGTCACGGGCGGCTTCGAAGTCGCCATCGGCTTCGGTCAGGGCTTTTTTGCAATCCATCATGCCCGCGCCAGTCATGGTGCGGAGCTTGTTTACGTCTGCGGCGGTGATAGCGGCCATTTGGAGGGGAGTTGTAAAACGCAGTGGCACTGCGTTTAATCGTGTTTGATAAAACAAAAGTCGTTTAATCGGGAACGGAGTGCCACTCCGTTCTACAAGCAAAAATGAAAAAGGGAACCGCCAAGCACTTGCCTCGACCGTTCCCTTTTTCGTCAAGCTTTGAAAAGCGGCTTAGGCTTCGGTGTCAGCTTCGGTTTTCTCAGCGATAGCCGCCTCATCGGCTTCCTTGCGGTCGGCATCTTCCTTGTCAACCTTGCGCTCCGACAGGCCATCTTCGATAGCCTTGCCCATCACGTTCATGATAAGCTGAATCGACTTCGAGGCGTCATCGTTGGCCGGAATCGGGAACTGCACCAGCTCGGGGTTCGAGTTCGTATCCACGATAGCGAAAACCGGGATGCCCAATTTCTGAGCTTCTTTCACGGCAATATGCTCACGCTTCACGTCCACCACGAACAGGGCGGCGGGTAGGCGGCTCAGTTCGGCGATGCCACCCATTACGCGCTCCAGCTTGTCGCGCTCGCGCGACATCATGAGCTTCTCGCGCTTAGCCAAGGCAGCGTAGGCGGTGTTCTCTTTCACCATCTTATCGATGGTGCTCATCTTCTTCAGCGACTTGCGGATGGTGGCGAAGTTCGTCAGCATCCCGCCCAGCCAGCGGTCAGTAACATACGGCATCTTGAGGCGCTGAGCCTCCGTCTGCACGATTTCCTGCGCCTGCTTTTTGGTAGCGACGAACATGATTTTACGGCCGCTCTTCGCGATGTTGCGAATAGCATTGGCGGCATAATCCAGCGAAGCCAGCGTCTTGTTCAGGTCGATTATATGGATGCCGTTCTTCTCCATGAAGATATACGGCGCCATTTTCGGGTCCCACTTGCGCGTAAGGTGGCCAAAGTGGGCACCCGCGTCAAGCAGCTCTTTATAAGTGGTGGACTGAGCCATGATACTACTACGGTTAAACGATTAGCGCTTAGAGAACTGGAACGAGCGGCGAGCCTTGCGCTTGCCGAACTTCTTGCGCTCGACCATGCGGGGGTCGCGGGTCATGAAGCCTTCCTTGCGGAGAGCCGGCTTCACTTCCGCGTTGTCGCTCACCAGGGCTTTCGAGATGGCGAGGCGGATAGCCTCGGCCTGGCCGGCGATGCCGCCGCCGCTCACGTTCACCTTGATGTCGTACTGGCCCACCTGTTCGAGGGTAGCCAGCGGCTGGTTCACGATGTTCTCCAACAGCTCGTTGGCGAAATAGGACTTCATGTCCCGGTCGTTGATAGTGATATTCCCTTGCCCGGCCTGCATGTAGATGCGGGCCACCGAGGTTTTTCTTCTACCAGAGGTGTTAGTAGTTGCCATTAGTGGTGAAGTGCGGTAAGCTTTGGCTTGCCGTCGGTAAAAAGATTAAAAGCGCACGGCAAGTTAAAGCTTACCGCACAAGTACTTACAGGTTTTTCAACTCGTATACCTGCGGCTGCTGCGCCTCGTGCGGGTGCTCGGTGCCAGCGTATACGTACATGTTGCGGTATTGCGCCGCGCCGAGGCGGTTGCCTTGCAGCATACCTTTTACGGCGTGCTCGATAGCCTTGCGCGAATCGCGGTTCATCTGCTCACGCAGGGTGCGCTGCTTCTGGCCGCCGGGGTAGCCCGAGTGCGAGATGTAGACTTTCTCTTCCATCTTTTTGCCCGTAACGCGCAGCTTGTCAGCATTGATAACAATCACGTTATCGCCGCAGTCGGAGTTCGGGGTGAAGGAAGGCTTGTGCTTGCCACGCAACAGGTTGGCAATTTGGCTGCACACGCGGCCCAGCGGGGCCACGCTGGCGTCTACGATAACCCAGTTTTTCTGGGCGTTGGCCTTGTTGACGTGGGTCGTCTTGAAGCTCAGGTGGTCCATGAGGATTGGTAAAAAATTACCGGCTAAACAATTGATAATAAACCCCAAGCCGGACGGGCTTAGGGAAAAACGGACACAAAGGTACTCTTTTTTCCGCACATTACCAAGCTTATACGCTTGCTAAATGCAGGAAGTACCCCACGATGCCCCGCTAATCAGGACTACTAACGGCACTCAGGAAGCAAAAAATAGCCTGCTACCCTTATCAATAATTGACTCGGCGCATCTATTCTTCAGGATGTTTCCTGCCCTGCCTTAGCTGGTTAGCGACTGTCCGTTTCGCTTCTGGCGGTGGAACCCGCCCGCTCGTATAGCTCCAGTAACCCGGCCGGCGAGCGGTAGCGCAGGGCAAAGTGGAAGTGCTGGAGATAGTGGGTCACCGCGACTGCGTTTGCAACGCTGCCGGCTGGGGCTGATGTCCGCTCTACCAGCAAAACGTAGGTAGGCAAGTGCGCAGTGGTGTACGTGATGGGGGCTAGCCGGGGGGGCAGCTGCGCTGAGGCAAGGATGGGGTTGCTGCCAGGCCGCCATACTAAGGGGAAGTAGCCGGTAGTAGCTTCGTAGTTGCCATAGCACAGCAACTGTCGCTCCACCGCCAGGTAGTTCACTGCTTCCGACAGTACGCTGATGTAAGTACCCGGTTCTAAGCTGCTAGGTAGGTGATTCGCGGCGCCGTACGAGATAGGTAGCAGCGTGGAGCCCGGCCGCAGGTAGGGTAGCAGTGACTGATACTCGGCTAGGCCAGGTTGGAAATCCCGCAGTTTTTGCACGCGGAAACTTAGCAGCGCCGCCGCGACAATCGTGCTCAGGCCAAGGCCCAGTAGGCGCACGCGCGGCGACCACGGCACCGCTGCCAGCCCGCCCAGCAACGCCAGGTAGCTGAGCAGCCCCCAGCGCGGGCGGGTAATGCTGCCCCCAGCTACTTCGTCGGGCATTATTACGTAGGCGGTTAGCAGCAGCAGCGTACCTAAGGCCCACGGCCCCACTTGCCGGCTCGCCCTGCCGCGCGGTATCTGCCGCAGCGCAAGCCCGGTAGCCCCCGCCAGCAGGCCCGCCACCAGCCAGCGATAGGTGCCCTCGGCTGAGCCTGCGTAGTGGATGGGTTCGAGCCGTAACCAATTCCACAGGTTTTCGCCATAATGCTCGGCGGGGTTTCTCGTAGTGGCGCCCTGCTGCCAGATATACCAGCCCATAAGAGGCAGGCTAGGTAGGTAGGCTAGCAACAAGAAGCCCAACTCGCGCAGCCGGGCCGGCCACCGCTGCCGGCTGCCGGCCACCACCAACAGGCCCAGTAGCAACCCCGACACCAGGTAAGACATGGGGTGAGCGAAGTAAAGCAGCGTGAGCACCGCCGTCAGCCCTAAGATAGTGGTGGGCTGCCACCGGCCCGCGTGGCGCTGCCAATAGCCTAGCGCCAGCAGTAGCAATACTAAGCTCAGGCAGAAATTATAAAAACCCCAGAGCAATACAACGCTGTAAATAAACGGAAAGCCCAGTAGGGCCAGCCAATCTGCCCCGGTCGGGGAAGCGCGCAGGGCATAGCGTAGGGCTAAGGGCAAGCCAAGTACGTAAAGCGTTAGCAGCAGCTTTTCGGCTAGCCAGGGCGCCGCGATGCTCAGCAGGCCAGCCAGTAGAACGTGGCTTAGGTAGTTGGGCTCGGGGCCAGAATTAAAAGTCAGGAACTGGTGCGCGGGGTGAGCGGGCTCCAGTAGCATGGTCTTCCATAACCACGCATTGTAGAGGTGGGTGGGCCCATCGGCCGTAAGGAAATAGCGGTAGCGCCAAACGGGCAGCAGGTGCAAGACAATCAGCAGCCAAAACGTTACCCGTTCCCAAAAGCTAGCCGCAGATGGCAAGCTCCGATGCTTTAAAAGTCTAATCACAACAGCCTTAAGAGTGGTGAGGGGACAAGGCCAGCTCCGTTGGGGAGAAGTAATCCCGTAGAGCATTGGCCGCTACTGGTACTGCCGCAGCGTCTCGACCAATACCCGAAAATCCTTGGGGTAGGGCGCTTCCACTTTTATGGGCGTGCCATCCAAACCCGTGAAGCCTAACTCCTTCGCGTGCAGGGCAAAGCGCTTGATAAATGGCTGCTCGGTTTCGCCGTCCTTGAGGTTAAACTTCTTCTTGAGTGAAGACAGGAAGAAATCCTCGCCGCCGTAGAGGGTATCGCCCACGATGGGCGTCTCCACGTAGGCCAGGTGCAGGCGAATCTGGTGCATCCGGCCGGTGACGGGCTCCGCCTGCACGAGCGCGTGGCGGGCGTAGGTTTCGAGGGTAGTAAAGCGCGTTTCGGCCGGCTTGCCCTTGAAGGCCAGGCGAGCCTTACCGCTCTTAGTGGTTTCGATATTGCGCTCCACGATAAACTTATCGAGCGGCGGCGCCCCCCAGGTCACGGCGTGGTACACCTTGTTCACCTCGCGGTTTTCAAACTGCATGGAGATGTGGCGGTAGGCCTCGGGGTGCTTGGCCAGCACCAGCGCGCCGCTGGTGTCGCGGTCAAGGCGGTGGCCTACCTGAACATCGTCGGCATACTCGCGGGCCAGGCGCAGCAGGCTGGCGGCCACGCCGATGCGCTCATCGAGAGTAGAGAGGAACGGCGGCTTGTTGACGACGATGTAATCATCGTTCTCAAACAGAATGAGGTCTTTGAACTTAGGTGGCTTCATGCGAGCCGCGAAGGTACGAAGGGGGTAGGGGAGTGTAGGGTAAGCTTTAGCTTGCCGAGTGAGCCGTGCGGTAAGCTTTAGCTTGCCGTTTTTGGAATAAGCCACCCCACGCCCGTCAAGCTAAAGTTTGCCCTACCCCCTCCCGGCAAGCTAAAGCTTACCGCACGTTCTCGTGACCCTTCACCTCTTTGGGCCGGGGTAGCTTGAATTCCAGCGTGGTGCCCTCATTCAATACGCTCTTGATGTGGATGGTCGACTTGTGCGCCTCCACGATATGCTTGCTGATGGCCAGGCCCAGGCCCGAGCCGCCCGCCGCGCGCGACCGGCTCTTGTCGACGCGGTAGAAGCGCTCGAAGATGCGCGCCTGGTGCTCGGGCGCGATGCCGGCGCCGTTGTCGCGCACGGCTACCCGCACGCCGTTGCGGCTCGGCGTAAGGGCTACTACTACGTGGCCGTTGCGCTCGCGGCCGTACTTTATCGCGTTGTCTATCAGATTAGTTAATACCTGGCGAATGCGGTTGCGGTCGGCGATAACCAGCAATTCCTTCTCGGCTAAGTGCGGGGGGAAAAGCTCCAGCGTCGTGCCGCGTCGCTCGGCGTGCTGCTCCAGTAGCTCAAACAACTCCTGAATCAGCGCTACCAGGTCGAAACGCTGGCGGCGCATTCGGATGACGCCTTTTTCGAGTTGCGAAATGGTAACTAAGTCCTTCACCAGCGCGTCGAGGGCGTCGAGGCTGGCGGCCGCGCGCTGCAAAAACTTGCGCCGGATGGCCGGGTCCATGCCGCCGTAGTCCTCATCGGCCTCCTCCTCATCCAGGATGGTGTGCACGAAGCCCTGGGCGGCGAAGAGCGGCGTTTTCAGCTCGTGCGATACGTCGGCCAGAAACTCGCGGCGCAGGGCTTGCAGGCGCTTGAGCTCGTCGAGCTCCTGCTGGCGGCGCTCGGCCATCTGCACTATCTCATCGCCGATGCGGCGTAGCGGTTCGGGACGAAATAAAAATTTGTTGCTCAGCTTCTTAAACTCCTTGCGCTTAATGTGTTCCAGGCGCGAGTAGATGCCGTTTATCTCCCGAAAAATCAGGGCCTCAAACGATAAGTACACCAGCAGAAAGCAGGCCGCCACCGTAATGCCCGCCGCCAGAAATGCCTGGTGCGTGGGTAGGGCAGGGGCCACGTAGGCAAACGTGGTAAGCACCCCCGCCACCACGAGCGCAATGAGAACGGCAATGGTGCGGGAAGAAAGATTCATTTTTTCAATTATCAGTCATCAATTAACAATTATCATCAAAAAGCTGCTGGCGGCTCCTCACAGATTCCGGCAGTCAACCTGATAATTGATGACTGATAATTGATAATTGAAAGTTAGTCGGCGTTGAATTTATACCCTACCCCCTTGATAGTCTGGATGTGGTGGTCGCCGACTTTCTCGCGCACTTTGCGCACGTGCACGTCCACGGTGCGGGCCAGCACGAACACGTCGTTGCCCCAGATATTTTGCAGCAGCTCGTCGCGGCTGAACACCTTGTGCGGCGCGGCGGCCAGGAACGCCAGCAGCTCAAATTCTTTCTTGGGCAGCGTGATTTTGCGGCCATCCTGGTACACGGCGAAGGCGGTGCGGTCGATGCGCAGGCCATTAATATCGATGGCCTCGACGCCGGCGTGCGGGTCCTGGTCGCGGCGCACGATGGCGGCCAGGCGGCCCAGCAGCGCGCGGGGCTTGATGGGTTTGGCCAAAAAGTCGTCGGCCCCAGCCTCAAAAGCGGCTACTTCCGAAAATTCCTCGGCGCGGGCCGTGAGGAAGAGAATGTAGGTGTCCTTGAACTTGGGCTGCTCGCGCAACATGCGGCAGGCAGCAATGCCGTCGAGGTGGGGCATCATCACATCGAGCAGGATAATATCGGGGCTGAATTCCTGGGCCACGGCCAAGGCCTGGCGGCCGTCGCCGGCTGAGGCGGTGAGGTAACCTTCCTTCTTGAGGTTGAACTCCAGCAGCTCCACGATGTCGGGGTCGTCATCGACAACCAGAATCTTGTAGGCAGCGGTCTTAGCTTGCGCTGACCGTTGATTGGCGGGGGTAGCCACGGCGGGAGTGCGACAGGGGTAAGGACTTTCGCGCCGCAAAATTACCTAACCCGCCGCGGCACGCATGTTACGTTTATGTGATGTGGGCTGTAAAGGATAATTTGGTTTGAAAGTCAGCAATTTACCGAGCCATATTCAGCTGATATTTCAGGCCCTCGTACTTGTACATGTCCACTTTCACAGAGCCCACGAGCAGTTCGGCCTGGAAGAGCACCGGAATCTTGTTGTGGTCATCGGAGAGGTACACCCTGATGGCTTCCTCGCCGCGAAAGATGCGGTTGGTGGGCATTTTGGGCACCAGCTTCAGCACGTGAATCGGGCCGGCCCTGGTTTCAACTACCTCCCTACCCCTGAAAATAACGTCCATATTGAACGTCGATTCGTCGAAGAAGCCGCCCATGTGGATAACCTCGCCGGGCTTCATGCGGTCGTAGCTGAGGGTGCGCAGGTAGTAGAAGCCGCTCACCAGCTCCTGCACGTTGTTGGGCACCTTAAAGGTGTAGTGAATAGGCTCCTTCGTGTGGGTCTGGAGCACGTTCACGATGTCGTGTTCCTGGTCAAAATCAACCACTTCCTTCTTGCGATACGAGCTTTCCTCGATGTCGCGCGAGGAGCGCAGGGGCAAGATGCTGGCCGTGTCGATGTAGGAGCGCCACTGGTCGCGCACGTGCAGAAAGAAGTCGAATGAGCCGGTAGTGCGGCCGCTCACGGTGGCCCTGTAGCAGGGCCGCCCCGCCACGCGCTCCAGCGAGCCGGAGGTTTCGACGCTGGCCTCGGCCGCGTTGAGCACCCCATAATGCACCTTGTAGCGAATAGTTTCGCCGGCCTTGAAGCTGGAATTGGGCCACAGCCGCACCGGCTCGGCAGAGCCGGACGGTTGCGTCCAGGCAGCGCACAGCAAGAGCAACGAAGCAAGCAACCAGCGACGGGGCATAGGGTAGAAAACTAACAAACGGCAGTAGCGAGGATACAAACGCAGTGCCAGCGCGTAAAAATACGTAGCTGCTAGTGCCTCCGGCTTGCTGGCCAGCCACAAAAAAGCCCCGCTGCCGGTGGGCAGCGGGGCTTTTCATGAATGCATACCGAATGGCGGGGAACGAGCGGTGGCTTGCTGCCCCTACCCCCCTGGCAATGGTCGAAGCTGATTTACAGCGTGTCGTCGCCGTCTTCGGGGCCGCTCATATCCACGGGGATGATGTCGGTGTCGCCCTTGGCCATCGCGCGGATTTTAGCTTCAATCTGGTCGGCCAGCTCGGGATTGTCGAGCAGCAGGGTTTTTACGGCTTCGCGGCCCTGGCCGATTTTGTTGCCGTCGTAGCTAAACCACGAGCCCGACTTGCCGATGATGCCCATGTCTACGCCCAGGTCCACGATTTCGCCGACTTTGGAAATGCCCTGGCCGTAGATGATGTCAAACTCGACCACCTTGAAGGGCGGCGCCACTTTGTTTTTCACCACCTTCACCTTGGTGCGGTTGCCGGTCACGTTGTCCTTGTCCTCCTTAATCTGGCCGATGCGGCGGATATCGAGGCGCACCGAAGCGTAGAATTTCAGGGCGTTACCGCCGGTCGTGGTTTCGGGCGAGCCGAACATCACGCCGATTTTTTCGCGCAGCTGGTTGATGAAGATGCACAGGCAATTCGTCTTGTTAATCGTGCCGGTGAGCTTGCGCAGCGCCTGGCTCATAAGGCGGGCGTGCAGGCCCACTTTCGAGTCGCCCATATCGCCTTCGAGCTCGCCTTTCGGCACGAGGGCGGCCACGGAGTCGATAACAATAATGTCAATCGCGCCGGACGAGATGAGCTGGTCGGCGATTTCGAGGGCTTGCTCGCCGTTGTCGGGCTGCGCGATGAGCAGGTTATCCACGTCGATACCCAGCTTCTTGGCGTAGGTCGGGTCGAAGGCGTGCTCGGCGTCGATGAAGGCGGCGGTGCCGCCGGCTTTCTGGGCCTCCGCGATGGCGTGCATCGTCAGGGTCGTCTTACCGCTCGATTCGGGGCCGTAGATTTCGACCACGCGGCCGCGGGGCAGCCCGCCAATACCCAGGGCAATATCCAGCGAGAGCGAGCCCGTGCTGATGGACGGAACGTCGTTTACCTTCTGGTCCGAGAGTTTCATCACGGTACCTTTGCCGAAGGCTTTGTCCAGCTTCTCCATCGTCAGCGCGAGGGCCTTGGCTTTCTCGGCGGCGGGGCTGGAGGGGCCGGTTTTGTCAGCTTTCTCGACCGGTTCTGGTTTTTCGGCTTTTTTGGTTGCTAAGGCCATGAAGGAGGGGGGAGGAAAAGAAACTTAAAGTTTGTAAAAATACGGTATTTTGGTTTACTACCGATAAGCAGCGTAGCAGGGGGGTAGGGCCCGCTACCGTTCTGTTTTTGGTGGTCATTTCTAACGCAGCGAGCCCCGGTTTTGTGCCGGATAAGGCGCAAATTTATGAGGAAATTTCTAAAAATTTTAGTTAATGTTGGAGCTGTGTTGGTTATGGCCTCGCCAGCCCAGGCACAGCTGGATAATTCAGCATTTTACCGCTCATCACCTGGCATTAACCGGGATACCCGATTCGTCAAAACGCCGGAGGGAGGTAGGCAGTGGCATTATAACGAAGGAGAGCCTGACTCGCTAGCTACTTCTGATTTTGACCCAAGGGCTGGAAATTTGATGGTGAGTGTAAACGCCTTCACCTTCTTCAAAGACAACGAATACTTCAACGACATTGTCGAAGGCTACACGCTGTTTGGCACGCAGCTGAACCCGCAGCTCGTGTACTACCCAACCAGTGAATTGCGACTCGAAGCCGGCGTGTTCCTCTGGAAAGACTTTGGCAACCCGGTGCTGAAGCAGGTGCGCCCCACCTTCCGCGCCACCTGGACGCACGGCAGTAGCCAGTTTATTCTCGGCAATATAAAGGCGAATCTCAACCACGGCTACGTCGAGCCGCTGCTGGACTTTGAGCGCGTGATGCTAAAACCGTTGGAGGAAGGCTTGCAGTACCGGCTGAACACCAGGCGCGTGTTTCTGGATACGTGGGTCGATTGGCTGAAGCAGGAATATCCCGGCGTAAATTACCAGGAGCAGATTGCCGGCGGCCTCAGCAGCAGCTTCCGCCTCACGGGCGACAACAGCCCGGTGCAACTCTCGATTCCGGTGCAGTTCACCGCCCGGCACTTCGGCGGGCAGATTGACACGCTGCATCTGCCCGTACAGACGCTCCTGGACTACGCGACGGGGGTAGTGGCGCGGGTGCCGCTGGGTGGGCACACCTTCCAAGCCGTGCGGCTCAATGCCTACGGCTTGCTCTTCGACGACCACTCGTTTGCCAACTACCGCCTGCCTTTCCAAAGCGGTAATGGCCTGTACCTCAACGGCACGCTCGAAACCCGCTACGTCGATGTGATGCTCAGCTACTGGCAGGGGCACCAGTTTTTCGCGCCGCTCGGCGGGCCGTACTACCAGTCCATCGCCTCGCGCTACGGCACGCCGGGCTACACCGACGCCGAGCGCCGGCTGCTGTTCGTGCGCCTGCTGCGCGACTTCCGCATTGCCGACGCGGCGGCGCTCACGGTGCGCGTCGAGCCCGTGTACGACTTCAACCGGAGCCTGCTGGATTTCTCATTTGGCGTTTACCTCAATTTCCGGCAGGAGTGGCTGCTCGGCAACCTGGCCCGGCGCGTGCGGGTAGGGCAGTAGCGCGAAGCCTCGCTGCGCGTCGAGCATGGCGGTGGGGGTAGGAGCTAATGCAAAACGGTCCGCTACCGAAGGGGGTAGCGGACCGTTTTACAGGCTATGATAAGCTAGCTTACATGCTGCTTTTCATCATCTTGCCTTTCATTTTGCCCTTCATCATTTTCATGTCCTGCACTTTGCCGTCCATCATCACGCACTGGCCATCGTGCAGCATCATCGACTTGCCATCGGCCATCGTCACGTTGCCGTCGGCCATTACTTTGGTGCCGTTGTTCATGGTCATGGGCTCAGTTAGCGGCATTTTCTTGCCGTCTTGCATGCGCATCATCTTGCCGTCGGTCATCATCGCGCAGTCTTCCATACCACGGCTGTGCATCCGCTTGTCTTTCATTGGCATGTGGCCTTCTTCCCGCGCGACAGGAGTTTGGGCGTGAGCCAGGGTGAGGGTGCAGGCCAGGGCCAGGGCGGGAGCAAATTTTAGGAGCAATTTCATAAGACTAGGGAATAAGGAGTAGCAAATGGCTACCTTCTTCCTTCAAACGGATTATCCGCTAAGACGTTGTGAGTAGCTACGGCCGCGCTGCGGCGTTATCAGGCGTAACGGCGCGCACAAAATGCAGGATGGTGGAAGCCGGCTCGGGCTGCCGCCGAAAACGGAGCCGCAGCCAGCCCGCGGCCTCGGGTAGCTTCTGTGCCGCAAAGCCCAGGGCGCGGGCCACCGCCTGCCCGCGCAGGTTGTCGGCAAAGCAGCGGATGAGCAGCTGTTGCGCGCCTAACGCCTCAAAGCCAAACTCACAGATGGCCGCCAGCGCCTCGCGGGCGTAGCCCTGGCCCTCAGCTTCAGCCGCCAGATAGTAGCCAATTTCGGCCTGCCCGCGCCGCTGCGGCATCAGGCAGATATCGCCCAGGTAATCAAGGTTTTCGCGGTGCCAGATGCCTAGCACGTAGAACCGCCCGGTTTGCCAGTCATCGGTAAAAGCGGCGAGCTGCACCGGCGCGTCAGCCAGACTACGCACGGCCCGCAGCCGGTCGGGAAACGACGCGCGCAACCGCGCGCGGCTGCGGTCAAGCAATTCGAAAAATGCTTCCGCGTCGGTAGGTTGATAAGCCCGAAGCAGCAGTCGGGGCGTTTCTAGTAAAGTAGGTAGAGGAGTAGAAATGGGCATCGCCAGCTAACTTAGAGAACAGCAATACGTCTACCGCTTGCCCGGCGGTAGCAGAAAAAGGACAGGAACTCGTTGTACGTATATAAAGTCCGGATGCAAGATAAATAACCTTGTTGAGTAGTGTTGGCGTCGTACGTCGAAGCTTATAGTCCTATCAAAACAAAAAGAGGGGGTAGGGATGCCATCCCTACCCCCTCTTCTACGGCTGATGTGCGGCTAGCTAACGTACTGGCGGGGGCTGCCCAGTGCTTGCTGAGTACGCATCACGTTCACCTGCCGGGCCGCCTCGTTGAAGAATTCCAGCCGGCGAATCAGCATTTCCTTGGTGAAAACGCGGCCTTCGGGCGTGCGCATGATGGATTTTTGGTCGGCCAGTACGCGCTGCATCGCGGTCAGCGTCCGGTCTTCGTGGCGCATAAACTGCTGCTGAAACTCGGCTAGCCGGGCCACGCCCGTGGCCGTGAGCGTGAAGTGCTCGCCCGCGCCCTGGTTCAGCACTTCGCACAGCACATATACCTCTAGTGGCAGGCTGGTTTCGAGCGACGTAGTGCGCAGGTCAAGGCCAGCCGCCAGCGCGTCGAGAATAATGCGCACGTTGCGCTCAAATTGTTGGTAGTACGCTTGGGCTTCCATGTTTTCAGTTATCAATTATCAGTCATCAATTATCATTGCTCAGTGGCGGTTTGCCCAACTGATAACTGATAATTAGAGTTACTATAAGCTGGTTATCAGAGTATTACAGATATTAAGTAATTCCAGATTATTGCACCTATTTTACATTTCCGCTATTTCAGTACGGCTGAGCCTTTTCTGAGCACTTTTTAGCATCTTATAGTGGCTGTATTATTTCAGCCCAAATGCTTACTCAATTAAGCTTAGGCTGCATATGCCTGATTTTCAAGCGATAGTAACTCTATTGTTGATTGATAACTGAATTAAAGTAGTTCTTTTACAATCTGTTCCACCGTTACGCCTTCGGCCTCGGCCTTGAAGTTGCGCACGATGCGGTGGCGCAGGATGGGCAAAGCTACGGCGCGCACGTCCTCTATATCGGGCGAATACTTACCGTTGAGCAGCGCGTTGCACTTGGCGGCCACGATGAGGTACTGGCTGGCGCGGGGGCCGGCACCCCATTCGAGCAGCTGCTTGGCGCGGGGCGCGGCGCGCTCGCCCTGAGGGCGGGTTTTGTGCACGAGGCTCACGGCGTATTCCACCACGTTGTCGGCCACGGGCACCCGGCGCACCAGTGCCTGATAAGCCTGAATATCAGCCGAATGCAGCAGTTTGTTGACGCTGGGCTGGCGGTTGGAAGTCGTATTCTTAACGATGTTCAATTCTTCCTCGTAGCTAGGGTAGCCCAGCTGGATGTTGAACATGAAGCGGTCGAGCTGCGCCTCGGGCAGGGGGTAGGTGCCTTCCTGCTCAATCGGGTTTTGGGTGGCCAGCACGAAAAACGGCCGCGCCAGCGGGTAGCGCTGGCCGGCCACCGTCACGGCGTATTCCTGCATACTTTCGAGCAGGGCGGCCTGGGTTTTGGGCGGCGTCCGGTTGATTTCGTCGGCCAGGATAATATTGGCGAAAATCGGTCCTTTTACAAACTGAAACTCGCGCTGCTGCGTCAGCGTTTCCGAGCCCACAATATCGCTGGGCATCAGGTCGGGCGTGAACTGGATGCGGTTAAAGCTCAGGTCGAGCGAGTCGGCGATGGTCTGGATGAGCAGCGTCTTGGCCAGGCCCGGCACGCCCACCAACAGGCAGTGCCCCTGTGCGAACACGGCCGTGAGCACCAGCCGCACCACCTCATCCTGCCCCACAATCACCTTCCCGATTTCCAACCGCAGCTGCTGGTAGGCGCGGGCCAGCGAGTCGGCCGCTTCTTTGTCGTTTTGAAATGGAGCCATTAACGAAAGATACTAACACGAACAAGATAAAAGAACGTCATGCTGAGCTTGTCGAAGCATCTCGCTCGCATCGTTGGACGAACCCAAATGATGCGAGCGAGATGCTTCGACAGGCTCAGCATGACGTTCTGTTTTAACTACTTTTATCACTCGGTGCTGGCCGTCAGTACCTTGCACTGGGCATATTCCGGAGCTACTTCCAGGTACACGGTACCGCGGTTCTTTTCATACCAGTCGTCCAGCGCGCGGCCTTTTTTCTGCGACAGCGCGGCCTGCGATATTTTCTGGTAGTCGTCGAGCAGGTTGGCCTGGTGGGGCGGGGTATTGCTCTTGAGGTACAGAATGCGCATGGCTTCCTTGCCATCGTCGGTGCGGTAGGGTAGGGGCGGCGTAATGTGGCCCACCTTCATCGTGTCGATGATGAAGAAGATAGCCGGGTCGAGCTTGTCGAGCGGCAGCTTCGAGCCGCCGTCCTGGCGGTTGGCCAGCAGTCCGCCGTTAGCCGCGCTTATTTTATCGGTGCTGAAATCCTTGGCCGCCTTGGCAAAGGAGATGCTGTCCTTCAAAATCTGGCCGCGGATGCGAGTGAGCCTGGTGGCGGCCACGCTGGCATCGGCCGTGCCGGTAGCGGGCTTGAGTAAGATGTGGCGCGTCGAGTACGAATCTCCTTTACGCTCAATGAATTGGATGAGGTGAAAGCCGAACTGCGACTCTACTACCGGCGACAGCTGGCCGGGCTCCAGCTTGCGCGAGGCGGCCTCGTATTCGGGCACCAGCTCGCCTTTTTTGAAGAAGCCCAGGTAGCCGCCCTGCGCCCCCGAGCCGGGGTCCTGCGAGTATTTCTTGGCCAATTCCTCAAAGCTTTCGCCGGCCAGCACCCGCGCCCGCAGGTCGTTGAGCTGGGCAATGGCCGCTTGCTTGGCCGCGTCGTTCACCTGGGCCGGAATCACAATCTGGCCCACTTCTACCTCCGTTGAGAAGTACGGAATGCTGTCCTTGGGCACCTTATCGAAGTATTCTTTCACTTCGCGGGGCGTCACGGCCACCTTGCCCGCAATCTGCTCCTGCATTTTTTGCTGCACCAGCTGGTCGCGCACCTGCGCGCGCAGGTCTTCCTTGAGCGCCCGCACGGGCTTATTGTACATTTCCTCCAGCTTTTTCTCCGAGCCCACCTGCTGCACGAAGTAGTTCATGCGGCGGTCGAGCTCGCTACCCACCTGCGCGTCGGTCACCGTCACGGAGTCCACTTCGGCGCGGGCTATCATCAACTTATTGAGCACCAGGCTTTGCAGTATCTTGCAGCGCAGGTCGGGGGGTAGGGGCTTGCCCTGGGCGCGGGCCTGCTCCTGGGCCATAATGCCCTCAATCTCGGAGCGCAGAATAATCTGGTTGTCCACCTTCACCACGATGCCATCGAGAATCTGCTGGCCGCGGGGGCGGCTCATGCCCAACTGCGCAAAGCTGGCGTGGGGCAGGGCCAGGGCGGCCGTCAGAGCGACCAAGGAGAAGGCGGAAAGCCGCCGAAAAATACGTTGCATAGAATACGGAGTCACAAAACGGCCCAGAGGTTGCCGCCGCTATAAAAGGTTTTGCGCGGTTCCTGGTTCCTTATTAGTGCTTGGTGCATAGTGCTTGGTGCTTGGGTCGTTCAAAAATTCCCAAGCACCAAGCACCAACACCCAAGCACCAAAAATTACTTCGTCACCAGCTTAGTCACTTCTTCTTCGTTTATCTTCACCGGATATTGCTGGCGCAGCTGCTCAATCCACTGTTTTTCGAGGTAGTTCTGGTAGTCGCTGGTGGCCTGGCCGCGGGCATCGCCCAGGGCTTTGGGGCCAGCGGGCAGGCTTTGGTTGACAATAATGGCGTAGTAGCGGCCGTCGCGCTGGGTAGTATAGGTGCCGGCCGGGCGGGTGAGGTAGTCGTCCATCACCTTGTTATCGCCCTTCTGAAAGGTACGCTGCTGAATCTGCGCCGCCAGCGGGTTTTGCTGGTTGAGGCTGGCTTCGAGCGCGCTGGGCGAGTTGCTGAAAAACGCCACGCGGGTATCGCCAGTGGCCGTGGCGGCCGGGCGGCCGGGCGCGGGCGCGAGGCGGCGGCGCGCGATTTTACCCGTCTTGGCCAGGTAGTCGATGGCTGCCGTGGTGCGCTGGCGGGCCAGCGCCGCGCTTTCACCCTTGCGGATATGGCCGGCTACGGTTACGGTCAGGGCCGTGTCCTGGCTCAGGCGGCGGGCCACGTCGTCGAGCACGGCCGAGCCGTTGCTGTTGGCGGGGGTAGCGGTGCCCAGCTTGAAGTGCACCAGCGCCGCGCCGGCTTTACCAGCTACGGCGTAGCGCCCGGCCGACAGCTCGCGCTGCGCGCGGGCCAGCAGTTGCGACGAGGCGGCCGAAATGACCGTGCCCCGCGCCCGCTGCCCAAACTGGTAGTTAGCCTGGTTGGCCATGAAGAATTTCTTCAGGCCCGCCGAGTCCTCAATGGCCTTGCTCCACACCTTCTCATCCATCAGTTGAAAGAGCAGAATGCCGTCGCGGTACTCCTGCACCAGCATCCGATAATCCTCGTACTTGGTGGGTAAGCTGGCTTTCTCAAAGTCGGTCAGGCTCTGGTCCACGTACTGGTCGTAGAGCTGCTGCATGGCAAACGCCGGCTGCGCCGTGGGGCGCGGGCGCTGGTTTTGCTGCGCGAAGGTCAGGAAGTCAGCCACTAGGTAGGGCTTATTCATAATGGTGAACAGCGGCAGCTTGTCGCCGCCCGCTTTCATGGTTTTCTTCGAGGCCTTGGCGCCGCTGGCCGTCATGGTGGCGGGGCTGAACTTGTAGCGGCCCTTCACCAGCGCCGTGTCGGCCTGAGCAAACGCCAGCTCCTTGGCCGCCGGAATCTCCCGGAACTGGTCCTCCTGCCGGATGCGCTTGAGGAACGCCGCCCGGTTCAGCTCCGAGCGCGAGTCCTTGGCTACCTTGCTCTTGAGCGTCGGCTCCAGCGTGGCGAAGGGAGGTAGGGGCTGCTTTTCCACGAGCTTGATGATGTGCCAGCCGTAGGGCGTTTGCACCGGCGGGGCAATGTCGCCGGGCTTTTGCAGCTTAAACGCGACTTCCTCAAACGAGGGAATCATGCGGCCCGTGCCAAAAGGCGGCAGCTCGCCGCCGTTGGGCGCCGAGCCGGCATCTTCCGAAAACTGGGCTACCAGCTTGTTCCAGTTCTCGCCCTTGCGCAGGCGGGCGTAGAGCTCGTCGATTTTCTTGTGGGCGGCGGCCGAGTCGGCCTTGGGAGCCTGGGGCGTCACGCGCACCATCAGGTGGGCCACCTTGATTTCGCCCTGCGCCGCGCGGCGGTCATTCACCTTGATAATATGGTAGCCGAAGCGCGTGCGAATGGGCTGGCTCACCTGCCCCACCGGCGTGCGGTAGGCCGCCGATTCAAACGGATACACCATCTGCATGGCGGTGAAGTAGCCGAGCTTACCGCCGTTCTCTTTGGCCGAGGGGTCTTCGCTGCTAGCGCTGGCCACGGTGCCAAAATCCTCGCCGCCCGTTACGCGCTGGCGCAGGGCCATTATTTTCTGGTAGGCGGCCAGTGTGTCGGCCGGGGTCGCGTCGGGCGCCACGCGCAGCAGGATGTGCGAGGCATTTACCTCCTGGCTCATGCGGTCGTAGGCCTCATGCACGAGCTGGTCGGTTACGCCCTTCTCGGTGAGGTAGGGCTGGGCCAGCTGCTGCTTGTAGCCATCGAGTTCGCGCCGAAACGCCTGCGTGGTGTCGAGGCCATGCTTCTCGGCATCGAGCACTTTCAGCCGAAAGTTGGTGTAGAGCGTGAGGTAGTCCGTCACGCCCGGGCGAGTGCCGTAGTCGGCCGCCGTCCCGTTATTCTTCTTGTAAACGTAGGCAAACCCGCGGGCCGGCACCGGGTAGGTACCCAGGGTTTCGATGGCGGGCCCGGCAGCTACCGGCAGGGTCATCGCCGCGCCGGTGGGGAGAGTAGTGGCAGTGGTAGGCTTGCTGGTTTGGCAGGCAGCCAGCTGGAGCAGCGTGGCGGCAGCGGCCCCAGCCAACGGAAGGCGGGAATGCATAGACAAAAGAAAGGTACTGGCCGAGGTAAGGTGTGCGACAAAACGCAACGCTTCGGACACAATGCTGGTGCAATTTTACGAACAAATCAGCGCCCCGTGCGCCGGGCGTACTGAGTTGAGAGTTAAAATTAAGAGTTAAGGGTTTAGGACTTACCCAAAAGACGTTTGTCATTGCGAGCGAAGCGCGGCAATCGCCCCCGAACGACACTCGAACGACTTCGTTCGAGGGCGATTGCTTCGCGTTGCTCGCAATGACAAACGTCTTTTGGGTAAGCCCTAAACCCTTAACTCTCAACTCAGTACGCCTGCGCGGAAACCGCTCTAAACGCACCACGGGCAGCCAGCGAGTGAAGCCGGCTGCCCGTGGTGCGTTTAGGAGAGCAAAGAGAGAATGCTACAGCAACTCCTTACTTAAGTGACAAATAGTGTGTGAGTTGCGCTCAAAAAATTCTACCCGGTCCATGATGCGCGACACCAGGGCCATGCCCATGCCGCCTTTTCGGCCCTGTTGAATATAGGCGCGCAGGTCGGGGGTAGGGACTTTGCCGGGGGGTAAAAACAACGTGTTGCCGTGGTCCTCAATCTCGATGTCGAGCCGCTGGCCGGCCAGCACCAGCAGTAAATCCAGAAACTGGGTAGTGTCTTCGCCGTTGGCGTGGATAACGAAGTTGGCTACTACCTCATCCACCGCCAATACTACCTGGTTTACTGTCAGCTCACTACGATTAGTCGCCAGTAAAAAGCCGCGCACGAAGTCACGCACCTGCTGGAGGTTTTGGCGTGAGCAGCTAATGCGAATGCGGTCTTGCATAACGGAGGTGGGGGAATTTAGAAGTTGGAAGGAAAGAGGAGGAATTATCGCGGTAATAATTCCTCCTCCTTCCTTCCAACTTCTAAATTAAATCAAGCAGCCTGCGCCTCCTGCTCGGTCGGCACGATGGTCATCAGCGAGTCAAGACCTAGTATTTCAAAGACGTTGAATACTTTTTCCTGCATATTGTAGAACACCAGCTTCACGTTGGAATCCTGCAAGCGCTGCAAATGTGAGATAAACACCCCCAGGCCCGCCGAAGAGATGTAGCTGAGACGCTGGCAATCAATGAGTACCTTTTTATAATGGAGGAGTTCGGGCTTATTCAGCTCCGTGTCGAGCACTACGGCCGAAGAAGCGTCGAGCTCCCCGTCCAGGATAAGCGTGAGGGTAGTGTCGGTGGGTTGCGCGGTTACTTTCATAATTAGGCTCCATACGGCGGAGCTACGGTTGGGGTTGAGCCGCCTTGAACTTGATAACGAGCAGCGTTTGGTCATCGTGCAGGGGTAGGCCCTTGCTAAATTTCTGTACATCCTGACGGATATACTGATTTATTTCTTCGGCGGATTGGTAGAAGCACTGCTCCAGCATCTGGGCCAGGCGGGCCTCGCCATATTCGTCGCCCTCGCCGTTGCGCGCCTCCGGAATGCCGTCGGTGTAAATCACCATCACATCGCCGGGGTTGTAGTCCCAGAACTGGTTCTTGACGTGGCGGCCGTAGCTGGCATCGCGCAGAATACCCAGGCCCAGGCCCTCGCTCTGAAAATAGCTAACCTCTTCTTTGATAGAGTGATAATACAGCGTGTGGCAGTGCCCGGCGCGGGCAAAGCTGAAACCGCCCGCCTCGTAGTCAATCAGATAAAAGGAGGCCGTGATGAATGATGAGCGTTCGAGGCAATGGGTAAGCGCCTCGTTGGCCAGCACCATAAAGCGGTGGGGGTCGGGGTAGCGGTCGCGGTCTTTTTTGGCCAGTGGATTGGGCTGCATCAGGGCGTGAAAGATACCTTTCATCTGGGCCGTGTGGAAGGCGGCCGTCACGCCCTTGCCCGATACGTCGCCGATGAGCACGGCCAGGCGCTGGCCCGGCAGGTGCAAAAAGTCATAAAAATCACCACCTACTTCCTTCGCCGCCTGGGCGTAGGTGCTGATTTCAAACCAGTTGTCGGTAGGCAGGTGCTTCGGAATAAGTCGTTCCTGCACCAGGGCCGCGATGCGCAGCTCATCCTGGGCGCGCTGGCTCACGCGGGCTTCCTGCGCCAGCTGCAGGTTTTCGAGGCTGAGGACCGTCTGCGTCGTGAAGGTGTGCAGAATGCTCAGGTCCTCGGAGTCGAAGCCGCCCAGCTCTTCTTTCAGCAGCAGCAGCAGGCCGTAATTATGCGTAGGGCTGCGCAACGAGAGCACGGCCGCCGAGCAGTAGCGCTTGCTAAGGCCCGTGAAGCGCTGCGAACGGCCCAGGTCATTGTCAATCAACTCGGTTTGCCCCTCGGTGACCAAAGAGGTCAGCTGGGTGCGTAGCGTATCGAGGTCGGTCGGCGTAAGCTCGTGGGCGAGCGGGGGTGGGGTAGGGCCGGCCAGGTCGGTGGACTGCGGCTGGGCGTCGAGCCAGGCCGCGTCGGCCCGGATGGTTTGCACCGCCGAGGTAAACAGCGCCTGGTAGATTTCCGAAGCCGTCTGGCCGCGCTGGATAATCTGGCTCAGCTGCTGAAGGCCAAGGATTTCGGCCCGCCGCTGCTCGTACACATCGGCAATGGGCAGGTTGAAAAACGAAACCAGCAGCCCGGCCACGGCATAAAACACCGCGAAAAAGGACGCCAGCACCAGAAAGGCCTGCTGCGTGGGCGGGGCCAGCAGCGCGGGGTCGGCCTGGGCTCCGCGCAAGTAAAACAGGAAAAGCAGCAAGAAGCTCAGCACTCCCAGCTGGAGCATAACGGCCTGGAGCTTCTGCCCCTGGCTGAGGTAGGCAATCCAGCGCTGATGGCCGCTCAGGTACACGCCAAACAGGCCCAAACCCAACATAACCCCCACGTAGAGGAAGGCAGGAATTTGCCACGCGAATAGCTGAAGCAGCAGCGCCGCACCCAGCAGCAGCTCAAAGGCCAGCCACTCGCGCCGGAGCTTGGCTGAGCTCCTGAACCGCACCAGCGAGCGCCAGGAGTAGAGCGTTTGGGAAAGGAGCAGAATAAATAGCCCCAGGTTAAGGGTGTAGCCTACGGCCAGGGTAGGGTTGCCAGGCAGGGGTAGGGTATGGGCGGCCGTGAGCCGCTCGATGGTCCAGATGGCCACCATCCCCGCCGTAAGTACCAGCCCGTGCCAAAACAGGCGGCGCAACACGGCCACAAACCCGTGGCCCCGCAGCGCATCGGGCTGGAGGCGGGCATACATAAAAATGCTGGCGGCAAAGCTGCCCTGGGCCAGCAGCAGCAGCCAGTAAAGCCAGTTGGCCGGCAGGCCCCGCACCGACTGGCCCTGGCTAATCGTGCTGAATAGCAGTAGCAGCCAGCACACGGCGGCTACTACCAATAGCCAGGCAGGGCGGCGAATTTTGAGCATAGACTACGAGAGCGAGAACAAAGCAAGACAACTCCGCCGCACCATGCCCTCAGTTAGCTTGCCAGCGAAAGCAAAATACAAAACTACGCGCTGGTTCCTGGTTTTGGGTGCCTGGTGCCTGGTTTGTAATTGTCATTTAAACCAGGCACCAGGCACCCAAAACCAGGAATTTAAAAATCACCGGCTCGAATAGTTGGGTGCCTCGCGGGTAATCTGCACGTCGTGGGGGTGGCTTTCGCGCAGGCCGGCCCCGGTGATGCGCACAAACTGCGCGGCTTGCAGCGCCGTCAGGTTGGGGGCGCCTACGTAGCCCATGCCGGCGCGCAGGCCGCCCGCCATCTGGTACAGCACCTCGCCTACCCCCCCCTTGAAGGGCACGCGGCCCACGATGCCCTCGGGCACGAGCTTCTTCACGTCGTCCTCGGCATCCTGGAAGTAGCGGTCCTTCGAGCCATCTTCCATCGCCTCTACCGAGCCCATGCCGCGGTAGTTCTTGTACTTGCGGCCTTCGTAAATAATGAGCTCGCCCGGCGACTCCTCGGTGCCCGCCAGCAGCGAGCCCACCATCACGGCGGCGGCCCCGCCGGCCAGCGCCTTCACGATATCGCCCGAAAACTTAATGCCGCCATCGGCCACGATGGTGGCGCCGGTGCCCGCCACGCCGCGCGCCGCCTCCAGCACCGCCGACAGCTGCGGCACCCCAATGCCGGCAATAATGCGGGTGGTGCAGATGGACCCCGGCCCTACGCCGACCTTCACCACCTCCGCCCCGGCATCGGCCAGGGCGCGGGCGCCGGCGGCCGTGGCCACGTTGCCGGCCATAATATCGAGGGTAGGATAGGCTTGCTTGAGCATCCGCACGGCATCGAGCACGCCCTTGCTGTGGCCGTGGGCGGTGTCGATGCTGATAATATCGACGCCCGCCTCGACCAGGGCGGCCACGCGCTGGAGCAGATCGGCCGTGACGCCCACGGCGGCGCCCACGCGCAGGCGGCCCTGGCCGTCTTTGCTGGCCTGGGGCGAGCGGCGGCGCTTGCGGATGTCCTTGTAGGTCATCAGGCCGGTGAGGCGACCATCGGCATCTACCAGCGGTAGCTTGTCTACCTTACTGTCTTGCAGCATGTTCTCGGCGGCCGTTTGGTCGATGCCGGCGGGGGCCGTCACGAGGCGGGCCAGCGGCACCATCACCGTGGTCACGGGGGCTTCAAAATCCTTCTCAAAGCGCAGGTCGCGGCTGGTCAGAATGCCCACCAGGCGGCGGTCGGCCTCTACCACCGGAATGCCGCCAATGTTGTGCTTGCGCATCAGCTGGCGGGCGTCGGCCAGGGTAGCAGTGGGGGGTAGGGTGAATGGGTCCTGAATCAGGGCCGACTCGCTGCGCTTGACGCGCCGCACCTGCTCGGCCTGCTTGTGGATGCTCATATTCTTGTGCACGATGCCGAGGCCGCCGGCCTGGGCCAGCGCGATGGCCATGTCGGCTTCCGTCACGGTATCCATAGCGGCCGAAATGAGCGGGAGGTGCAGCCGAATGCTGGGGGTGAGCTGGGTGCCGGGGTCGCAGTCGCGGGGTAGTACCTCCGAGTAGGCGGGCAGCAGCAGTACGTCGTCGTAGGTCAGGGCCTCGAAGGCGATTTTGGGGGTGGCGTGGTCGGCCATAGCAACAGGGGTTTAGCAGAAAACCTTATTGCCAGACAAATATACGGCGAATTGTGGCGACGGACGCTCAATATTTACCGATTAGGCCGTCAACGATACTTCTTCACCTGCCGTTTAGCTAAAGCGGTTTCCAAGTTGGTGTATCTGAAGCGCATGCGGCGGGCTGCCGGCTTTTTGCCGGCTGTCCGCTCGTCGTTGGTACCGCTTGTTCTTCCAAAGAGCGGACAGCCGGCAAAAAGCCGGCAGCCCGCCCCTGCTAAGCCGTACACGAACCTAAAAAAAGAAATAAGTAATTGACTTACAATCAGTTTGCTTTTAACAAGCTACTTAGGTGAGCTTGCGAAAGGACCAAAAAAAAGACCCGCCCCAAGCGGGACGAGCCTTTCCAACAGGTTCCTTTTCCACAAGAAAACCAAAATCGTTTACCGGCTAGCCGATGCAATACTGATGCCAAAAACGCGGAACGATGTGCCGCTGCCTGGCCTAACCGAGCGCGTGGGGCAAATGCCCCGCGCGCTTTTTGGGTAGTTGATAGGACAAAGCTAAGTCAGCATCCGGCGCATAAGCTAGTAAGAATCGCCCAGTGCCCAAATATTCTCGCTGAACGTCGAATATAGGTGACTGAATAGCGGTGAGGGACTAGCCCGGCAATTCGGCGCCTTCGCCCGTGGCGGGGCGGCCCTGTGCCGCCGAATAATGCCGGTGCAGCCAGCGGCTGAGGCCGCCCAGGCCTGGCATCAGCACGCGCTCGGTGATATTGGCCTGGTCCAATTTGTCGCGTACTTCCCACTTGAGGCGGGCCGGAATCCGAATACGGAAATACAATTCGGGGTGCTGAGCCAGCCAGTCGTGCAGGGTGGCCTCGGGCGTGTTCATGAGCGAAAACAGGGCGTACTGGTGCACGATGCGCGCATCGAGCGAGGGCGGCTCCAGAAAAAGCACGAAGGGCTCGGCCTGCAAGGTGGCCAGGGTGCTCAGGCTGGGCACGGTAGGCGCCAGCAGCTCGGTAGTAAACACGTTGGAGCCTTCGCCGGCCAGCGCATCGCGCAGGGCCGGGGGTAGGTGCTCGGCCGCCTTCACGTAGTTCAGTGCCCAGATGATACCGTCCTGATGGTAGGCGTTCAGGTCGTCGGTGGCGAAGTGCAGGGCCACGTAGGGCGAGTAAGTCCAGTCGAGCAGGCGCGTGGGCAGGCCGTGGTGCTGGGCCAGCGCCAGCCAGTCCCACACGGTAGCGCTGGGGGGGGTAGCAGTGTCGCGGGCATACTTGCGGAAGTTGCGCAGCAAGTGGTGCTCCAGCGCGTGGTAGTTGCCGCCCAGGCGCTGAAGGCTGGTACTCAGTGAGTAGCCAAAGCTGCGCATACCCCGGTACACAAACGGCGAGCGGTAGCGCCCGAGCCGGGCATCCCAGGTTTCGCGGAAGAGCAGGTCTTGCAAATGCTGCCAGCTCTCAGCTTGGTAATCGTTGGCAGTAGGCGAGGTAGCAGTGGGCATGGCGGTGAAGATAAGGCCAGCGGCGGGCGGCAGGTTTTCGCACAACAGAAATGTCATGCGAAACGAAGGGCTGCCCGGCGACGCGCGCGGCTTCTCTTCGTTTCGCATGACAGCCTGTTATACTTCAAGTCGCCGGGCAATGGGCAAAAAGGTAGAACCTGACCTCCGCGCTACCTTTTTTGCTCCTTATACTTCGGGACAGGTAGCAATTAGCTCGGAAAATCCGCGCCGTTGCCGATGTGCGCGTACTGCTCTACCTCCTTGGTTATGGTGGCAAACTTGTCGAGCGCGCCCTTCACGGCCGCCTTGCCCAGCGGCAGGTGCAGCGGCGGGTTGTCCATGCGCACGAGGTCGAACATGGCCTGGGCGGCGCGCTCGGGGTCGCCGGGCTGCTGGCCACTGTAGCCCTGGATATTGGCCATATTCTGGCCGGCCGTGGGGCGGTAGTCTTCAATGGCGGGCTCGTTGTACGTGGCCGAGCGGCCCGCCCAGTCGGTGCGGAAGCCGCTGGGCTCCACATTCGTGACGTGAATGCCGAGCGGACCCACTTGCTGGGCCAGGCTCTCCCCAATGCCTTCGAGGGCGAATTTGGAGCCGTTGTAAATCCCTACCCCCGGAAAAGCGCGCAAGCCGCCGATGCTGGTGATATTCAGGATGTGGCCGCTCTTGCGCGCGCGCAGGTGGGGCAGGGCGGCGCGCAGCACCCGCAGCGGGCCAAACACGTTGATGTCGAACTGCCGCTGCACCTCCTCGTCGGGCACTTCTTCGATGGGCCCCATCGAGCCATAGCCAGCGTTGTTGACGATAACGTCGAGGTGGCCGAGGGCCTGGATGGCGTCGGCCACGGCCTGTTGAACGGCGGCCTCATCGGCCACGTCGGCTACCAGGCCGATGCCGTTGGCACCGGCTTTCTGAGTGAAGTCGTCGGCCTGCGCCTGCTGGCGGAAGGTGGCGGCCACTTTGTCGCCCTGGGCGAGCGCGAGGTCGGCCAGGTGCTTACCAAAACCGGTGCTCACGCCGGTAATAAACCAATGCTTAGTCATGGAATGACGGGAAATATATAGACGAAAACCGTGGGGCATAAGACGCCCAAAGCCGGCTTATTGTTTGGGCAGGCCTGAAAAACGCGCCGCGCAACCCGTATTTGCTACCCCGCCGGCGCCAGCTTAGCCAGGCTGATAAACGGCGGCGCCGGCCGCTACATTTGAAGGGAGACAGCAGCAAGGGTATTTATCAAAACTCACTAAATCAGTATGTTGCGTAAAATAACCGTCGGCTACTGCCTGTTGGTAGCCGCGGGCGGCATGGCCCTGGGCTGCGCGCCCGCCCGAGTAGGCACCAAACCGACTGATACTTTACCAGCAAATGCTTTGCAGCCCCTGGGCCGCTTTCAGCTCACCAGCGCGGGCGAATTGGAGCTGATAAGCTCGGCAGTGCACTTCGGCTTCACCTTCGAGGGTAGGGAATGCCCAGACTAACCGCACTATGTGAGTTGTCGGCAAATATGAGCTAGGAGTTGCTCTAAGGAGGCATCGTTCCATCCGAGCCGCTTGCGTTTCTTCTTGAGACTGACCCGCATGGGGTCCAGTTGGAGC